>Ga0182016_10000500_pt1 | contig 48855 bp, 45 predicted proteins | sample 712S2MmetaG_FD_120491 | JGI IMG/M metagenome (GOLD analysis project Ga0182016, IMG submission 120491) | Permafrost microbial communities from Stordalen Mire, Sweden - 712S2M metaG | ecosystem: Environmental > Terrestrial > Soil > Wetlands > Permafrost | place: Sweden: Stordalen | collected...
CGCCCGCGTTCAGCGTGAAGCTCTCGCTGCCGCCGCCCGTCTTTACATAACTCCCGTGAATGATCCAACCGCCCGAGGCGCCCTTCTCCAGCCACTCTACCTTGGCCTGGGTCAGAATGGTCGCGCCCGCCCGCTGCGCCATCGGGAGGTAATTCATGTAAAGGGTATTCTTCGCTCCCACGTTGCAACCGGTGACGCAGTTACCGCAGTCGATGCACGGCTTCTGCTCGACGCCATAGGGATTCAAGCCGTCAATGGTGAAATTGACGACTATATTGAGCGGCTGCACCGTAGTGCCGATTTCCACCGCCCGGCGATTAAGCGCCTGAACCTTGGCGAGCGAGAGCGCATTCGGATGCGGATTGGCCGCCAGCATCGCCCGGGCGCGGTCGTAGTAAGGCAGCAGCGCGTTGTACTCAATCGCGGACGGCCAACTGAACTGCTGGAACACCTCCTCATCCGGGACGATGGCCACGTTGGCGTTGATCAGTGAGGTGCCGCCTAATCCTGAGCCTTTGATTACGGAGATATCCTGGTAATTGAGCAGCTCATACAACCCCAGCGGATTCAGGTCGCCGCGAGTCGCACCTGCCACGTCCAGCGGCGCTTCCGGGTATTCGCCCGGCTGCCATTCCTTGCCTCGCTCCAAAATGCAGATGGAGGGTTTCGGGTTCAGGTCGGCCGTGGCCAGCCGTGCCGCCGTGATCGCTCCTCCATAACCCGATCCGATCACCACGATGTCGTACGCACTCTTACGCTGCGCCCAGGGTGTCGATAACATAAGAAAACCTCCAATTCAGTTTCCGAGCAGTGCCCGGAAATAATCGTTGAGAAGCCGGCCCTGGGGATCGTAAGTCTTGCGTGCGGCGGCGAACGCAGTCAACCGGTCACCCAGCGCCTTTTGCGCCTGTGCGGGGGTGATGCCATAAGTCTGATTAAACAACGGAATGCCGCCCTGGTCGCTCGAAAACTGGTTGTAAGCCACCAGGAACTGGTCCCATCCCGGATTCGCGGTGGACACCGGGTCGATGGTCATCACGTCGCCATCCCAGGAATAGGAAAGCAGCGAGTTCTGGTCCTTCGCGACGCGATAGCCGACGAAGAGCATGTCAACGCGGTAACCGTTCTGCTTATAATACTGTTGGCAAAACTGAAAGCAGGCCCGCAGGACAGCCGGATAAGTCGCCTCGGGGAACGCCCAAAGGCTGAAGGTGTAGCGGCTCGCCCCGCCTACTGGCGGGTAACGGATGATCTGGTCGGTGGCGACCGTGTTCCCGCTCTGAATCAGGTTCTCCAGCTTCCAGCGCCATAGGGCGTTGAATCCGTCGATCACTTTGTACCGCACCGTCTTATCCGGGATGTCCTTTCCGGCGTTGGCGCAAACCAGCGGCCCGGCGCTGGCCCACATATAATTGCGCAGCGGCCAGACGGCGCGATTGGGATCGCCGGTCGCGGTGGGATCGTACTTCCGGAATTCCACCGTGATCAGGTTGTCGAAGGGGAAGACGTAGAACATCAGCGATTCGCCGCCGGCTTTCAGCGCGGGCAACTGCTGGATGAAATCGTCGAGTTTGAAGGTCTTGTGACGCACCGCCATAGGCTGGATCGGGCGAACGCGGAAAGTGGCTTCACAGACGATCCCGAACGTTCCGTAACTGGACCGGACCTTCTGCATCAGGTCGGGCTGATCGTCGGTCACTTCCAGGAAATCGCCCGAAGGCAGCGCCATCTTGATCCGTGTAACATAGGAGCCGACCTGGCCGTACTCGCCGGGCATCGACGAGTCCTTGGTCCCCGCGCAGGCCGCGCTGCCGACCGAGAGACTGCCGATCTCGGTATTGACATAGAACTGCAAATTCTGCTTTTCCAGCTCTTTGGCCACGTCGATGTAGAGCGCGCCCGCCTCCGCCGTCACCGTGCCGTTCGAGATGTCCAGAATCTTATTCATGCCGGACATCTTGAGGATGGTGCCGCCGTCGACCACGGCGCACGGCGCGGTGGAATGGTTGGAGCCAACCGCCCGCACCGGAGACGGATACTGGGCGGGGTTCTTCAAGACCTTGACCACGTCATCGGCGGAAGCCGCTTCCACCACCGCCTGCGCGTGGGAAACCAGGTCCCCAAACCAATTGGTGACGATAATGTCGCTCATCGAAAAGTCCCCTCCTTGCCCCTTCGGATCGATGATTTTGTTACGACCCGGCCGTGGCCGCCAGCACGCGCTGTTTCGTCCGGACGAGCTGCGGCCCGACGATCAAAATGCTTGCGCCGGCCCGGCGGCCCGACGCCTCGTCCATGGCGATCAGGCCCCAGGGCTCGCCGAACTGTTCGCTGGTGGTGGAGGCCACCTGCTTCAAATGGGCCGCCAGGTCCTGCCGCAAGCTCTGAAATTCCGGATCGTCCGGCGCCGCCGCCGGATGCTGGCCCAACCATTTGCCCATCGCCGCCAGCCGTTGGCCGGCGCCGGCCATGGCGCCAGCCCACCACATGATGGCCGTATAGTCTGCTGTGATGGCTCCCACGAGAGGCGCCGGTACGCCCGGAAATAGCTGTGCAAAGCCCGGCTGGCCTTGAGCCTTCAGCCGGCCCCAGAGATCGTCGTCGATGGCGGGCCCGCGCCGGACGGCATCGTCGTCGCCCTCATTCACCAGCAATTGGACCGCGGCGCGTCCCATGTTTTCGTAGAACGGTTCCGGCACGGGCGCGCCCGTCGGGTCGAGAAACAGAGCCGCCGCCAGGCCGCTGTCGTAATCGGTGCGGGCATGAATCATGGTGCGGCCGAAATCGCCAACGCCGGCCGGCAAGGTGGCGTCCTCGCCGGAGAACAGCCCGAGGGCCGCGCCAACGCCGAGGTCGCGCTGCATCTGGTCCCGGCCGGTAGCGTTTTGCAGATCGAAAAAATCGTGGCTGCAGCGCAACGCCGGGCCGCCGATTTGCCGTTGCGATCCCTGGTAAGCCGCCGTCAGCAGGAACGATTCCGCCATCACGTGGCGCAGTTTCTGGGTGTCGGCCCCAAAATTCACCGCCGTCGAACGAATTCGCTGGGCCGTAACCTTGTCGGTGATGACCAGCGCCCCGGTCGCCGGCTCGAACAGCACCTCGCCGCTGGAGGCCAGAGTCGAGATAGAGCCGAAATTGAATATCCCCAGCAGGTTCACGTCTAACTGAATCCCGGCCTTTCGCGCATTGCCCCAAACGCTCTGAACCTCCGTGATCCCGGCCAGGGCGCCGCCATGCAATCCGCTCAAATCGCCGGTGAGCGCCTGGTTGAGCGCCTGGCGCGAACCCGGCGTCAGGGCGGCAACTTCGATATCGTACAGAAACGCGGCGTCGGTGGACTCGGTCACGCTGATCGCGGCGGAAAGCGCCAATTCCAGCTTGCGATCGACGGCTGCCTTCACGGCACCTTGAATGGCGCTGATCTGGTCGGGGGGAAGCCCCGCCTTTTGGAGCTCGGCGAGGTCGGCGGTGGCGCTGGAGCTGATGGCCCCGATGATAGTGGAAAACAGATCGGTAGTTCCGAAGCCCGCGCTCACGCTCGCGCCCGCCGTTGCGGTCACGGCTAACTCAGCCGCTTTTTCCCGGTACCAGCCCAGGTGCACGTGCCCCGCGGCCTGTTTTTGCGCGCAGATTTGGAAGGTGCCCTTCAACTCGAAGGATGCCCCAACCTGCGCCACCCCGCCGGCGGTCACCGACAGCGCCGGCAGCAGCGCGGGAAGCGCCACCGAAGCCAGGGGATTGGTGACGGCGAGCAGGTTGGCCGTGGCGGAAAGCTTGAGTGTCCCGGTTCCCGTCGCCGTGGCCACCGCGCCGTCCGGCAGTGAGGCCAGGTCGTCGGCGCTGGCTGGAATAAGGAAACTGCCCACGGTTTGTTCGACCGCGTCCAAAAGCGTAATCCCTTGCTTCAGCGGAAAATTCCGATAGTTCCGGATGTCGATGGTCTCGCCAGGGCCCACTCCGAATTGGAGAAGTCCCGCATCCGGTCCAACCGCAACCCCCACCGACGCCTGGACGCCCAGGCCGACGTAGCAGGTTCCCGCCGCGATCCCGATGTCGCCCGAATACACATCGGGCAGGTTCGCGACCGTCGGCGTTGGTTGAATCAATTCCAGCGACCCGTGCGCGCCGGCCGAAATCGAAAGGGCGTTTGCGCCCGGCCCGATCGATACACTGTTAGCGAACGAGAGGCCGCTGGTGAGCGCCGTCAGCGCCGGTTGATCCAGCGTGAGTCCTCCCGCCTTCGAAAAATCGCCATTGGTCAGCCGTAGCGCCGGCAGTTGCTGAAAGTATTTCAGCAGCGAGGAGAAGGGGGCCAGTTGAATGTCGGCGTCCAGCCCGAGATCGTCCGTCAGTTTGATCGTCGCCATGTGATTCCTCGATTCCCTCTCCTCCAATGAACTGGACGTGTCAAGATCGTACACCAAAACGAATGGAAACAAAATGGGAAAATCCGCGTTCCGGTAACCCCCCGGTGTCTTGGGATGGAGCATCCAGAAACGGGAGCTAAAGTACCCGTTTGACCTGTCACTTACTGATTCCTGGTGAGAGAAGCGGTACTGAGTTCCCGTTTTTTCCCGAGCTGGAGGTTGAATGTCCGGCCAAACCGTGACGGTCGGGTGTATACTCTACACGAATTGGGGATGCCAGAAAGGATCTACTAAAATGAACCTACCGCTCAGCCTTCACAGTGGCAAGCTGTCGCTGTTTCAATCCGCCGTGAATAAGATCATTCAGAAAAAGGGCACGTCCGCAACCCACCTTTCCGAAGACCAGCCCATGATGCAGCAGGCTAACACCGTGCTGCAGGCCGCGGACGCAGGGCAGGATCTGGGCCAGTTTCTGGGCACCCCGCTCGAATGCGCCAGCCTGACGGTCCAGGCCGCCCTTGCGTTCGCGGCCGGTGACAGCGCCAAGGAGGCTGAGATCCGCGCGCAGCTCGTGGACAGCCCGTGCGATCCCGGCTGGGTCACGGTGCTGGCGGCCTATGAGGTCTACTATGCCGGCGGCCAAAGCCCGAAATACACCAACTGGACCAACATCGGAGATTTCGTCTACCCCATCCCGGACACGGGCCGCAATGGCGATCAACTGACGGTCGCCGTGCTGGCCGATTGGGGTACTGGCGATAACCTCGTAGCTAAGAACAGCCTGGAGGCGATCTTCCGGTTCAAGCCCGATCTGATTATCCACCTGGGTGACATCTATTACGCCGGCACGGCCGACGAATGCACCGCCAATTTCCTGAATTACATGGTGGCCGCGTGCAAGGCTAACTACCCGGTGCCGATTTATAACCTGGCCGGCAACCACGATTACTACAGCGGCGGCGCCGCCTACTACAACCTGCTAACCCAGCTCAACCCCCAGTGCGCGCCGCCGGGCACGCCCGTTCAGGGCGCCAGTTTCTTCTGCCTGCGCAACCGCGACTGGCAGATTCAGGGCATGGACACGGGATACGGCGACCACGATGTTTTCACGGTCGCAAACGACATCACCCAACTGCAGCCGAGCGAGGTGGAGTGGCACCAGGACAAGATTGCCACCGCCGCCGGGCGGAAGATCGTGATGCTGTCCCACCATCAGCTCTATTCCGCTTTCGAGAACATCGGCAGGCAGACAAATAATTACTACAATCCCAACTTGCTGGCCAACTTTAAGGACGCCATGAATGCCGGGGCGATCACCGCCTGGTACTGGGGCCACTCGCACATTCTGGAACTCTACGGAGCGTTTCCGCTCCTCAACGCCAGCCAGCCCAAGGGACGCTGTATCGGCTACTCCGCGTTTCCGATGATGAAGGCCGGGGACCCCTACAAGGTGCTCGTTTCCGCCGACAAACTGCCGCCGCTGGGAGACCCGCCGTTTCTCGACACCACCGGGGACGTGTACGATCACGGTTTCATGATCCTGACGCTGGCCGATACCTTCGCCCAGGCGGATTATTACCAGACCCCCGGCGACGGTGCGCCGGCTCCCAGTCCCCTCAACCCCAAGTTTTCGGAAAATCTCTGGGCCGCCCAACCGTCGCAGGTGCAGACTTCGTCCGCGCCGGCCTGAGGCTGCCCGGGAACGGATTTCCCCGGATCGGGTAGGCGCCCTTCGCCGGCTTTCCGGATACAGTCCGCGGCGCCCCATGCTATCCTGTTTCCGGATGTATCATCGGCAGCGTAAAGTCCGTGTTTTGTTTGGACTATCGGATATCATCCTGGTCACGCTCGGGTTTGAAGCCGCCTACCAGACGCGTAGCGTGCTCCAGCTTGAAAACCTCTTTTTTCTAACCGTCGAGCGCCAGGCTCTGCTGCTGGGTTTTTCGCTTCTGGTGTGGGTCGCGGTGGCGCTGTGGCTGGAAATTTACGACCGGCTGGATTCCGGAAATCCCAGGATCGTTCTGCGCGACTCGGCGCGCCAGGCGGCCTACGCGTGGCTTGCGGTGGTGGTGTTCGAATTCACGCTGCGCATGGAACTGAGCCGCCCCTTCGTACTGCTGTTCACGGTCTATAGCTGGGCTCTGCTGCTGCTGTTCCGGCTGACGATGGGAAGAATGGCGGGAGCGATCCGGCGGGAATTCACGGCGCCCCGCCACATCATGGTGGTAGGGACCAACCCGCGCGCGCTGCGGCTGGCCGAGGCTCTGGAAAGCTCGGCCGATTACGGCATCCGCCTGGCCGGGTTCCTGAGCGAGCCGGCGGAACGGGAGGCACCCGCCTCGATCGAGCTGGGCGCGGTGTATGCGGTTCGGCCGATTCGCGACTTGCCCTCCATCCTGCAGCGCCAGGTGGTGGATGAAATCGTTTTCGCGGTGGGCAGCGAAAGCCTCGCGGAGTTGGAAGAGGCTTTCCTGTTGTGCGACGAAGAAGGCGTGCGCACCCGCATCGCGGTGGATTTTTTTCCCCATATCAACAGTACGGTTTCGCTCGACCGGTTCGAATCCACCCCGCTGCTGACATTTTCCGCCGCACCGGAGGACGACCTGCGTCTGATGGCGAAGCGGGCCATCGACGTCGTGCTGGCGGCGGCCGGCCTGCTGGTGCTGGCGCCGTTCATGCTGGTGGTGGCGCTTCTGATTCGCCTGACTTCGCCGGGGCCGGCGATTTTTCGCCAGGTGCGCTGCGGCTTGAACGGGCGCCGCTTCACCTTCTATAAATTCCGGTCGATGGTGGAGAATGCCGAGGAGCTGAAGGCCGCGTTGGCGCACCTGAATACCCGCGGAACGGCTTTCAAGATACCCGACGATCCGCGCCTCACCGCGGTGGGCCGCTATCTGCGCAAGTTTTCCATCGACGAATGGCCGCAACTGTGGAACGTGTGGAAAGGCGACATGTCGCTGGTGGGCCCGCGCCCGGCCATTCCGAGCGAAGTGGACCGGTACCTGCGCTGGCAGCGGCGCCGCCTGCGGATGCGTCCGGGGCTGACCTGCCTGTGGGCGGTAGCCGGACGCGACAAAGTGGATTTCGACACCTGGATGAAGCTGGACATGCAGTACATTGATAATTGGTCGCTGGCACTCGACTGGAAGATTCTGTTGCAAACCATTCCGCGCGTGCTGACTGGCCACGGAGCCAATTGATCCTGATATGCACCTGATTCCCACCGAGGAAGAAGTCGTCGCCGTGCTGCGCGACACCGGCGCATTGCGCGACGGCCATTTCGAATATCCCAGCGGCATGCACTCGAACGAACTGCTGCAGGTTCCGCTGGCGATGCGCTATTCCAAGCACCAGCGGATGATGGCGGTCGGGCTGAGCCGGCTGCTGCGCAATAATCCGGAGATTCGCGCCATGGCGGCCGAGGTATCGATCGTGACGCCGATGACCGGCGGATTGCCGGTGGCCTACGGCATTTGCGAAGCGCTGCGCGCGCGGCAGGTGTATTGGGCCGAGCGCGGGCACGACGCCGAGTCCTTGCGGTTTCGCCAGTTTCTGACGCCGGTCAAAGGCGAGCCGGTGATTATCGTGGACGACGTGCTTCGGTCGGGCGCCAAGCTGCAGGAGCTCAAGCAGCTTCTGGAGTCGTTCCAGGCGCAGGTAGTGGCGCTGGCGGTGGTGATCTATCAGCCCAATCCCGAAACCGCCAGCTTCGGCAGCCTGCCGCTCTATTATCTGGCCAAGCTGGATGCCCGCTATTACGTCAACGGCGAGCGGTGCGACCAATGCCGCCGCGGCGTGGCTGCCGAGAAAGTGTGGGTTTGATGACGCGCTGGTTGCCGGCGGTCGTCTTTGGGCTGTGCGCATTGGCGGCGCAGGATCTGGCGCCGCGCTCGCTGGCGCCCTACTACCCGACCCCGGACACGGTGGTGCTCAAAATGCTGCAACTCGGCGGTCTCAAAGCCGGCGAAAAGATGTTCGATCTGGGCTCCGGCGACGGCCGAATCGTGATTCTGGCGGCGCAGAAGTTCCATGCCGAAGCGGTGGGAATCGAGATCGACAACGACCTCTACCGCAAGAGCGTGGAGCGGATCCGGTCGCTCGGCCTGGAGCGTTCCGCCCACATCGTTCATGGCGATTTGCTGGCGCAGAACTACGGCTCGGCCGACCTGGTGACCGTGTACCTGCTGCCCGATGCCATCGATAACCAGGTGGAGCCGCTGCTGGACCGGCAGTTGAAAAAGGGCGCCCGGGTGGTGGCTCACGATTTCGAGTTTCGAAACTGGAAGCCGGAAAAAGTGGAGAATATCGCCGACGACGGCGAGGGCCGCAGCCGAACGTTGTATCTGTATCGAAAGTAGTCCGTGGCAGACGTTGCCAAAATCCGCTGGACCGAACCGATAAGCTGGGCCCGGGTAGGGCTCACCGCCGTGCTGTTGCCTCTGGCCTGGTTCTGGGTACCGCGAACCTCGGGCTGGATATACGGTTTGGTGCTGCTCTACCTGGCAATCGCCGTGACCATGGTTTTGCGCGGTTGGGGGCGGAGCGGCATGATCGGGCTGCTGGCGCTGTTTCAGGATGCGGTATTTCTTCTGGTGGCCGCCTCCTATGGGGCGGACCGGCTGCTGTGGTGGTCATCGGCCTTCTATCTGCTTGTGCTCGCCGAAGGGGTCGCGTTCTACGGTCCGGTCGAGGTCGGAGTGGTCGGTCTGGTGGTGGCGCTATTCTGCATCCTGGTGCCGCAACCCGGCTTGCGCGACCTGGAATATGCCGCCGTGGTGGGCGGCGTATTAGGCTGCTGGCTGGCCGCGATCGGGCGGCGGAGGGAACGGGACGAAGTGCGCATGGCGGCGCAGGTGGAAGAGGCGCGCCGCCGCGCCGAACGCGCCACCGAGGCCGAGCGGCAACGCGTCGCCTCCGACTTCCACGATGGCCCGCTGCAGAATTTCATCAGCCTGCAGATGCGCCTGGAGGTGCTGCGCAAACTGCTCGGCCGCGACCTCGACGCGGGGATGGACGAGTTGCGCCAGTTGCAGACCATCGCCCAATCGCAGGTCCGCGATCTGCGCGTGTTCCTGCATTCCATGCGGCCGGTGGATGTGGATGGAGCCGACCTGGTGGTGACCGCGCGCCGCACCGCCGAGGCGTTTCAGAAAGAGAGCGGGATTCCCGTCACTTTCATCGGCACCGCGGCTCCCATGGGCCTCTCGCAGGAGTCCACCAGCGAAGTCCTGCAGATGATCCGCGAAGCGCTTTACAACGTGCAAAAGCATTCCGGGGCCACGCGCGTGGCGGTGGCGCTCGAAAAGAGCGAGAAGGCGCTGGAGATTTCCGTCGACGACAACGGGCACGGCTTCCCGTTCGCGGGCACCTATTCGCTGGAAGAACTGGAATTGCTGCGGCTGGGTCCGAACAGCCTGAAACGCCGCGCCCGGACGCTGAATGCCGATATGCAGTTGGAATCGCGTCCGGGCCGCGGAGCCGGGCTGAAAGTTCGGATTCCGCTGCAATGAAGGGGCCAAGTATTGGTGGGGCAGACCCCCCTGGACCCGCTCTTCGCTCGAAGAGTCAGGTGCTTGCCATTGGCGATAGGCCGGCCAGGGGGCCGGCTGCGGACCAGGGGGTCCGCCCCACCAAATACGCCGCCCTGGCCGCCTTCCTCCTCGCCGCCCTTCTTCTGACCTCCTGCGGCGGCTACGCCGACTTCACCTTGCCGCCGCTCCCTGGCGGCGATCCCACCCTGACCTTTGCCTGGGACGAGCGCACAGAACCGGTCTTCAGCGAGCCGGGCGAGGAAGCGCTGAACCCATCGGTGATTCCGGGGCAGCCGTTGCTCAACTTCTATTCCCGCTTCGACGGCCGCACCTGGCGCACCGCCATGGCCACTTCCGCCGATGGCATCGGCTGGCAACCGCGGGGTACGATTCTCTCCCCCGACGCGCGCACCTGGGAAGGCCGGTACATTGCAGCCAACGGATCGGCACTCGTCGAAGGCGGCAAGTGGTGGTATTGGTACCAGGCGGGAGCGAAACCCAATCCGCGCATCGGCCTGCTTCGGGAGGGTCTGCCGCGCGAGCCGGCGCCGGCGCTTGGCTATGGCCCTTATATGAGCTGGGACGAACGTGCCGTTGCCGACCCGGACGCTATCCATGTCGGCCCGTATTTCTATCTCTATTACCTCGGCCAGGACCGCGCCGATCCGCCGCGCCAGCGCCTGGGGCTAGCCCGCTCCCGCGACGGCGTCGATTGGGAAAAGCTGCGGACCAATCCGATTCTTTCTCCCGGCGGCCCGGGAGCATTCGATGAAAACGGCGTGGGCGAACCGGCCGTCTGGCAATTCCACGGATTCTATTGGATGCTGTTCACCGGCCGCGACCGCGGCGAACGGCGCCGGCTGGGACTGGCACGCTCCACCGACGGCGTCCATTGGCGCAAGCTGCCGCAAGTATTTGCCGGCTCCCAAGCCTGGGACTCCCAAGTGATCTGCGACCCCTCGGTGATCGTCGATGGCGAACAAATCCGGGTCTGGTTCGGCGGCGGCGACGTGGCCCGGCCCGATGAGGGCATCCATGGTCGGATCGGCTACGGAACCCTCCGCGCCGTCCATGCTACTCTGGCCCCGTGAACATCGGCATCACCTGTTACCCCACCTACGGCGGCAGCGGCATTGTCGCCACCGAGCTGGGCATGGAACTGGCGGCGCGCGGCCACCACGTACACTTCATCACCTACGCCAACCCCATTCGCCTGGACCCCGATACGCCGCGGATTGACTATCACGAAGTCGAAGTGTCCAACTATCCCCTGTTCCAATATCCGCCGTATTGCCTGGCCCTGGCCTCGCGCATGGCGGAAGTGGCGGATTGCTACGCCCTCGACCTGCTGCACGTGCACTACGCCATTCCCCATTCCATAGCCGCCCTGCTGGCGCAGCAAATGCTTGCACCCAAGCGCCGCCTGCCGTTTGTCACTACTTTGCATGGAACCGATATCACCCTGGTGGGAGTGGACCGCTCTTACTTTCCCATTACCAAGTTTTCGATCGAACAATCCGACGGAGTGACTTCCATCAGCGAAGATCTGCGCGCCCAGACCGCCGACGTGTTCGGAATCGCCCGGCCCATCGAAGTGATCCATAACTTCGTCAACTGCGACTTGTATCATTCCAATGACGCCAAGAAAGAAGCCGCGCAGTTCGCGCCCGCCGGCGAAAAGCTGCTCATCCACCTTTCCAACTTTCGCCCCGTGAAGCGCGTGCTGGATTGCATTCGCATCCTGGCCGAGGCGCGTAAGAATACGCCGGCCCACCTGCTGATGGTGGGCGACGGTCCGGATCGCGGGCCCGCCGAACTGCTGGCGCGCCAGTTGGACGTTGCCGGCCACGTCACGTTCCTGGGCAAGCAGAACCACGTGGAGCGGCTGATTCCCCTGGCCCACGCCCTGCTGATGCCGAGCGAAATGGAGTCCTTCGGTTTGGCCGCTCTCGAAGCCATGGCGTGCAGTGTGGTGCCCGTGGCGACCCGGGTGGGCGGCGTCCCCGAGCTGATTACCGACGGGGTCGACGGATTTCTCGAAGCCGTCGGCGATATCCCCGCCATGGCGGCCCGTGTTACCTCCCTGTTAACCGACGAGGACCTGCATTACCGCATGAGCAAAGCCGGCCGCTGGACCGCCTCCGCCCGATTCTGCTCCGAAAAAATCATTCCGCAATACGAGAGTCACTACAAAGAGGTGATCGAGCGGGCCGGTTAGCCGGGCTGGCGATTTCGCAGTTTCCACGCGGCAACCGCTCTCTTGGAAGCCGTGAAAAAGACTCGCCGAGACGCGCTAGGCAGGCGGAACCGCCTGCCCCACCATTGAAAGCGCGGCTCTTGCTTTGGTGGCGCAGGCGGTTCCGCCTGCGACTTTCGATTTCTTCACAGCTTCTTGCGGTTGCGGCTCGGTAACGGGTGCTGTGCGTTTGCAGCTACTTACCGAGCCGCGACCGTGAGGGAGCGGTTGCCGGGAACGGATTTCCCAGATCGGTTAAGCCCGCATGGGGCGGTCCGCGGCAGATATGAACCGCGAGATAATAAAGGGCCGAGGGTGCTCCGTGACCATCAATTTGACTCCAGAGCAAGAAAGAGCCATTCACGAGGCCATTCAGTCCGGCATGGTCCGGTCCGTGGACGAGTTCATCGATTCCGCCGTCGCCGCACTGCCGCACCGCACCGGCGGATTTGATAAGGCGAAGGCCCGGCTCGCCGGTGCGCGAATCGGTGAGATTCGCCAAGGCGTCCGGCTCGACTTAAAGGGCATGTCCATCCGGGAGTTGGCTCACAGCGGGCATAAATATTGATGGATGCCTTTGTACTCGGCGGGTCCGCCTGCATGCCATGGTGCGGGTCGTTTTGCCTGTACGGCCACACGGAAAATCGCGTTAATGCGGCCGCGTTCGCTGACCGTCCAAGATGCGCTTTCCCATCTCGTACCTGGCGACCGGAATCAACACAATTCCGTTATCGAGATAAACCATAGGGACGAAGCTGTCGCCGATCCACAATTTCGTCGCCCTTTCCGCGCTCCGAGCGTCGATATGTAGTGGGGAGCACAGAGGAACACTGCGTCCGGCCTAACCGACGTTGGCCGATGAGGAACTGTGTTGGACAACCAGTATGCAGCAGGAACACTGATGATGAGCAGTATCACGAGGGCCCAAGCCGCCGTCAGGAATTTCTCGGACTGTGTCATGTGGCGCTCCGTAGAAGGCGCTGACGCGGCGGCGATTAGAGGTATCGACATACCGCCTACCGGAAAAGTGGCTCCACGCTGGAGTTGTTACGCCGCCGGCTGGATTTCAATATCTCTGGCGACACTCGTCGGTTGCGGGACCGGGTCGCCAAATTCGCGGAGCGTCTTCAGGTGCCCTTCGATAGCTTCCCGAATATTGCGCTCCGTTTCTTCAAGGCTGCTACCGGTTGTGATACAACCGGGCAAGTCCGGAACGTAGGCCGCCCAGTTGCGCTCTGCCTGCTCGAAAATGACTGCGTACCTGACGCCCATTACTTTTTCTCCAATCCCGCCGCCTTTTGGATCGGGAACTAAGTGCCGGTTTTGCTCTTCCTGGCGAAATTCCAGGCGTGGCGCACGATCTCCCGCAGGTCCGTATATTGCGGTTTCCAGCCTAACTTCGTGCGCAGTTTGTCGGAGGCGGCGACCAGAGCGGCGGGATCGCCTTCCCTGCGCGGACCGGTCGTGTAGGGCACCTTCCTGCCGGTAACTTCTTCCACCGCGCGGATGATCTCGAGCACGGTGTGTCCGGTTCCGGTGCCGACGTTGAACGCATCCGACGTGCCGCCGCCCAGCAGGTATTCGAGCGCCTGAATGTGCGCCCGCGCCAGGTCGTTGACGTGAATGTAATCGCGGATACAGGTGCCGTCGGGGGTATCGTAATCGTCGCCGAATATGGTCACCGGCTGGCCGCTCTCGACTGCGCGCAGCACCAGCGGCACCAGGTGCGTTTCCGGTTCGTGTTGCTCGCCCAGCCGGCCTTGGGGATCGGCGCCGCAGGCATTGAAGTAGCGCAGCCTCACGTTGGTGATCTGGTGAATCTCGTCGAACCAGCGCAGCAGCGTTTCCACCATCACTTTCGATTCGCCGTAGACGTTGACGGGCTGAATGGGAAACGTTTCCAGGATCGGAGTCGCATGCGGGTTGCCGTACACCGCGGCGGTCGAGGAAAATACGATGTGCCTGACGCCCGCGTCCGCCATGGCGGCTAGCACCGACAGCGATCCGCACACGTTGTTGGAAAAATACCGGGCGGGCTCGCGCATCGATTCGCCCACCGCGATAAACGCGGCGAAGTGCACCACGGCTTCGGCGCCGGACTCCTTCAGCACGGCCGCCAGCCGCCTGGTATCGGCGATGTCCATTTCCACCAAATGCCCAACCGGAACGTTTTCCCGATAGCCCTTGGAGAGGTTATCCACCACGGTTACTTCGTAACCCTGGTCGAGCAGCAGGCGGACGGTGTGCGAGCCGATGTAGCCGGCCCCGCCGGTCACTAATATTTTGCGGGTAGTCACGGAAGGATTAAACTCCAACTCTGGCCGGACCGGTGGAGGCGCGCACGATGAGCGTGGGTTCGATAAGAACTTCCTTGCCGACGGGCGGCGGCGTGCCGCGCGGGGTGAGGATCTGGGCGCACATGATCTGGCCGATGCGCTCGCGCGGAATATCCACCGTGGTCAGGGACGGGTAGCAGAATTCGGCCAGCTTCACGTTGTCGAATCCGGTTACGGAGATGTCTTCGGGAACGCGCCGGCCGAGTTCCCGAACGGCCCGCAGCGCGCCCACGGCGGTGAGGTCGTTAACGCACACCAGGGCGGTCAGGTCGAAGCCCGAAGCAAAGAGCGCGTGGGCCGCGCGGCGTCCGCCTTCGAGAGTGTCCTCGTCGGCGGCGGTACGGACTTCGAGGCCGGGGCGGCGGCTGACGGCCTCCAGCACGGTGTTCATGCGTTCATTAAGAGGCGCCAACATCGAGTGGTGGCCGACGAAACCGATGCGGCGGTGGCCCAGGCCGTAGAGGTGATCGAGCACGCGCGTGACCGCGCCGACGTAGTTGACGCGAATGCTGGAGACGGTTTCGCTCGGCGTGCCCACGTCGTAGAACACCACCGGAATCCGCAGCCCGGCCACTTCGGCGATCAGCGCCGGCTCCATTTCCGACACGATGGGAGCCAGTCCGTCCACGCGGCGCCCAATCATCAGGCGCAGGCTGGCGATGAGTTGTTCGGGCCGATAATCCGTGTTGGCCATGAGCACTTCGTATCCGTGTTCGTGAGCCTGGGCTTCGATGGTCTTGTAGATATCGAAGAAGAACGGGTTCTCGAGATTGGACACGATCACGCCGATGGTGTTGCTTTTGCCGCCGGCTAGCGATCGCGCCTGGAGGTTGGGATGGTACTTCAGCTCCTCGATAGCACGCAGGACGCGGGTCCGCGTGGCGTTCCTCACCACGCTGGCATTGTTGATGACGCGCGACACGGTGGCCGTTGAAACCTTCGCGCGCCGGGCAACTTGTTGCAGGTTCATGGGGCTCCCCCCGTTATTGTAGTCCCATTAAACACGGCGCCGGAAAGTACTTAGGACCCATGCGGGAATCGGTTCGCATTCGCCGGCGGGCAAATGTGCGGGCTCGCGCCCGGCCCTTTCCTCGCTAAGCTGGAAAGGGAGGGCTGGATGAAAGCCGCCATTCTGAACGCGTCCGGCAGTGTGTCGAAGCGCCCGCTCGAAATCGGCGAGGTGCGCCAACCCGAACTCCAGCCGGGGCACGTGCTGATTCGGGTACGGGCCTGCGGGGTTTGCCGCACGGATCTGCACATTGTGGAAGGCGAACTGGCGCCGCGGCTGCGGCCGCTGATACCGGGTCACCAGATTGTGGGCGAGATCGCGGGCGGAGCGACGGCGGAGCTGCCAGAAGGCACACGGGTGGGGGTTTCGTGGATCGGCGGCACGGACGGAGACTGCCCCTATTGCCGGCGGGGCAGCGAGAACCTGTGCGACTCGCCCACGTTCACGGGTTATACGGTGAACGGCGGCTACGCGGAAATGGCGCTGGCGCGCAGAGATTTCGTGTTTCGGCTGCCCGAGGGGCTGGACGATTTGCAGGCCGCGCCGCTGCTGTGCGCCGGCATCATCGGCTTCCGCAGTCTGCGGGTGGCGGGGGTCGAGGCGGGCGAACGGGTGGGGCTGTTCGGGTTTGGAGCGTCGGCGCACCTGGCGATCGCCATCCTGCGGAAGTGGAACTGCGAGGTGTACGTTTCGACAAGGGGGGAATCGCACCGGAAGCTGGCGGCAACGCTGGGAGCGGCTTGGGCTGGCGGCGAAAGGGACCGGCCGCCGGTGGAACTGGATCGCGCCGTCACGTTCGCGCCGAGCGGCGACGTGGTGATCGCCGCGCTTTCGAGCCTGAGAAAGGGCGGCGTGGTTGCCATCAACGCGATCCACCTGGACCGCATTCCGGAATTCGACTACGACAGCTTGCTTTGGGGCGAACGCCAACTGCGCAGCGTAGCGAATATGACCCGAGCGGACGCGCGGGATTTTTTGCGGATTGCCGCCGAAATCGGGCTGCGGCCCAAAGTGACCGCGTTTCCGCTGGAGCAGGCAAACGAAGCGCTGCAAGCGGTGAAAAACGATGCGATCGACGGAGCGGCGGCGATCACGATGTGAGGGGGCGGGCTTCTCCAGGAGCCACTGCCTGGCTATGGTCGGCAACCTGGAGCCAACAGAACCTCGTCAACGCATCCCGGTTTCAATAGTCCAGGCGGGCGGGTTCCCCCCATAGGCGCTCATATCGCCCCAACGTGGCGCACGCACTTTGCAACGCACTTTGCGTGCCGCGTCGAGACTCCGATCTCCTGATGTCACCTCGGCATTTTGAGCGGCCCAAGGGAAAATGACCTGGCCCGGAGGGGGGGACAGACGATCGTTTCTTGTCGTCTGTCAGGCTGGTAGGGCCTGGCGAGGACCCGACAGACCACAAAAAACGATGGTCTGTCCCACCCTCTCGCCGCTGAAACTGGCTCAACCCAAATTCCGCGACCTCAGGAGCGGGGGACGGTCCCTGGCGGGATCGTCTCTGGCGTCAGAAACCTCGCGTCACCCGACTCTTTGTTTGCAATGGCTTGCGTAGAAGTTCCTGGAGAGTTCGGAGACTCGTTTCGACGCGGTTTGGTTCGATTCGTGGGGCGATTCTGGGCCGCGCCGCAGTCGACAGGTGCACGCACCTCTGTCCGGCAGGCGCGGCTGTTTCTCGCCCACGCCGCGCACCAGCCCCAGTCCGAGCGCAAGCGTCGAGAGACGCCGTTTTGGGAGCGCGAAGTCTACGTGGGCAAGGTGAACGAATTTATCCTGAAAGGCGTTTCCATCGACGAAACCCGCTTTGGCGTCAAAGCCATCTCGGCGGATGGCGGCGAAAGCCTGGTTGCCGCCTACGCCTACCCGCCCCGCCAGAAAGTGGAATACCAGACGGTGGAGTAAACGCGGACGGCCAATCCGTCGATTGGCGCCGTACCTCTTACGCCGACACTCCGATGAAGCCATGAATGGTTTGAAACAGCGTGGCGGTCTGCACCGGTTTGGAGAGGAAGGCGTCCATGCCGGCGGCGAAACAGCGTTCGCGGTCGGCATTCATAGTGTGCGCGGTTAGAGCCACGATCGGCACATGAGCGCCGGTCTGCTTTTCGCGCTGGCGGATGAGCGCCGCCGCTTCGCAGCCGTCCATGACAGGCATTTGAATGTCCATCAGTACGAGGTCGAAGGCTTCACTGCCGACGGCTTTCACCGCCTCCCGCCCGTCGCCCACCACGACGGTCGAACAGCCGGATTTTTCCAGCATCCGCTTCACCAGGCGTTGGTTCACGGCGTTATCTTCCGCCACCAGAACGTGCGCGTGCCGTTCCGGAGCGCCTTGGCTGGCGCGCTGCTCCGGCTGGCGCGGATCCGGCGGCGCCGGAGCCGCGGTGCGCCGGCAGCGGATCGTGAAATGGAAGGCGCTGCCCCCGCCTTCGCGATTCTCGGCCCAAATCGTTCCCCCCATCAGCCGCACCAGTTTGGAAGAAATGCTCAAACCCAGGCCAACGCCGCCGTGCCGGCGGGTAAGGGAGCCGTCGGCTTGGGTAAACGCGTCGAAAATGCAGCCCAGCTTGGCGCCTGCAATTCCAATGCCGGTGTCGGTGACCGTGAAGTGCAGGCAAAGCCCACTCGCGTCCTCGGATTCTACCGCGGCCGAGAGCCGTACCTCGCCTTGATCGGTGAACTTGATCGCATTACCGGCCAGGTGAGTGAGCACTTGCCGCAACCGGGCCGCATCGCCCAAAACCACCTCGGGTGCGTCGGGCGAGATCTCGGATTTTAAGCGCAGGCCCTTTTCCAGCGCGCGAGGCGCCAGGCACTCGATGGTTTCGTCCAGGCTTTGACGCAGGCGGAAGGCCGTGGCGGCAAGCTCGATCGTTCCCGTTTCCACCCTGGCGAAATCCAGCACCTCGTCGATGGTCATCAGCAGGGATTCGGCCGAGCTCTTGACCGTAGCCAGATACTCCCGCTGTTCGGCTGAGAGCTCCGTATCGAGAGCCAACTCGCTCATCCCGATGATGCCGTTCAGCGGCGTGCGCATCTCGTGGCTCATGTTGGCCAGAAACTGGCTCTTGGCGCGGTTCGCCGCTTCGGCCTCTTCCTTAGCGCGTTGCAGGGCATGTTCGGCCAGTTTGTGCTCGGTGATATCGGTGTGCGAGCCGATGAACCGTAGCGGGTGTCCGGCGGCGTCCCATTGCGCCTGGCCGCGGGCCAGCACCCAGCGGTAACTGCCGTCTTTGGCTCGCAAACGGTATTCGGTGTGGTAATAAGGAGTCACCCGCTCGAGGTGGTCGCGCTCGGCGCGTTGGACCATTTCCAGGTCGTCGGGATGAATGCGGCTCGTCCATTCCTCGCTGCGGTTTTCGATCTCCCCGTCCTCATAGCCCAAAATCTGCTTCCAGCGAGGCGAATAGAAGACCTTGCCGGTGGCTGCGTCCCAGTCGTAGATGCCGTCGTTGTTGCCACGTACGGCGAGTTGCCAACGGTCTTCTGCGGACCGCGCTTGTTGTTCGGCTTGCACCCGCTCGGTGACGTCCAGCGAGACCCCGATAACACCCATAACGGTGCCGGAGGAATCCTTCCGAGGAATCACCCAGAGTTCGAAGGTGTAGTTCGGCGTCCGATCCGTGAAGATCACCGTCTCACCGGCCAGAGCCCGGCGGAAGCAATCCCGGACTTCCGGATGATCCCGGTGCACATCAAAAATCGATTGCCCGACCACCTGTCCGGGTTGACGGCCCAAAGCGCCCAGAGCCTTACCCTCCGACAACGTAAAGACGCCCTGCGCATCGAGCGCGAACAGGACGAGCGGGGCGTTTGCCACCACGGCATGCAAGTGCTGCTCACTCAGTTCAAGGGCTGCGGCACGCTTTCGCGGGACGCGGATTTCGTCCCCGCCCGCTCCCCGCCGCGATACGGCAAGGCGGACTAGAAGCGCGACCGCGGCGGCCAGGACACACAAACCGAGCGAATAGGCACCACCTGCCATGCAGTTGTCATATCGGCAGTTGGCTCGCGTTTCTGTGTTAACTTTATAACTGATTTGGATTCAGCGTAATACGGACACATCCGGAAACCACAAAACGACCGACGAAATGCAGGCAGGCCGGCCCGCGCAACCGTGTGACCACCTCCCCCGAGATTCGCCATCGCGGTTGCGCCTGCCGCCTTTGAGAACTCTTATGTTGTACCCCGCCGGCCGGGCCTGGCGCTAGCGCCCAGCCGGGCTTTTCAACAGATTTCTCGGACAGCGATGGCAAGTACTTAACGTGGTGCCGATGTGGTAATGATGTGAATAAATCATGAAGATTCAGAAACGCTTCGGGCGAGAAGCGGCCAGCGGCCGGGTAGTCGAGATTGCGTTCTCGGAAATTGTGGTTTCGACCGGCGAAAGCGGCGCCGCCACCGATCTCTATCTAGCTCCCGGATTCGTCGATCTGCAGGTGAACGGTTTTGCCGGGGTGGACTTCAACCGCCCGGATCAGCCGGCCGAGGAGATCGACCGCGCCTTGCGCGCCGCCCTCGCCACCGGCGTGACGCGGCTTTTGCCCACCGTAATTACAGCCTCGCCGGAGCATATCCTCGCGGCCTTGCGCAACCTGGCGCGCGCCCGCCGCGCCTCGGCCGTGGGACGCGCCGTGGCCGGGTTTCACGTGGAGGGGCCGCACATCGCCGCGGAGGACGGTCCGCGCGGGGCGCACCCGCGCGCCTGGGTTCGCCCGCCCTCGATCGACGAATTTCGGAGCTGGATGGATGCGTCCGAGGGGCTGCTGCGGGTGGTCACGCTCGCACCCGAATATCGCGAGGCGCCACGCTACATCGAGGCCGTGGTGGCCCACGGGGTGGTGGCCGCGATCGGACACACCGCCGCCACCGGCGCTCAAATCGCCGACGCCGTCAGCGCCGGCGCCTCGCTTTCCACCCATCTTGGCAACGGCGCCCACGCAGTGCTGCCGCGCCACCCCAACTATCTTTGGGACCAACTGGCGGCCGATCGCCTGATGGCCAGCTTCATCGCCGATGGCATTCACCTGGACGCGCCGTTTCTCAAGACCGCCTTTCGTGCCAAAGGAGCGGCGCGGACCGTGCTAGTGACCGATGCGGCCCCACCGGCGGCGGCCTTGCCCGGGACCTATACGCTGGGCGAGCAGACGGTAGAGTTGACGCCCGCCGGCCGCGTGGTGCTGGCCGGCACCGACCGGCTGGCCGGAAGCGCTCTCACCATGAACCGCGCCGTAGCGAACCTCATGCGCCTGGCCGGAGCCAGCCTGGCCGACGCCGTGGCGGCCGCTACCGTGAACCCCGCCAGGGCCGGAGGCATCGCCGGCCGCGCGCGGGGGTTGGTCCCAGGCGAGAAGGCCGATTTCGTGCTCTTCCGCTTCGAACCCCCCGAGGACGGCATCCGCGTGGTCGAAACCTGGATCGACGGCGAGCGGGTGTAGCTTAAGGAATATGCATTCTTCCCGCAGAGGCTTTCTGGAAGCGGCCGCCGGCGGCGCTTTCCTCCGCCCCGCTGCGTCTGACGCGGAGGAGAATACCGGCGCGGCCGACCGGGCCTATTGGCTGAGCGTGGCGGCCCGCCTGGCCGAGCCGGTGCTGACCGCCCTCAGCCAGCGCAGGCTGCGCGCCACCATGCCGGTCGAAGCGCCCCACGGAAACGTCGACGATCGGCGCCTCTATACTCACCTGGAAGCCTTCGGCCGGTTGATAGCCGGTATCGCGCCGTGGCTCGAATCGGGCCCCGCGGCCGACCACGGCGCCGCGAGCGCCGAAGCTCGCCAACGCACCCGCCTCGCTGAACTGGCCCGCCAGGCAATGGCAGCCGCCACCGACCCCGCTTCTCCCGATTACCTCAACTTCACCCACGGCCAGCAGCCGCTGGTGGATGCCGCCTTTCTGGCGCAGGCGCTGTTGCGCGCGCCGGGCGAACTCTGGCGCAAGCTCGACCGCCCCACCCAGAGCCGCGTGGTGGAAGCGTTGCGCTCCACCCGCGCCATTCGCCCCGGCGCCAGCAATTGGCTCCTGTTCAGCGCTACCGTGGAAGCCGCCCTGCACCTGGCCGGCGAGCCGTGGGATTCCATGCGCGTCGACTATGCCCTGCGCCAGCACCAGGCCTGGTACAAGGGCGACGGTGTCTACGGAGACGGCGCCCAGTTCCACTGGGATTACTACAACAGCTTCGTCATCCAGCCTATGCTTCTCGACGTTCTGGAGTCCCTCGCGCCCGGCGTCCCGGATTGGGAAGCGATGCGTCCACCCGTAGTGGCGCGCGCCCGGCGCTATGCCGCCATCCAGGAACGAATGATCGGCCCCGATGCCGCCTTCCCTTGGATGGGCCGCTCCTCGGCCTACCGCTTCGGCGCTTTTCACCTGCTGGCGGCCATCGCCCTGCGGCGCCAGTTGCCGGAAGGCGTGTCTCCCGAACAGGTGCGCTGCGCCCTCACGGCCGTGATGCGCCGCATGGTCGAAGCTCCCGGAACGTTCGACTCGCGCGGATGGCTCACGGTGGGCTTCTGCGGACACCAGCCGGCCATCGCCGAACCCTATATTTCCACCGGCAGCCTGTACCTTTGCGCCACCGCGCTGCTGCCGCTGGCCCTCGATCCCGCCGACCCTTTCTGGAGCGGGGCGCCGCAGCCCTGGACCGCGCGGAAAATCTGGCGCGGCGACGATCTCCCGGCCGATCACGCACTGGCTGAATAGGCGCGCGGCGCCGCCAGCCATGCCGGTTGTGTCGCGGCCCCGAATCGGCGGGCTACACTTTTTTCAGCGAAAAGCCGATAAGTGCCCTTGATGGAATCTCCCGGAGGCGGTGCCGGCGGAAAGCGATTGAAATCCCGAATCCCATCTGCGGACCGCCAGCCCGGCGCCCAGTGTAAGACCGGTTCCGCATTGCGGGCCGGCAGCGGACACTGCGAGCTTGCCCTGTGGTTGCGCATCACGGCCCTGTGGTTGGCGCTAGCGCTCGGCATTGCTACCGCGACAGCCGTGGCGCAACCGGACGCGCCGGCCAAGGCCACCGCCATCGAGGCCCCCGGTACTCGTCACGCGCTCCTTCACTGGGTCGCCAGCAGCAAGGTGTTCAACAATGTCAACCGCGACGATGCGCGCGCCGCGCTCAAGGTTTCCTCCGACATCCTGGCTCAACAAAGAGGCTACGTCCAGGATTCCACGGTCGACATCCTCGACAGTGTGGCTGAGATCAAGGCGCGCTTGCAGAACCATTCCGTGGAACTGGTCTCGTTGGGCGCCACCGATTATCTGGAACTCGAAAGCAGTAAACTGATCGTACCCGTCCTGACCGATTCCCGCACCCGCCAGGGAGCGCCTCTTTATTCTTATGTGTTGATGGTCGGCCCTACCTCCCCAACCACATCGCTGGCCGGTCTGCGGGGCAACCGCATCCTGGTGTCCGCGCGCGGCAGCGGGGAAACCGGTTTCGCGTGGCTGGAGGTCTTGCTCGGTAAGGAAAAGTTGGGGCGCGCCGCGTCCTTTTTCGCCTCGGCTAAAACGGCTCCCAAGCCGCAAGCCTGCATTTTGCCGCTGTTTTTCGGCACCGTGGACGCCTGCCTGGTGGACGAAGTCAATCTGAATCTGGCGAAGGAGATGAATCCTCAGTTGGGGAAGCTCAGGGTTCTCGCCCGCTCCCGTCCTATGATCGAAAGCGTAATCGCCGTGCCGTCGGAACCGCATCCGTTCCAGAAGGAGCTGATCGACACCATGCTCTCGCTCCAGGACGACCCGCGCGGCCGCCAACTCCTGATGGTCTTCAAGACCGATCGCCTGGTGCCTATCCAACCGGGCGATCTCGATTCGGCGCGCGAACTCTGGAGGGATTACTACAAGCTGACGGGTTCGACGCCGGGTCGGTAAGACCGGCCGCTCCCTCGCGGTGTCTCCCTGTAAGTTACTGAAAAAAGCGGTATTATTAACCGAGCCGCGACCGTCAGGGAGCGGTTGCGCGTAAACCGCGAATTCCCCCAAACTTCGGTTAAGCACCCCCGGCCGGCAGTGGCGCGCCGCAGTCGCCTTTGGCGATGGTAGAGTGTTAAGGATCGGTCCTCGGGGAGCAACGTCATGAATGCCGCCGTCGTCACTGCCTTCAATAGGCCTCCTCGCTACAGCTCATTCGCCGAGCCTGTGCCCGCCGAAGGAGAACGGCTCGTCAACGTAACCGCCGCCGGTCTCCACCCGATCGTGAAGGCGCTGGCGAGCGGCACTCACTACGGCAGCACCGGAGAACTGCCGTTCGTTGCCGGAGTCGATGGCGTGGGGCGGCTCGAAAACGGCGCGCGCGTCTATTTTGGCGTCTCGCGAAAACCGTTCGGAACTTTCGCCGAACGTGCCCCGGCGCCGAGCTGGATGTGCCTGCCCCTGCCCGATGGAATCGGCGACCAGACCGCCGCGGGAATCGCCAATCCGGCCATGTCTTCCTGGGTCGCGCTCACGACGCGGGCTAAGTTCGCCGCTGGAGAAAGCGTTCTGATCCTGGGGGCAACCGGCACCGCCGGGCAGCTTGCGGTGCAAATTGCCAAACGCCTCGGTGCGCGCCGCGTGGTCGCCGCCGGCCGTAATCCTCAAGCCCTGGAAAAGCTGCGCGGACTGGGCGCGGACGCCACCGTTTCGCTTGATCAGGAGCGCCCGGCTCTGGTGTCTCAGTTTCGTCGCGAATTTGCGGAAGCCGGAGTGGATGTGGTGCTCGATTATCTCTGCGGCTCTCCGGCGGAGAGCGCCATAGAGGCCATCTCCCAAAAGGGACTGCAAAACACCGCTCCACGCATTCGCTTCGTTCAGATAGGGTCCAGCGCGGGCAACGCCATCTCGCTGCCCGCGGCCGCCTTGCGCAGTTCGGGGCTCGAGCTTCTTGGCAGCGGCTTCGGCAGTGCCTCCCTCGTTCAGATCCTGGAGGCCCTGGCCGAGTTTTTCCAGGCGGCCGTGCGCCAGCCCTTTCAGTTCGAAACCAAGTCCGCGCCCCTGCGCGATGTGGAAGCGCTCTGGAACAGGTCGGAACAAGGCGTGCGGCTGGTTTTCCAACCCTGACGCGAGGCGCTAACTAACTTACATACAGCAGCAGCCATCGATCGGCATTCCGGCACTCTACTTCGTCTACCAGACGGAGAGCACCAGATGGCGCTCCACGCCCAGTCGCGGCCGTGCTCCGGCCTCCTTCCCATTCACTTCACGGACACGCGCACGCGAGCGTGAGCGCTCCACGGGTCAATGACGAGTGCCGGATTCACGAGCGGGTGCTCCTCCGAGTTCCGTAACCGTTCTCTGACGGTCGCGGGCTTCGCTTACCAGCATTTCGGCCAGGACTGATGTTTGGCTGTGCGCCCGGAACCCCGTCATTCCGGACGGGTCCACCGAGACCGGACGCGGGTGGAGGGTCCGGCTCTGGACCGACGACCACAGCAACGTGTTCGAGTTTATGCGAGCGTCAGGTCCAGCCTCGTCACCGAGGCGGGCTGGAAGCGGTAGACGTCGTACCGGTCCAGTGGCTGCGTTACCGGTTCGAGCGTTTTCGGCGCGGCGAACGAGTTGTGCGCGTGGATGTCGTTCGACGTGAGTACCGTGGCGCGCCCGCCAACCACCTTTCGGGCGCGCACCGCGATCCGGGCCACGCGCTCGTTGCTCGCGTGCGGGTTCACTGCGGTCACCACCAATTGGTTCGCCTGGATCGAAGCGCCGCGCGGCCGCAACCGTATTGCGCTCAGTTCGTCTTAGATGGTATCCAAGGCATCGTCCGGGATCGGCTGATCTTCCGGAAATAGGCTGTTAAAGATGAGGTCGATATTGAACGGCTCCAATAATCGGACGCCCTGCATTTACTCGTGAATTGCTTACCCGAATTCCGATCTATGGGGCGGTCGGTACCGGCAATCCACACGGAGAGGGTTCGCTGGGCCAATTGTCGCAGAGAGGGTTCACTCTGGCGCTGGATCGACACAATTTATTGAAGATATTATGGAAGGCAAAGACAAAATTGGTCATCATTGGCCGACAGGGCAGTATATTCGCTGTAAACTATTGATTTTGTTGTGGCGGAGAGGGGGGGATTCGAACCCCCGGTACAGGTTTAAGCCCGTACGACGGTTTAGCAAACCGCTGCTTTCGACCACTCAGCCACCTCTCCGCGGTGGAGCAAGCTTTGTTTCAACGCCTTGCGGTCATTGTCACTATACCATATTTCATAGCGCGGCCTTCGGCTGGCTGCGGCTCGAATGGGGTGATTGAAAAGAAACCCGTCGACCGCCAAGACCTTAGTAAAATAATCACTTAGATGGCCGAGGAATCCCTAACGGAGTTGTTGCGGAATTTCCGCTCGGGAGACCGGGCGGCATTGGACCGCCTCATTCCGATGGTGTACGCCGAGTTGCGGCGCCTGGCGGCAAACTGCTTGCGCCAGGAACGCACCGGGCATACGCTTCAGCCGACTGCGCTGGTGCATGAATGCTACATGCGGCTGCTGGCGCAGCAACCGCCGGACTACCAGAGCCGCGCGCATTTCTACGGCGTAGCGGCGCAGGTAATGCGACAGATTCTGGTGGATCATGCGCGCACGCGGAACGCAGCCAAGAGGGGCGGGGGCAGCGAGAAGCTATCGCTCGACGAGGCCTGGCACTATAGCGAAGCGCGCGCCGCCAGCCTGATCGAACTGGACGACGCTCTGGCGGCACTGGAGCGGGTGGATGCGCGCCGCGCCCGCATGGTGGAGATGCGGTACTTTGGCGGGCTGACGGCGGAGGAATCGGGCGAGGTTCTCGGCATCCCCGCACAACAGGTATATCGCGAGTTGCGCGTGGCGCAGGCGTGGCTGCAGCGGGAACTGGATCGGCGGCCCCCGCAACCGGGCTGAGATTCGGACTCGTGAGGCCGCCAGGCAGACCATCGCGTTTCGTGGTCGGGCCCTCGCCAGACCGTAACAGCCTGACAGACGATGGAAAACGATCGTCTGTACCCCCGGGTTTCCCGCACCGATCCGCATTGATCCGCATCAAGACAGGCCGGGAGGCCTGTCCCACTGAGCTAGTCCGCGGTCAGGTAACCGTGTACGTAGACATAGACAGGGCCGGCGCCGGGGGGCGCGAGAATGCCGATGGTCTGGCCCGCGACAAACACTAATCCGGAGGGAAACTGAAGCTGGGTGGTAGTGGATTGCGGAACAATCCAGTACTCGCGGAAGTTCTGGGTGTCCCCGTCGGTAAGATACACGTAGTCGGCGCCGGCGCCTCCGACGCTCGGTGTGATCTCGACATTGGTGACGACGAAGCTCTGGCCGGCCGGAACGGCAAAGGCAGCGGGCACGACATTGCCGGGGGCATCGACCTGCCGCAGGAGCTGGTATTCGCCAGTACCGCTGAACGCCACCAGCCCGACAGACCGGGATGCGGCTTTCAAAGTGTCCTGAGCGATAGCAGGACTGGCCACGGTGTTCGCCATCAGGAGGAGGGCCGCGGTCACGGCGTGTACGGCGCGCGGCCCGGTCAAGGTAAGCAGCAGGGCGGCCGCAGCCACGCCGAATGGAAACGAGTGCTTGGAGAAGGTGGTCATGAATCGATCCCTCCTTGGTGAAAAAGGCTACGGCTTGCTAAGCCGCTCTAATTCTGTAAGGCGAAAAAACGGAAAGGAGTTTGAGGACTATTTTGGATGGGGCGAGACAACTGGTACTCTCCCCTGGAAAAATGCGAGACGATCCGGCAATTCGTACCCAAATTTTTCGCCACTCTTGTTTGGCGGACGATATAGGCCACAGGACGCCTAATCTACGAGCGAGGACCAGCCGGAGGAAAAACGAATGCCAGCGAAGACTGAGGCGGCGGGGAGTGCGGCTTCGATCGTGCTTGGCCTGATGGGGGCGGTCGACCCGAACAAGAGGGGGATGTTCCCGGCGGGGATTCACGACAATAGCCCGGCGCGGCGACCGGTTGAGTTCAATGTCACTTTCACGCTGAGTCCCGGCATGGGGCCGGAGGCTGGGCCGGTTTACACGGTTCCGGCCGGCCAGCGTCTGGTGATCGACGGGTTTTCCGCCAGAATCACCGGGCCGGCGGGACAGCGCGCGCTGGTCGCCCTCCAATCCTGGAGCGGCGGCAGCGGGCAATATCTGGAGTATTATCCGCAGATGCAATGGGGGGCTGTCGATCCCAACACGGACCTGGGCCTGGGAACCCTCTCGGTTCAACGTTACGCGGATCCGGGCTCGCTGATCTACGTCAGCGCCCAGCGGCTCAAGGCCGGAGACGGCACGATGATCGCATCCGTTACGTGGAGCGGACACCTGGTGCCGCTGGGGTAGGACCCGTCCCAGATAGCGGCAACCGCTGCCTGGCGGTCGCCGCTCGGAAACGCGCGAAGCCGAGCCGCGGCCGTTAAGCGAGCGGATGGGCATTCAGAGAGGCAATTTTGCGCTGGGAGTGGCTAAAGACACCGGCGCCAAAGATCGCCGGCGCTGGTCGCGGTAGGGACAGCGGTTAACCCGTTGCCCCCCGCTCAGACCCGTGCTGGCGCTGCTAACGCACACGGGTCCTGCCTCGGATGTTTGGATGTTTGGCGTCGAAGCGCACGCTCGGGTAGGGTGGCAGAATTTGGATCGGCGGCAGCAGGCTGCCCAGGCCTTCCCGAAAACGCTCCCGCGTCAGGCGACCTCTAGCCCTCTCCGACACCCAGATGGCCCGCCATCCTTGTAATGAAGCTGTTCAGTGCTCTGGAGCAGGCCGCCGTGGGTTTGGGTTTCGACCAGGACGACATCAATGAGCTTCGGCTGTTGGCTGCACCAAAGGTCTCTCAGCAGGCGACCTATCCATTGCAGTCTCACGGGAACAATCAGACTTTGAAAAGTGGTGACAGCGCGCCAAAGAATCACGGTGCCCGGCAACGGAACCAATCTCGCTTTCCCAGATCGTGACCATGTCCTTCAGGATTCAGCGATGGAGCCTGAAGAAGACTGGTCGGTGTAGATCGAGGGGCAGACGCTCGCCGATTTCAGGTACGATTCGGCTCCGTCGAACATCGCCATCATTGGGACCGGCTCGCGATCGCGGACAACGAACCAGTCGCCCGCCTGCAAAATACCGTTGGGGCCGATCCGGGCGTGGTACCCGGAATATCATTACAATCTAGAGCTGTTCTGGGATTCCGATCCGTCTCATGCCAAGGCACTTCTGGCCCCTTCGCCCAATGACTCGGTTGGTGTGGTCTGGATCGAGATCTCGAAAGAGCGCTACGGCATCCACGGCACGCCAGAACCATCAAAGATCGGCTATTCGACGTCGCACGGCTGCATCGATTTGACGAACTGGGATGCTGCGGAGTTGGCCCAGATCGTTTCGCCGGCTACCCCGGTGATCCTGACGAAGTAAGAGCCGCCGGAGGAAATCTCGGGATTCGAAACGGCACCACGGAGATGCACCTCTTCGTTGTGGTCTCCATCGAGCCGTTCTGCTACTATGCCGCGTCCTATGTACAAGCGGGACGGAAACTGCCAGAGGCAAGAGCGAGCCCGTAAAGCCTGCCAGGATCGCCTTTGTGACGCGAAGCGCGCAGCCTGAGCCGTATTTTGGGTGCGATTGGACGACCCGCATCTCTTTTTAACAGCGTACTTGCACGTTGTTATGGGCGGCTGCGGAAAGCACAGCCCACGGGCGGGCGGCATATCGCTGGTGGCTCGGGCCAGTGGCGTTTCCAGGCGAGCCATCGCACTGGGTTTGGCGGAATTGAAGAAAAAGCCGGTTCGCTCACCGCGGACGCGTCTGCCGATCGTCGGGACACTGTTTCTGTGTGATCGGCTCCTTCCGCTGCAGGGTCACGGCTCTGCATCTGGCAGCCATCCCCAACCTGAACCCTTCCTTTACTACAAGAAGCATCGAAGCAGCGGAAAATGACGGCGTAGTCTGTCAGATCGGAAGCATCTTGGGGTGACCTCGAAGCCTGACGCCGCCGCGCCACCCGCGCTGGAGTACTGCCGCGCTGTGCGCTCCGATAGAGGCCCGAGCGGGCACAGGAGAATCGAGAAGACCGAGTTACGCTATTGTAACCAGATGGATTCTTTTTTACTGGACTCGATCCGTAATCGTGCCGGCGCGGCCGTGCTGGGCGTCCTGCTTCTGGCTTGGGGCTGTTCGGTTGCCGGGGCGCAGGAGACGAAACCGGCTTCCGCCGATGGGAAGGGTGCCGCGAAGGATAAAGATAGAGAGGCCGAAAAGGAGGCTCCGCTGCCGGCGGACGCTCATGTGGCGCAGAGCATTCAACTGGATGGCAAGCCGCTGCACTACACCGTGACCGTGGGCGCGCTGCCAGTCAACGACAAGGGCAAGAAGATTGGAGAAGTCGTCTTTACCGCATATACCGTCGAGGGCGAGGATCGGCCGGTCACATTCGCCTTGAATGGCGGACCGGGTGCCGCTTCCGTATTTCTGAATTTGGGCGCTATCGGCCCGAAGCACATCGAATTCGGCGACGAGGGAGACAGCCCGTCCGATCCGGCGAAGCTGATCGACAATCCGGGCACGTGGCTGGATTTCACCGATCTGGTGTTTGTCGATCCGGTGGGCACCGGTTTCAGCCGGTCGCTGGTTCCGGCGGACGAAACCAAGAAACAGTTCTACAGCACCGAGGCCGACATCCATTACCTGTCGCGCATCATTTACGACTGGCTGGTGAAGAACGGGCGCATGGGTTCGCGAAAATATTTTGTGGGAGAGAGCTACGGCGGCTACCGCGGGCCGCGCATCACGCATTACCTGCAAACCCAGCTCGGAGTGGCATTGAACGGCGTCGTGCTGGTTTCCCCGTACCTGAATCCGGCGCTGGACGAGAGCCGCGACGTCTCTCCCGTGCCGTGGATGCTGACGCTGCCCTCGATCACGGCGGCGCATCTGGAGCGCGAGCACAAGCTGACGCCGGAAGCGATGGCGCCGGTGATTGCCTACACCCGCGGCGAGTATGCCGCCGACCTGCTAAAAGGCCGCTCCGATCCGGAGGCGACGCCGCGAATCGTGAAACGCGTTACCGAGATGACCGGCCTCGAGGAGGAGTTTGTGCGGCGGGCCGGCGGCCGTTTGGAGATTGGCGCCTATCTGCGCGAAGTCTTTCGCGAGAGCGGTAAGATCGGCAGCGTGTACGACTCGAATGTGACCGGCTGGGACCCGTTTCCTTACGCTCCCGAGCAGCGCACCAACGATCCGATGCTGGAGAGCATCATCGCGCCGACCACGATGGGAATGGTGGATTTTGTGACCCGCGTGGTGGGATGGAAGCCGGAGGCGCACTACAACACGCTCAGCCGCGAGGTGAACTCCCAGTGGGATGGCGACAGCCCCGCGCTGCGCATCGGCGCCGTGCCGGATTTGAGGCAGGCGGTGGCGGCCGACCCGAAGTTGCGCGTCCTGATTACGCACGGCTGGAACGACCTTTCCTGCCCTTTCATGGGCTCGGTGCTGACGGTGGACCAGATGCCGGTGATGGGCGATCCGGCGCGGGTCGCGGTCGCCGAGTATCCGGGCGGCCACATGTTCTACAGCCGTCCCGGCAGCCAGGCTGCGTTGCGCAAAGACGTGCGGGCGATGTTCGCCAAGCACTGAGGAGGGCAGGGCAGGCTAGAGCCTTTCCCGCCACTCCGGTGGGGCACGCTCGGCTTGCCCGTGCGGCGAGGATTCGTGTCGCCAGAACGGCTCCCCCGTTCGTCCCGGCAGTAGGTTCGCCTCTCGATTACGACCCAAACCCAGAGTTCGTAGACCCGCTTCGGACTCTCGCCGGTGCGAGTCGCCTGCGCCACTTGGCGGCGACTCGCGAACGTTTGATGACAGACGCGCACAAGTGCGCGCCACGGCGGGCTGACCCTAAGATAGAAGTGCGTGCCCTTCCCCATTGAACCGCTGGTTCCGGCGATTATCGATCATCTGCGAAATCATAATTGCCTGGTGCTGGAGGCTCCGGCCGGGGCCGGGAAGACTACCCGCGTGCCGCCGGCGGTGATGGATACGCTGGGCGGGACGGTGCTGGTGCTGGAGCCTCGGCGGCTGGCGGCCAGGCTGGCGGCGCGGTTTGTGGCGGCGGAGCGTGGAGAGCGGGTGGGCGAGACGGTGGGCTACCAGGTCCGTTTCGAAGAGGTGGCTGGGCCGAAGACGCGGCTGCGTTACCTGACCGAAGGCGTGCTGACGCGGCGGCTGCTGAGGGACCCAAACCTTGAGGGAGTCGCAGCCGTGGTGCTGGACGAATTTCACGAGCGGCACCTGGAGGGCGATCTGGCGCTGGCGCTGCTGCGGCGGCTGCAGACTACCGGGCGGCGGGATCTGCGGGTCGTCGCCATGTCTGCCACCCTGGATGCCGGGCCTGTGGCGGAATACCTGGGCGGGGCGCGCAGCATACGGAGCGAAGGGCGGGCGTGGCCGCTCGATATCGTTTACACGCCGCATTCGCCCGCGCCGCTGGAACAACAGGTGGCTGGCGCGCTGGAGCGACTGGGCGAGGGCGGGCTGGACGGCCACGTGCTTGTATTCTTGCCGGGGGCGGCGGAGATTCGCAAAGCGCAAAGCGCCTGCGCGGCGCTGGCCGGGAGGCACGGCTGGATGGTTCTGCCGCTCCATGGCGACCAATCGCCGGAAGAGCAGGACCGGGCGGTGGGGCGGTCGGAACGGCTCAAGATAATTCTGGCGACCAACGTGGCGGAAAGCTCGATCACGATAGAAGGCGTGCGCGCGGTGGTCGATAGCGGCCTGGCGCGGGTAGCCGGGCATTCGCCCTGGTCGGGGCTGCCCACGCTGGACGTGGCGCGCATCAGCCAGGCATCGGCGCAGCAGCGGGCGGGGCGCGCGGGCCGCACCGGACCGGGGCGCGCGATTCGGCTCTATCCGCTGGAAGATTTTCTGCGCCGGCCGCCGCAGCAGGCGCCGGAAGTCATGCGCGCCGACCTGGCGCCGGTAGTGCTGCTGGTGGATGCAATGGGGATTGAGTGGGAGCAACTGGGGTGGCTGGATGCGCCGCCCACGGCCGCGGTAGAACGGGCGCGGGAGCTGCTGGCGCGGTTGGGCGCTACGGGCGAAACGGCGCGGGAGATGGTCCGCTATCCGCTGCATCCGCGCCTGGCGAGGTTGATTGTGGAAGCGCGGCGGCGCGGGGTACTGGAAGATGGGGCCGCGGTGGCCGCGCTGCTGAGCGCCAGCGAGCGGCTGCCCGGACGTCCTTCGCGGGCTTCGCGCTCGGACGTGGTGGAATTGCTCGATGGAGAGTGGCAACCGCGCACGGCCCAGGCGGTGCGTCAGATCCGGCGGCTGGCGGGCACGGGACGGAGGCCGGCGGGTCGCGATGAAAATGCGCTGCTCGAATGCGTGCTGGCGGCATTTCCCGATCGCGTGGCCAAGCGTCGCCAGGGCGACCAGTTGCAGATGGCGGATGGCGGCTCGGCGCAACTGGCCGCTTCGAGCACGGTGACGGAAGCGGAGTTTCTGGTGGCGGTGGAGGCCGAGAGCCGGGCGGAGCAGAAGCTGCCGCTGGTGCGGATCGCCAGCGCCATCGAGCCGGAGTGGCTGCTGGACCTCGATTCGGAGCGGGTGCGCGAACGCTCGCGGGTGGAATGGAACCGCACGGCCGAGCGGGTGGAGGCCGTGGAGGAACTGCTGTATGGCGAGGTGGCGCTGGAGGCGCGGCGGGGCGATCCGGAGCCCGAAGCCGCCGCGGCATTGTTGGCGGAGAAGGCACTGGAAGCGGGCCTGGAACGATTCGCGGATGCCGAAGAGCTGGCTCGGTTCCAGCAACGCCTGCGGTTCGCGGCCGAACAGGACAGCGCGCGATTCGCCGCTACGCTCGATTGGGCGGACGTGCTGCGCCAGATGGCTTACGGGCTGAAGAGCTTCGCTCAACTGGAAGCGGCCACGCGCGACGGCGGACTGGTGCGGGCGGCGCGGGACCAAATGCCGGCCGCGTCGCGCCGGGCTTTGGACGAAATCGCTCCCGAACGCATCGGATTACCGGGCGGGCGGCAGACGCGGGTACATTACCAGGCCGGACAGCCGCCGTGGATCGCATCCCGCCTGCAGGATTTTTTCGGTATGACCGAGACGCCGGCTATCGCCCGCGGCCGCGTGCCGCTGGTGGTTCGTCTGCTGGCCCCCAATCAACGGCCGGTGCAGACCACCACCGACCTGGCAGGCTTCTGGGAGAGGTTGTATCCGCAGGTGCGCAAAGAACTGGCGCGGCGTTATCCGAAGCATGCGTGGCCGGAAAGCCCGCTGGCAGGGAAGGGCGGACGATAGGCGGAGGCGCGTGGCAATCTTCTACCCCTTCGCCCTGACAACTTCCATCGGCCGGTTATAGATCTGGCGGAACGCTTCCCCGGCTTGTTCGGCGCCCCACTCGGCCAGGTCGAGATCGCCGGTGGCGCGAATCTCCAAGGTCACCTGGCCGTTCTGCAGCTTGCACTGGATTCCGTCGATGCGCTGGTGCGGCTCGTCGCCCACCAGGTTGTCGGCCAGGCGCACCAGCGGGATCATCAGCGCCAGCGGGCGCCGCTCGTCGGCGGTCAGGCTTTGAAACGCGGCGTGCATGGCCGAGGGCAGCGCCTTGCGATGATAGCGGCACAAAGTGGCGATGGACAGCCGCTCGCGCTCGGTGAAGCCGGCCAGGTCGGAATTCGCGATCACGTAATAGGAGTGTTTGTGATGGCTGGAGCTGGAAACGTAGTGGCCCACGTCGGCTAAATACGATGCGGCTTCCAGCAGCTTTCCATACTGCGCCGGCAAACCATGCAGCGGCTGCAGAGCCAGAAACAAAAGGTGCGACATGTGGGCCACGGCGCGCGCACGCTCGAGCGGCACGCCGAAGCGCCGCGCCAGTTGCTCCACTTCGCGGCGCTGCTCGCGGCTCAGCCGCGCGCGCTCGGCGCCCACGTTGCGCGCCGCCAGGTCGGCGATGATGCCGTCGCGCACGCCGGCCCGCGAATAGTAGAAGCCGCGCAGCCCGAACGCGCCCAGAAAATCCTGCAGCACGGCGATGCCGGGAACGATGATCTCCGCCCGCCGCGGCCCGATGCCGGTCACCTTGCGCCGCGCCGCCACGTCCCGCGTGGAAAGCTTCTGGTACAACTTGCGCACTTGCGCGGTGGAAACACGCAGCCGGTCGACGTCCTCGCGCGCTCCGCCCGGCAGGCGCGCCACCGTGCTGGCAACGGCTGAGGCCGTCGCCGAAGTGGCAATGGCCCGCTCCCAGCCGGTGCGGCCCAGCTTCCGTACCGCCTCGGAAAGCTTCCCTTCGATGAACTGGTGCATGCGGTGCAACTGGCGCGGCGTGGGCGGGTCGTCCTCGATAAAGATCTCCTTCAGCCGCACCGCCCCCAGCGGCCGCGAAAACGCCTCGCGCAACTGCCCCTGCTCCAGCGAGATGATCTCCGCGCTGCCGCCTCCGATATCGACGATGAGCGCGCGCTTGTCCCCCTGCGGCCAAATGCTCTCGACGCCCAGGTGGATCAGGCGGGCCTCCTCCCTGCCCGAGATGATTTCGATGGGAACGCCCAGCGCGGCTGAAGCACGCTCCAGAAACGTCTTCTGGTTGCGCGTGTCGCGAATCGCGCTGGTGGCCACGGCGCGCACCCCGACTACCTCCAGGCGCCGGTACAAGGCCGCCATCCGCGCCAGCACGGTGCAGCTCGCCCGCATGGCCTCTTCACTCACCACGCCGGTGCGAAACACGCTTTCGCCCAGGCGGGTCACTTCGCGGTCGGAGGCCAAAATCCGCGTGGCCTGACCGGGAACGACTTCCGCGGCCTCCATCCGAATGGAGTTGCTGCCGATATCGACGGCCGCATAACGGGGCACCCTTTTATGCTAATCGAGGGAGGGGGCGGTCCGCATTTCAGTTGCGTTACGCCGGGTCTGGCTGGCCGAAGCTCCGGCCTCATTTCGAGACCGAGTTTTGCGGACGCCGAGCTTGTCAATGCGGCGTAGCAGGCCCATATTTTGTCTGCGGTTTTGACGTAGGCTCTTGCGACGCCGGAAGGTCCGATTCCTCGGGCTCCGCGCAGCGTCGCAGAACTTACCCTTTGTGAGACGGCCCGCCGTTCAGAAGATCGGCCTCAGGACCATCCGGCCGTACGCGATGAACGCCATGAGGAGACCCAGCACGCCGCTTAAGATGATGGGCGTGATCTCGCCGTACTTGGCATGCACCCAGACGAACACGAGGCTCTCGATCGTCAGGAACGCGGCGGCCACCACCGTGAGCGCCGGCTGCCAGTGGAAGGCGGCGGGGACGATCAGCCCGATCGTGCAGACGAGTTCGAGGATGCCGAGGGCCATCCAGGCTTTCCGCGGCAATGCACCAAAGGACGGGACCCCCTCGCTTACCTTGTCGAACATGAAGACCTTCATGACGCCCGACGCTCCGTACAGGAGCGCGGCGAGGACCTGCAGAACCCACAACAGGATGTTCATCGTGTGCCTCCTCCCGGTTTCCGCGTCGGCGCGCGCAGGGCGGTTTCTCCCCGCGCGATCCACGTTCTGAGCCCAGATCTAGTGATCCATGGATAACCTCATGATAATTCCCCTTCGTGTTGCACAGAGGACCCCTTGTGAGCGTTGCAAGCGATCGGCACGAGCGCCGGCGCGATTACGGTCAGTACGATTTTGGTGTAGAGGTCTGGTTTCATGTGCGAGAGATTCGCACGGTACATCTCCGCGAGCACGAAACCACCAGTCCCGAAAGGGACCGGCCAGCCTCCCATCCGGTCCGGTGATCTTGACTTCACACCTGCCGCGCTGGCGCGCGGCTGGACCGATTGACAATCGGTCCGCAGGTTGCCAACCTGCCCCACAACAGATGTTCAACCCACAATCGCGAGGTCCACACCCGTGGGACCCAGATGCCGGTCCGCGGACCAGCAAATCGCGTTGCGGGATCCTTAATGATTACCAGCCCATGGGCGTCGGGGGCGACGCATCAAGTGAGCTTGCGCTCGTACGGATCGTGCTGGCCGATCCAGATCCACACCAGCCCGTCCTCCGCCTCAACCGCCACTGCCCGATGGCTGCGTCCGACCCGCGCCGACCAGTATCGGCCGGTTTTCTTGAGCCGGACGCTGGGGTGTCGAGGATCGCTCTTCATGAGGTCGAAAGCGCCTCTTGCTGCCTTCTGTATCGCCGGATCAAGCGAGCCGAATGCCTCCCAAAACGCCGGCGAGGCGTAATGCATCAAAGCGGAGTCGAGTTGCCTTCCCTATGGTCGCGCAGCGCCTTTTCCGCCAGCGCGTCCCACTTGCCCGCGGCAACTTCAGCCTCGAACTTTTCGTCCCACGCCCGGTCCTCGAACTCATCCAGCCAAGCCCGTATCTCACGCAGTTCGGCTCGCGAAAGCGCGCGCATCCGCTCGGCAATTTCCTGAACCCGGTCCACGTGGCCTCCTCTCCGATGGTAGCCAATTCTGACGCGCCCGGCGAAGGCCGCCTCCCGGGGCAGCCCGCCTGCGCCGAGCGTCGGCCCGGTTGCAACACGCGTCAGCCACGACAGCGGCTTTCAGGTAATCGAAGGGCTCGCAGCGCTTGGGCTCTCCTCTAGACTAGCCAATCAGCTCCAGCAACCCGTCGATCAACTGGTCCAGCATCTCAGGGCTGAGGGCCGCAATCCTTTTGCCAAGACGATCAATGGAAATTGTCCGAATTTGCGATATCTTCACCCATGAGGACTTGGGCAGCATCTCCGTGGGAAGCGCCATCGTCAAAGGGAATCCGGCTTTTTGCGCCTGACTGGTAATCGCCATGGCGATTACGGTCTCCGACTTCCGGTTGAACAAATCGTGGCTGAGAACAAGAACGGGCCGCAATCCGGCCTGCTCGCGGCCTCGGACCGGGTTCAGGTCCGCCCAGTAGACTTCGCCTCTCAGTATGCGGGCCAAGCGTGGTCACCCAAACCCTGTTCGGCCAACCGCACTTCCTCTTTTGGGTCGATCTTGGCCAACTCGCGCGCCAGCCGGGTCCGTTTCTCCCGCTCGCTTAAAAGGTTCACGGCTGATTGCAGCGCCCGGCTCCGGTTCGGGTACCTGCCCTCTCTGACCCAGCGGTCGAGATCGGCGACGGTTCTTTGATCCAACGTGACGGCGATTTTCTGAACCATGCTTTAAGTATGACAAAATATCCCACTCTGGCAGCATGGCACATCGTGGACGTGAAACGGGTCTGCCGCTGATCTGTTCGGCTTTGCGGTAAGGCGGCTTTGTCGGAAGGGGGAGGCCATCCTAAAAAGGACCGCTTCTGGACACTTGTCGCTATGGGTTTGCAGCTTCCCTGCCCTCGTGCTACAAACAACGCATGGACAAGACCATCCGCAAATACGCCAACTTCGATGAAATGAAGGCTGACGAATACCGGTATTGGCAGAGCCGCCCGGTGCATGAGCGGGTCGCGGCGGTTTCCGAACTCACCCAAGAACACTATGCGATGAAGGGCGCGGTTCCAGATGTACCCAGACTTCAAAGAACTCTTGTCCATTTTGAACGCGCACCGCGTTAAGTATCTTGTGGTGGGGGCTTACGCCGTCTCCATTCATGCGCAGCCGCGGGCGACCAAAGACCTCGATATTCTGGTGAAGGCCGACGCGAATAACGCGAAGGCGGTTTTCGCGGCCCTGGCGCAATTCGGAGCGCCGCTTCTGGGGTTGACCTCGGCCGATTTCGCGGAGCCCGGCCCTTTCTTTCGTATGGGCCGTGAGCCGGTTAGTGTCGACATTCTCACGGCGATTCCCGGCGTTGAGTTCGATGCGGCATGGCGGCGCCGCGTTGAGGATGTCATCGATCCGGCGAGCGGATTGAAGGCGAGGTTCATTTCCCGCGAGGACCTGATCGCTGCGAAACTGGCCGGTGGCAGACCGCAAGACCTCGCCGACGTTGACGCGATCCGCAAGGCGGGAGAGAGCCGACGGCCAGTGGCAGAAAAAAGGCCTCCGGAACCGAGCTGCCCCGAGCAGTGAAGCAGGCCGCGAATCCACTCGATCGGGTCGGGTGCGCCGCATGCCGCGCCGTGCCACTGTACGCAATCAAGACGCACGGATTGACCCGGCAAGACCGGAAGTAGCGTCATACACTGGTTGCATGGCCGATCCCGTTTCCATCTACCTCCTACGCCACGCCATTGCCGAAGACGCTCGCCCGGGCATGTCCGACCCGGAACGCACGCTCACCGACGAGGGCAGGACAAAACTGCGCCGCGTGCTGAAGCGGGCGCGCGCGGCCGGGGTCGCCCCCAGCCTGATTCTCTCCAGCCCGTACCGGCGCGCCCTGGAGACGGCAGACATGGCGGCGCAGGCGTTGGGTTATCAGGGCAAAATCGTGGAAACCACGGCGCTCGAACCGATGGCTTCGCCGCGCGACGCCTGGGACGTAATTCGCCAGCGGCACGGCGAAGACGCCATCCTGCTGGCCACCCACGGACCGCTGGTCGGTTCGCTGGTGGCATTCCTGCTGCGCTCCCCGGCCCTGGACGTGGATATGAAGAAAGCCGCGCTGGTACGCATCGACTGCCAAAATCTGAGCCCTGAGCCAAATGGCGTGCTGAAATGGATGCTGACGCCGGCCGTCAGCGGAGATTAAATGACCATCTCTAAAGCTACCGAGCGCTACGAGACCTGGCTCGCGCGCCACCTGACTCTTCTCGACGGCGACCTGCGCTTCAAGCACGAGCAGATGCGCCTGGCCGTCTTCCCCTTCTTGCGGGCGACCTATTACCGCTGGGCGCAGATCTGGGCGGGCACTGTGGGCGAGGCGGCGCGCGCCCCTTCCGTGCTGGCGGTGGGCGATCTCCACGTGGAGAACTTCGGGACCTGGCGCGACATCGAAGGCCGCCTGATCTGGGGCATCAACGACTTCGACGAAACCTGGACCATGCCCTACACCAACGACCTGATTCGCCTTGCCACCAGCGGCTTGCTGGCGGAAATGACCTGTGGAGAAAAGGCCGGAGTCGAAGCGATATTAAGAGGTTATAGGGACGGGCTGGAAGCCGCCGGCCGCGCCTTCGTGCTGGCCGAAAATCACCCCGTGCTGCGGGAAATGGCCGTGGCGCGATTGCACGAACCGGAAAGGTATTGGGAAAAGCTGCACGCCTTGCCGGAGGCGACCGGCGAACCGCCCGCGGGCGCGATGAAGGCCATTGCCCGCATGATGCCGGAAAAGGGACTGCATTGGAAGGTTTCGCACCGCGTGGCCGGGTTGGGCAGCCTGGGCCGGCAGCGTTTTGTCGCGGTGGCCGATTGGCGCGGCGGATCGCTCGCCCGCGAAGCCAAAGCCCTGGCTCCTTCGGCCTGCGTCTGGGCCAGTCGCGGCGGCGGCACCGCTCCGATTCGCTATCAGGAAATCATAGACAAAGCCGTGCGCTGCCCCGATCCGTTCGTCCGCCTGCAGAAGCGCTGGATCGTGCGGCGGCTCGCGCCGGACTGCTCCCGCATCGAGCTGGCTTCGTTGCCGGAGAATCGCGATGAAATCAAGCTGCTGCACGCCATGGGTTTTGAAACCGCCAACGTTCACCTGGGCTCGGTGAAGCCGCGCGTGGTGCTGGAGGACCTGAAAAAGCGCCCGCGCGGCTGGCTGTTGGCCGCGGCGCACAAGATGCGGAAAGCCGTCCAGGCCGATTTCGAAGAGTACGGCAAGGGCTGATGGGGCCGATTTTCTCTACACGACTGGAGTGGGAACCCGTCCCGAATCGGCTCACTCAGCTACTGCGGGGCAAGCGCCGGGCGGCAGAGCCGATTTTGGATCTGACCGAATCGAATCCGACTCGGGCTGGGCTCGAATATCCACCCAAAATCGTGGAATCCTTCGCCGGGAACGACGTTCTTCACTATGATCCGGATCCGCGCGGATCAAGCCCCGCCCGCCACGCGGTGGCGCAATATTACAACGCTCGCGGGCTTTCGGTCGAGCCTGCCCAAATCCTGCTAACCGCAAGTACCAGCGAGGCTTACGCATATCTATTCAAATTGCTGTGCAATCCCGGGGACGAGGTGCTGGTTCCCCGGCCGTCCTATCCTCTATTCGAGTTTCTAGCCCGAATGGAATCGGTTTCCATTCGGCAGTACCCTCTGGTGTACCAAGGAGGTTGGGGCATCGATCTCGAAACCCTGGAGCAGATGCCGAATGACCGCACTCGGGCCATCGTTGTGGTGAATCCCAACAACCCGACCGGATCGTTCCTGAAGCGCAGCGAACTCAAAGTCCTGGAGCGGCTTTGCGCCACGCGGGGACTGGCCCTGATTTCCGACGAAGTGTTCGCCGATTACGCCTTTGCGCCGGACGCGGAGCGCATCGGCATGGTGGCCGCGGTGGAAGATTGTCTGGCGTTTTCGCTCAGCGGCCTTTCCAAAGTGGCCGGCCTGCCCCAGATGAAACTGGGTTGGATCGTGGCCGGCGGTCCGGACCCATTGCGGCGCCAGGCGCTGGAGGGGCTGGAATGGATTGCCGATACCTATCTATCGGTGAGCGCGCCGGTGCAGTGCGCCGCCGCCCGGCTCCTCCGTTTTGGCGAAGAAGTGGCCGAACAGATCCGCGTCCGCACCGCCCAAAACCTGGCCAGCGCCAGAACCTGCCTCGAAGGCAGCGCGGGTGGAATTCTGGCGGTCGAGGGCGGGTGGTACTGCGTCATTCGGGTACCGGTTACCCGCGGCGAAGAAGAATGGGCGCTGGAGCTGCTCGATCTCGATAACGTGCTTCTGCAGCCGGGTTTCTTCTACGATTTCGAGACCGAGGCCTATCTGGTTGCCAGCCTGTTGACCAATCCGGCCGACTTCACCGAAGGCCTGAGGCGCTTGCGAGGGAGGTTGTAACCCGTGATCCCCGTCGACACACGCGGCTAGCGAGGATAAGCCAAGTGGTTTGGGTGAACGGCGGTCATGTGGGTGTAGCGCTTGAAGTCATCCGGGTTCAGCGTCAGCAGGTGGGTAACCCTGTGAACACTCATAGCGGCGGCCAGGCGTGCGTCATGTACCTGCACGCCAGAGACGGAGTGCGTAAGAACCAGACGCCGCCACTCGCGATAAACGGCCTCGCCGTCCGGCAGGAGCACCATGCCTTTTTCTATCACTCGCGTCTGCTGTTCCACGTCCGCCGCCGTTAGGCCGAACCCGTTCCTATCCACGGGCCGAGTGGCGACGTTCCAGAATTCGGCAACGTTCTGATGCGTGTAGTAAAGAACGGCCCCGCCTTCGGCAAGCGCGGCAAGTGCCGCATTCACAATGGCATGATCGGGATCGTCACGGCGCGCCATTCTGAGCAGGATATTGCTATCGACCAGATGATTCGGTACGGCCACTATGCGTGGCCCTGGTAAATCATCTCGCGGGAGAAACTCTCGCCGGGCCTTGGTGGAATCCTGTCGGAGAGGGCGGCGAGATCGTCGAGCCAGGCCCGGATTTCCTGGGGTGTGCGTACCTGGGCCGCCGCCGACCGGGGCAGGCGAAGGCGCAATGCATCCAGCGCCTGGTCCAATGCCTCATCCGCGGTGTGCGCCAATCCGGAGTCGATTGCCTGCAACAGCAGCCGCTCCTGTTCAGGTCTTAGGATGATCGTCATGAAAATCGCCTCTTGTTATTGTCGCGTTCCCTCGAGCCTAAAGTCTACAGCGCCTGTCACCCGATTTTCCGGATAATGCCCGCACCCGTCGTCCTTCGTCTTTCACTTCCCCAATAGGCGTGGTCCGGTCGTTGTACACTCATTCTGATGGCCGATCATATGGCGGGTGACGTCAAGGGGATGGTGTGCGAGCGCTGCATGACGTCCATACCTCCCAAGGCGCCGCGCTGTCCCAGTTGCGGACAGCCGGTTCCGAATCCACACCTCTTTCTATATGCGGTAGTGGTCTTCGCGGTGCTGGCGGTGGGTCTGACGGTTTGGTTCACCGTCGTGCGGTAGGGACGGCTCCCGGCTCGCGATTACATCCGTTTCCTGCGGGCTTCCACCCAGGCGGCGAACACGCCGGGGTTTTCCAGCCAGACCAGCATCCACTCCACCATTTCGCGCTTTTGCGCGCGCTTGGTCTCGGGCAGGCGGGCGCTGGCGGCCAGGAACCTGGCCCGATCCTTGGCGGCGATTGCCTGGCGGCGGCAATAGCGGGCCCGCTCGCGGTCGCCCGCTTCCAGCGCCGCAACGTAGACCGCGGTCAGTTCGCACAGGCTCCTCTCCAGCTCCTCGAAGCTGTGTTGCCTCACACCCGCGTAAGGCTGCGCAAACGGCAGACCGGTGGCGCGCACCAGCTCGCGCAGGTAACTTTCCGAAACCGGCGCCAGCTTCGCCAGCAGATCGAGCCAGACGGCTTCGTCGATGGCACCGGGTTGAGCCGCGGCGAAGTAGGCGGCCAGGCGCCGTTTGATGGACTCGGGCTTGCCGCTAGCCGACGGGCTCACTTGCGCGTCCCACGCCGATAACGCTCCACGGCTGCCTGGTGCTCGGCCAGATGGAGGGAAAACTGGTGGCCGCCGGAGCCGTCCGGCCGGGCCACGAAATACAGCGCCTCGGAACGGGCCGGATGAAGCGCGGCGCGAATCGATTGCAACCCGGGATTGGCAATGGGACCGGGTGGAAGGCCCGCGCGGCGGTAGGTATTGTAGGGATTGCCGCTGGCCAGGTCGGAGCGGTGGATGGCGCCGCGCCACCGCTGGTCGAGCAGCGCGGCGTAGATGGTGGTGGAGTCGCAATCGAGCGCCATCCCCGACCGCAGCCGGTTGAAGAAAACCGCGGCAATCAACGGACGCTCCTCCGCCAGCTTACCTTCGCGCTCCACCAGCGAGGCCATGGTCACGGTTCGATGAACGTCTCCGCCGCCGGTTTTGTTCCAGGCTTCGCGAAAGCGGGCGGTCATCTGGCGGCAGAGGTCGCGCGGCGTGGCGTGGCGGGTCAGGCGGTAGGTTTCGGGGAAAAGATAACCCTCCAGGCTGGGCGCTTCGGGGTCCAGATCGCGAATCGCGGACGGGTCCCGCGCGGCCCGCAGGAATTCGTCGGCGCTGAAGACGCCGAACTGGCCGGCGGCCTGCGCGATATCGAACATATTCCAGCCTTCCGGCACCGTCAGCGCGTAATAGAAGACGTCGCCGCGCGCCAGGCGCTGGACGATCTCGCCGGCGGTGGCGGCGCGGTCGAAACGGTACTCGCCGGCTTGCAGCACCCGGCCGCGCGCCCACAGCCGGGCAGCCACGAAATCCCACGGGCTGCGCACCACCCCCGCGGCCGCCAGCCGCTGCCCCATGGCGAACGCACCTGTGCCCCGCGGGAGGTCGACAAATACCGCCTCTTCAAAACCCTGGTACGGCTGCCGGAGGCGCCACGCGGCCCACCCTAGCAGCACGATGAAAACCAGCGCGACCCATCCCAGCCGCTTCATAACGAATCGAGGTAGCTCTGCAACAGGATCACCGCCGACAGCCGATCCACCGCGGCAGCCCGCTTTTCGATGCTGATGCCGCTTGCGCGCAGCACCCGCCCGGCCTCCACGCTGGTGAGGCGCTCATCCCATAGTTTGACTGGCAGTCCTGTATATTTTTCCAACGCTTCGGCGAACTCGCGCACCCACGCCGATTGGCGCCCTTCGCTGCCCCTCATATTCATCGGGTTGCCCATCAGGAACATCCCCACGCCGCGCTCCCGGGCCAGCCCCTCCAGCGCGCCCAGATCGGCGCGCTTCCTGGTGCGCACTAAATTGGGAAGCCCTTGCGCCGTAATCCCCAATGGATCGCTGATGGCCAGCCCGATGCGCTTCTTGCCGAGGTCGAGAGCCAAAATACGGGGTTTCAGGGCGAAACCGGGTGAATCCGCCCCGCCGGTAACAGGCTTGGAACTCAATTCCATTTCATTATAGTCAAGCTCATGCTAGATTCGAGATAAGGGTAGCCCATCGTCCCGTGGCGTTAGTCACCAAGCCTGTCACGCGTGCCGCAGCCGCTACGCGAACCACACCGGAACGTGCGCAGTGGTTGATCGCGCTCGGCGTGGTCGTAGCGCTCTTATACTACGGCCGCCCGTTATTCATCACCTCCATCGTGTCGGTGGTGATCGCGTTCATTCTGGATCCGTTCGTGGTGCTGCTGATGCGCCTGCGGCTGCCGCGTTCGCTGGCAAGCTTCGTGGTCTGCACGGTGGCGCTGGCTTTGTTGTACGTGGTGGGGCTGGGCGCTTATTCGCAGTTCGCGGCGCTGTACCAGACGATGCCGAAATATGGAGAGCGCATTGGCGAACTGGTCGATACGGTGCAGCGCAGGGTCGCCGACGCGGAAGAAAATGCCACCCGGCTGCTGCTTCCGGCGCAGCAGCGGCAGGAAGAGCAGGAGCGCCTGCGGGCGCAGCAGGCGGCGGCTCGGCCCACCAAACGCGGCCGTGCTCCGGCACCCGTGCAGCAGCCTCCAGCCGCCCCCGGCTCCATTCCCGAAGTGCGAATTCACGAAGAGCGAACCCCCATCGGCGACTTCATCGCCGCCCGCCTGAGCTCGTTTTACAGGTTTCTGCTGATGGCCTCCTTCGTGCCTTTTCTGGTGTACTTCATGCTGAGCTGGCGCGACCACATCAACCGCAGCTTCCTGCAATTCTTCTCGGGTGAAGACCGGGTGGTAGCGGCCCGCAGCCTGCAGGGAATCGCGGAGATGGCGAGAGCTTTCGTCACCGGCAATTTCGTGCTGGGAATGACGCTGGCCATCGTCAGTTCCAGCATGTTCTGGTCCATGGGCGTTCCTTTTCCCATCCTGGTGGGCCCGCTTTCCGGCTTCCTCAGCCTGGTGCCTTACGTGGGCCTGCCGCTGGCGATTCTCCCGCCCCTGTTCTCGTGCCTCACCCTGAACGCCGTGCCGCTGTACGTGCTGGTGGTGGTTTCGGTCGGCCTGCTCCACCTGGTGGCGCTGAACCTCTTTTATCCCAAAATCGTAGGATCGCGGGTTCACCTGAATCCCCTGGTGGTTACTTTTTCGCTGATGCTGTGGGGATTTCTGTGGGATGCCCCCGGCTTGCTGCTCGCCATTCCCATCACGGCCGGGCTGAAAGCCGTGTGCGATAACGTCGCCGGCCTGCGCAAGCTGGGCAAGTTCCTGGGGGATTAAAGCGGTCACACCCCTACGCCCGCGCCCACCAGCCCCCTGAAATACGCCACCGTCTCGCGCAGCCCCTCATCCAGCGACACGCGCGGCTCCCAGCCCAATATCGCCCGCGCTTTCGAGATATCCGGCTGGCGCTGCCGGGGATCGTCTTCCGGCAGCGCCCGAAACTCGATCCGCGCCTTCGTCCCGGTCAGCGCACGAATGCGTTCGGCGAATTCCAGAATAGTCATCTCTCGCGGATTGCCCAGATTCACCGGGTAGCGCTCGCTCGAAAGCATCAGCCGGTATAATCCGTCCACCAGGTCGCTCACGTAGCAGAAACTGCGCGTCTGTCTGCCTTCGCCAAAGACCGTCATGGGAACGTCGCGCAGCGCCTGATCCAGGAACGCCGGCACCACCCGGCCGTCGTTGAGCTTCATGCGCGGCCCGTAAGTGTTGAAGATCCGCGCGATGTTGGTCGCCAGGCCGTGCTTGCGGTGGTAGGCCATGGTCAGCGCCTCGGCGAAACGCTTGCTTTCGTCGTAGCAGGAGCGCGGTCCCACCGGGTTGACGTTGCCCCAGTAGGTTTCCACCTGCGGGTGTACGGCCGGGTCGCCGTAGGTTTCCGACGTCGAGGCCAGCAGAAAACGGGCATTGGCGGTTCGCGCCAGCTCCAGCAGCCGCCGCGTGCCCAGCGACCCCACATCCAGCGTCTCGATCGGACAGCGAAGATAATCGAACGGACTTGCCGGCGATGCCAGGTTGAATACCGCGTCCACCGAGCCCGCAACTTCGAAGGGCTGCGTGATGTCGCGCTCGAAAAACTCGAAACGCGGATCTCCCGCCAGGTGCGCGATATTCCGTGCCGCGCCGGTCAGCAAGTTGTCGAGGCCCACCACTTGATGCCCCTCCGCCAGCAGGCGGTCACATAGATGAGAGCCAATAAAACCGGCGGCGCCGGCGACGACGATTCGCAACTTCCCTCCCCGAAAACCCGTTTCCTTACACCGTGCTACAGTCTAACTTGGCCGCGCTATGACAAACGTCTCATGGCCCGAACAACTGATCCTGGCGCTGCTCCTGGCCGCATCGATCGGCTTGTTCCTTCTTCGACTGGGAAGGGTCCTCGATGCGATCCGAGGCTCGCGCCCAACACCGGATTTTCGCTTTCGTCCGCTGCTGCCGCGTCTCGGTCGCTTCGTTTCGGAAGTGATGGTCCAGAGTAAGGTCATTCGCGAGCGTCCGTTACCTGGATTGGCGCACGCGCTGGTTTTCTGGGGCTTCTGTGCCTTTGCCCTAGTCTCGCTCAACCATCTTGCTTCCCCGTTCGGTGGCCGGTTCCTGGACCGGGCCCATGTGATTTCACGATTGTACAGTAACTTCGCGGCAATTTGGGCCATATTGGTCGCAGCTTCCATACTAGGCCTGTTCCTGCGCCGTTTCATCATACGTCCAGTATGGCTAGGAAAAACGTCCCCCGAATCGGGAACGATCGCGGCCCTCATCTTCCTGCTGATGATCACCTACCTGGCCAGCCTTGGCCTGCAGGACGGCTCCGCCCCGGCTCAGGTGAACTGGTGGCTGCATACCCTGGCCTTGCTCGTTTTTCTTCCCCTGATTCCGCACACCAAGCACCTGCACCTGGCGCTCAGCCCGTTCACGGTTTTTCTCGGCCGCCAGGGCTTCAGCGCCATTCCACCGCTCGAGGGCGACGAGGATTTCGGCCTGGACATCGGCAAGGACGTCACCCGCGTCGACGCTCTGCAGGCATTCTCCTGCGTGGAATGCGGCCGCTGCACCGAGCATTGTCCCGCCTACGCCACCGGCAAGACGCTCAACCCGAAGGAAATCGTGCTCGGCCTGCGCGGCTATCTACGCGAACACGGCGCCCGCGCCGATGCGCCCCTGCTGGGCCCGCACATCGCCGAAGAGGCCGTCTTCCAGTGCACCACCTGCGGCGCCTGTGAGTACCAATGTCCGGTCGGCATTCAGCACCTGCCCCTGATCGTCGGCCTGCGGCGCGGCGCCGTCAACACCGGCAAGTGGGAAGACGATTACGGCGGCAAGCTGTTCCACAACCTGGAGCGCCACGGCAACGCCCTTGGGTTCGCACCCTCCGAGCGCCAGAAGTTCATCGAAAAGAACTCCCTGCCCTTGTTCGACGGCACCCAGGAATACTGCCTGTGGCTGGGCTGCATGGGCGCCTACGATCCCCAGGGACGTGAGATCGTACTGTCGCTGGCGCGCCTGCTCCGCCACGCCGGCGTCAGTTTTGGCGTGCTGCGCAAAGAGAAATGCACCGGCGATCCGGCGCGCCGGCTGGGCAACGACCTGGCGGTTTCGGGGCTGGCCCAAGCCAATATCGAGACCATCCGCGCCGCCAAAGCGACCCGCCTGGTTTCCATCTGCCCCCATTGCGTGCGCACCATCGGCACCGACTGGTGCGAGTACGGCGCCGATTTCTCGATCGAGCACCATAGCCAGTTGCTGGCGCGCCTGGGGACGCGCCTTCCGGCTCCGGATGGTTCGCCGGAGAAGACCGTCTTCCACGACCCTTGTTACCTGGGCCGCTACCGCGGCGTATACGAGGAACCGCGAACGGTAGCCGCCAGATACGGCGCGCTCACCGACCCACCCCGCTCCCGCGCCCGCTCCTTCTGCTGCGGCGCCGGCGGCGGCCAAATGTTTCTGGGCGAGGAAAAAGGCAGCCGCGTCAATATCGCGCGCGCCGAAGAGCTGGCCGCTACCGGCGCCAACGTCATCGCTACCGCCTGCCCCTTCTGCCAGTCCATGTTCCGCGACGCGCTGGGCACCCTCACCCAGCCCCCGCCCCAACTGCTCGATATCGCCCAAATCGCCGCGGCCAGGCTGCCCGGCAGCGTGTCGGAGCCATCGTAAGTGTAGTGTCCAATAAATAACTGGTCAGGCCATGGCACTTCCCGCCGGAGCGACCTTCCTGTGGAGCGGACTCTCAGTCTGCCACGCCGGGACTCATCCCGGCGCTTTTGGTTGCGGCTATGCTGCGCTGTACTACTACCAGCCAATCCCTTCGCGGCCCGCCACGATTCTCGCCGTGGGGCAGACCATCGTTTTTCGTGGTCCGCCCCGCAATTGGCTGCCTTCCTGGAGCCGCCGTTTTCCCCTGCCGGCGCCCCCTGGCGGCCCGGTTCAGGCGATTCTACGAATGGATTTCGTTGCGGCTTGCCGCGATGTGGCGCAGCCACTCCTGGCTGGATAGCGTCGGGATAAACCGGCGTGGAGTAGGGAATGCAAGAGTCACACAGGAAAGGAGTAGCGAACCATCCTGACCCCGAGCCATGCGAGGGCAGTCGCGAGGCTGCACTGGAAGC
>Ga0182016_10000502_pt1 | contig 48781 bp, 43 predicted proteins | sample 712S2MmetaG_FD_120491 | JGI IMG/M metagenome (GOLD analysis project Ga0182016, IMG submission 120491) | Permafrost microbial communities from Stordalen Mire, Sweden - 712S2M metaG | ecosystem: Environmental > Terrestrial > Soil > Wetlands > Permafrost | place: Sweden: Stordalen | collected...
CTTCTCAAATCCAACGTCGTGGGAAATTCCGCGTTCCCCTCCGGAGCCGCCGCTACCGAGCCGCGACCGTCAGGGAGCGGTCCCGCCACCTCTGTTACGCTCTTCTCAAATCCAGTGTCGTGGGAAATTCCGCGTTCCCCTCCGGAGCCGGCACGGGCAAGCAACCTGGCGTATGCCCCATACCGAAGAAGCGCGCCCGGCGCCGCGCCTCCGCTTCATTTGAGTTTACCGGAAAGGTGGCGTAAGTACGTCCCCCCGGGTGCGCCACGTAATAGGTGCATCCGCCCACCGCGCGCCCGGCCGGAATCTCCACCAGGTCGAACACCAGCGGCGCATGCACCGGTATGGTGGGATGCAGCGCCCGCGCCGGCTGCCAGGCTCGATAGCGCACCCCGCAAACCAGTTCGCCCTCCACGCCGGTGGGCTGCAGAGGCAGCCGCCTCTGGTTGCACGTCACCGCGAAGCGCTCCGGAATCAGCCCGCGCACGTATACCTGCAGCCGCTCCACCGACGAATCCACGTACCGCGACGTGCCGCCACCCCCCGGTTCCTCTCCCAGCACATACCAGGGTTCGATGGCTTGCCGCAGTTCGATCTCCACCCCTTCGTAACACACCCGCCCGTAGACCGGGAAACGAAACTCCATGTGCGGCGCGAACCAGGCCGCCTCCAGCGGATAGCCGGCCGCGTTCAGATCGGCGATTACGCTGCTGAAATCCCGCTCCACGAAATGCGGCAGCAGGAACCGGTCGTGCAGCCGCGTTCCCCAACGAATCGGCGTCTCCTCGTACGGCTTCTTCCAGAACCACGCCACCAGCGCCCGCACCAGAAGCTGCTGGGCCAGGCTCATGCGCGCGTGCGGAGGCATTTCGAAGGCACGCAGTTCCAGCAACCCCAGCCGGCCCGTGGCGCTATCCGGGCTGTACAATTTGTCGATGCAGAACTCGGCACGGTGCGTGTTGCCGGTCACGTCCACCAGCAGATGGCGAAAGATGCGGTCCACCACCCACGGCGGGCAGCCGGATTGGCCGCCCTGAATCTGTTGGAACGCGATTTCGAGCTCATAGACCGCATCCATGCGCGTCTCATCCACCCGCGGCGCCTGGCTGGTGGGGCCGATGAATACGCTCGAAAACAAATAGGACAGCGCCGGATGGTTCAGCCAGTAGCCGATCAGGCTCTTGAGCAGGTCCGGCCGGCGCAGCAACGGGCTGTCCGCCGGCGTGGCCGCTCCCAGCACCACGTGATTGCCGCCGCCGGTGCCGGTGTGCCGCCCGTCGAGCATGAACTTTTCCGTTCCCAGCCGGCTCTGCCGCGCCAGTTCGTAGAGCGTGGTGGTGTTCTCCACCAGCTCCTCCCAGTTCGCCGCCGGATGCACGTTGACTTCGATCACTCCCGGGTCCGGCGTGACTTTGATATGCCGCAGCCGCCGGTCGTAGGGCGGCGTATAACCCTCCACCAGCACCGGCATCGCGAGCTTCGCCGCCGTATCCTCCACCGCCGCCAGCAGTTCCACGAACTGCCCGGCCGATTCGGTCGGCGGCAGAAAAACGAACAGCCGCCCGTCGCGCGGTTCTACCACCAGCGCGGTACGAACCACCGGCCCCAGTGTCGGCTTGGGCGTGCGCCGCTCCCGATCCTGCGCCGGCCTTTGCGTTTCCCTTTCCCACTGCCTGGCCTCGGGTCGAAAAATGCGGCGCGGCACCGGCAGCGGCCCGGCCGCTTCCAAAGCCGCCGCCAGCGGATCGATCTCCCAAGTCTTCTGCACCTCGTCGGCCGGTTCCCAGGGCAGGCTCTGCAGCGGCAAACGCAGACCGGCGGGCGAATCCCCCTGCACCAGAAATAAATGCTGCGTCCGCACTATCCAGAGCCCGGTTTGCCAAAGCGCCCCGTCCTCGCCTTCACCGGCCTTCAGCGGCAGTACGAACCCGGCCGGCTGGCTCAGCCCGCGCTCCGTCACGCGCCGCAGCCGCTCGCGATCCTCCGGATTATCCAGCTTATTGTTCTTGGAATCGACATTCACCGGAAGCTGGCGCTCTTTCTGCTGATAGAGGAATGGGTCCTCGTACGCCGTGACCACGTATTCGGGCCCAACCCCCAGGCGCCGCGCCAGTTCTTCGACGAAATCCTGCGCTTCCGTCACGCCGAAGCCGTAGTCCTTATCCGGATTGGCCGTCCACTGCGGATCTTGCCACAGCGGCACCCCGTCCGTACGCCAATGACAGGTGTACGCCCAACGCGGCAGCGATTCGCCCGGATACCACTTGCCCTGCCCGAAGTGCAGAAAGCCGCCCGGCGCGAACCGGCTCCGCAGCCGCAACAGCAAATCGCTCGCCAGGCGCCGCTTGTCGGGGCCCAGCGCCGCCACGTTCCACTCCTCGCCATCCATATCGTCGATGGAAACGAAGGTCGGCTCGCCGCCCATCGTCAGCCGCACGTCGCCTTCGGTCAACTCGCGGTCGATGTTCTCACCGAGCGCCTGGATGCGGTCCCATTGATCGTCGCTGTAAGGTTTGGTGACGCGCGGATCCTCGTGAATGCGCGTCACCGTCATTTCGTGTTCAAATTCCACTTGCGAGGCGCTGACGCCGCCCGAGACTGGCGCGGCCGACTGCGGGTCTGGCGTCGCCGCCAGCGGAATGTGACCCTCCCCCGCCGCCAGCCCCGAGGTCGGATCGAGCCCCATCCAGCCCGCGCCCGGCAAGTAGACTTCCGCCCAAGCGTGCAGATCGGTGAAATCCGCTTCCGGCCCCACCGGCCCTTCCAGCGGTTTCACGTCCGGCTTGAGCTGAATCAGGTAGCCCGAAACGAACCGCGCCGCCAGGCCCAGATGGCGCAGAATCTGCACCAGCAGCCACGCCGAATCGCGGCACGATCCGCTGGCCCGTCCCAGCGTCTCTTCGGGCGTCTGCACCCCCGGTTCCATGCGGATCACGTAACCGATCTCCCGCTGCAGCCTCCCGTTCAGGCCCATCAGAAAGGGGATGGTCGCGGCTTCCTCGCGCGAGACGGAACCGAGCCACGCCGTCAGCCGTTCACCCGCCGGAGCCGCCTGCAAATAGGGCCCCAGCTCCACCGCCTGCCAATCTTCATAGCGGAAAGGAAACCGCTCGGCGTAAGGCTCCAGAAAAAAGTCGAAAGGATTGATGACGGTCATCTCCGCCACCAGGTCCACTTCGAGCGAAAAGATCCGCGTCAGGTTGGGAAAAACCAGCCGCGCCATGAAATTTCCCTGCGGATCCTGCTGCCAGTTCAGGAAATGGTCCGCCGGCTCCACCCGCAGCGAATAGCTCGCAATCGGCGTGCGGCTGTGCGGCGCCGGCCGCAATCGCACCACCTGCGGAGACAGCAACACCAGCCGGTCGTACCTATATACGGTTTTGTGATGCAATGCGACGCGGATCGCCATCGGCTCGGTTTCGCTTGATTGTGACAGAAAACCCGCGAGTTCCGCCATCAAAAAATCTGATGTTGCGGATCAGACCGGTCAAGCTCCTTCGTGGAGCGGACTCTCAGTCTGCCACGCCGGGTCTCATCCCGGCGCTCTTAGTTGCCGCTATCCGGTTGTGCATTGGTCGTGGCTACGCTGCTCCGTGGGGCAGCCAATCATGGCTGCAGCCGCCTTTCCAGGCGGCTCTTCCATCCGCTCGCCCGCCCACCTATTTCGTGGACACTCCACCAGCTTTCCCCCCAAGTCTGCACAATCCTGCACAACCCCGTCTTGTCGCCGGTGCCTTTTCCCCCCTCCCCCCAACCCCCGGTCACAGACTTTCGAAGTTTTTCCTGCCCGGTCTTACCCCTTTGTTTCCATCGCCCCACCCATCCGGCCCATCCCCCTCACCCCGTCTCGCGCCCGCTCGGCTGTTACCGTGTTGGCCGGAAGAGCTTCTCATGACCGATCCCGAACTCACACCGCAACAGCAGGAGGTCATCGACGTGATCGCCTCCGGTGGCACCATTCATGGCGCCGTCACCCTGGCCAAAGTCCTCCGCAAGGACGTCCTCGCCTGGCGCCGCGACCTGCCCCATTTCGCCGCCGCCCTCAAACAAGCCTTCGCCGATCGCGACCTCATGCTCCGCGAAAGAGCCATGACCCTGGCCGACCTCGCCTACCAAACCCTCGGCGGCATCCTCCGCGACGACAAAGCTTCCCCCAGCGTCCAGTTCCAAGCCGCCCGCTTCATCATCGAGCAAGCCACCGCTCCCACCCCCTCGGAACTGGAAGAACGCCGCGCTTCCGCACAACCCGCCGCAAAATGCACAAAAATGCACAAATCCTCCGACTCCCAGGACAAACCCCTCCCCAGCGCCGCCTGACACCGTTTTCTGTACTACTACCAGCCAATCCCTTCGCGGCCCGCGAAAGCTTATGAAAACCGTGGAGCGGACTCTCAGTCTGCCACGCCGGGACTCGTCCCGGCGCGTTTTTCGACCCTGCCCCGCAATTGGCTGCTTTATGCGCTTGCTTCGGTGGCGCAGGCGGTTCCGCCTGCGATTTTTGATTTTTCACGGCTCCCCGAAAAGCGTTTGCCAGGATCGGTTCGGCACCCATTCACCGCATCGGCGCCGGCCCCGGGCTGCCTCCGTGTTACCCTGTGACAAGCGGACATGGCACGGAAACGGCTACTGCTGGCGGCGCTCGCGGGCGTTTGTGTTTGGGGACAGGCGGTGCCCGATAGCCCCGGTCCCGCCGTGGGTGCTCGCGTGCCCGGCTTCGATCTTGCCGACCAGACCGGGCAAAGCCGCAACCTTCACAGCCTCTTCGGCCCCAAGGGCCTCATGCTGGTTTTTTTTCGTTCAGCCGACTGGTGACCCTTCTGCAAAGCCCAGCTCGTGGAGCTGCAACAGAACCTGGAAAAGTTGCACAAGCGCGGATTAGGCGTGGCCGCGGTGAGCTACGACAGCGTGGCCGTCCTCAAAGACTTTTCCGGGCGCAAGGGCATTACGTATCCCCTGCTGTCCGATACGGATTCCAAAGCGATCCGCGCCTATGGGTTGCTGAACGAGTCGGTGGCCAAGAACACCGCGCAGTACGGCATCCCGTACCCCGGAACGTTCGTCCTGGATAAATCGGGCGTCGTGGTGGAGAAATATTTCGAGAAGGATTTCCGCCAGCGTTACACGGCCTCGGAGATTTTGACGCGGCGTTACGGCGGCGTCGCCGGCGCTCCGGGCCAGACCATCGAGACCAGGCATTTGCGCCTGACGTCCTCGGCCAGCCTCGGTACCGTGCACTGGGGGGAGCGGTTGGCGCTGGTGGCCGACATCGAGCTGAAGCCGGGCATGCACGTTTACGCCCCCGAGGTGCGCGGCTACATTCCCATCCAGTTCACTCTCACGGCGACGCCGGCCTTCCAGGCATTCCCGGCCGGATATCCGCCCGCCCGCATGCTGCACCTCAAAGCTATCGGTGAAACCGTACCGGTGTACCAGAGCAGCTTCCGTGTGGCCGCCGACATCACCATCGCGCCCGAAGCGCAGGTGAAGCCCCTGCTCAGTCCCGAAGGCGACCTGACCGTGGAAGGATCTCTGCGGTACCAGGCCTGCGACGCCAAGCAATGTTATCTGCCACAGACCGTGCCGCTGAAGTGGACTTTCCACTACCAGGCTCTGGATCGCCAGCGAGTTCCAGCCGAGTTGCAGCGCCACCCACCCGGCCAGTGAGCCAGCCATGCGACGGAACCATCCCACCGCCGACCTATGGGCTCCTGCCCTGGTGGCAAAGCTGGTGGCGCTTCACCCGCTGATGCGAAGCAGCTTGTGACTGTTCTGCCAGGTCAGTTGGCGGAACAGAGCGGGCGAGGTGGATCGCTTCAGAAGCGCCAGGGTTTCGCGCGCCACGCATTTGCCCGCCAGGCGATTGGCGCCGGGGTTGTTGGGCTGCCCGATACCGCCGCCGTGGCCATCCGCGCAGCCGCAATCGCTGCCGAAGATGAGCTTGTCGCGATGGCGGATCAGGAAGTCGGCGGTGAATTCGGGGTCGCGCGAAAGCGCGTTGTTGCCCGAATTGGCGGACAGATCGCCGAACAGATTCGGATAATCGGAAAGCAGCCGGTCGGTCAGCCCGCCGCGCTGGATCGGGCCGGTGGGATAGGCCACGTCATCGGCGTAATCGGCGCTGACGTTTGCCCAGAAGGCATCCGCGTGACCGACGAATCGGGTCTTCGGATACGCCTTCAGAATGCCTTCAAAACGCTTGAAGCCGGTGGCGAAGACGCCTTCGGTGGGAGTGTGAGGAACTTCCTGGAAGTGGATCAAAATCGGCACATCGAGCTCGGCGGCGAGCGCATACATGCGGCGCAGTTCGGGACCATCGGCGGCGACGTGGAACTTGATCTCGCCGAATCCGCCGGCGCCGTCCTTGACTGCCTGCGTCAGTAATTTCCCGGCGTCCGGCTTGGTGATATCGGTGCTGGCGAACCACACAAACCGTCCCGGGTACTTGGCCTGGAGGGCGCGGACGTCGCCGGCGGCGTCGCCGTGGGTGAGCAGATTCGCATTGGACACCCCGCAGCCATCCAGGTGCGCCACATTTGCCTCCGGCTCGCGCCTCATATGGAAGTGCAGGTCCAGAACCGGGCCACCCCAAAGGTCTTCCCGCGAAGGCTGGGCCTTCAGTCCTGAAAGCGCGGCGGAAATGCCCGCCGCCCGCAGGAATTCGCGTCGATTGCCTGTCATGAGGTTTCGCTCAACGTCTCATGTTAATTTATCACGATGGCCCCGCCGGCCTCGGGTGCTTAACCGATCTGGGGAAATCCGTTCCCAGCGGATCGCTAAGTGATTGAAAACACGCGGTGCCCGTAACCGAGCCGCGACCGCGAGGGAGCGGTTGCCGCGCCTAAACTGCGAAATCCCCCAAATCGGTTGAGCACCCGCCGGCCTCTCCAACCATCCCGTCAAGTATGCTAGCTTCTAAGCTGGAATGCGACTTTCTCCTTTATCGAGAATCGGCGCTCTGGCCGCTATCTGCCTGTGCATGCAAGCACAAAGCCCCCAGGCCAGGGAAGCGCAAAGCGAAGCCAAAGGCATGCCGCCCAGGCCGAGCCCGGCCGAGTATCAGGACCACGCTCAAGCCGGTGCCGTGACGATCGCGGCCGAGTTCACCGGACGCTCCGTCCCCACTCTGCAGGGGCCCCTTGCCAGCGAAGACTACGTGGCGATCGAAATCGGATTCTTCGGCCCGCCGGGCGCGCGCGCCACCATATCCGCTACCGACTTTTCGCTCCGCATCAACGGGAAGAAGCCCCAGCCCAGCCAGCCGTTCGGCCTGGTGGTCGAGTTCGTCAAGGATCCCGAGTGGGCGCCGCCTGAACCGGTGGTGCCGAAGCAGAAAACCGTCCTGAACAGCGGCGAGCCAAGTGGCCCGCCCGCCGATTCCAAGAACCCGCCGCCACCGCCCAAGGTCCCCATCGAAATCCAGCGCGGGTGGGCACAGCGCGTCCAAAGGGTCGCGCTGCCGGAAGGCAACCGCCCACTCCCTCAGGCCGGACTGGTTTTCTTCCAGTACCGCGGTAAGATCGAGAAAATCGATTCGATGGAGCTGACTTACGCCGGTCCGGCGGGAAAAGCCACCCTGAGGCTGCAGCCGTAGGTAAGCCGGCGCCATCCGCCTACGAACCATCTCGCAACGCGCGCACAGGGTCGGTCCGCGCCGCGCGCCAGGCCGGCAGGAAACAAGCCGCCAATGCAGCAAGCATCAGCGACACCGATGCGATGGCAAATGCCAGCGGGTCGTGTGGGCTCACTTTATAAAGCAGCCCCGCGATCAGCCGTGTCGATGCCAGGGCAACCGCCGCGCCCAGGACGATACCACCCGCGGTCAACGCGAGGCCCTGCGACATAACGCGGCGTAACAGGTTCGCTAGCCTACCGCGCCGATGACATCGATGGGGGTGCGGCATCCGGTGCGCTGCCCCAGCTCTTGTTCGGCGACGGGCCCATCTGGAAGATCAGCCTGCCGCCGTTCACGATGTCCGAGTGGCTGAACCACGGCTTGTCGAGTGGCTTTCCATTCAACGTCGCCGATTGGATATAGATGTTCTTCGCCGAATTGCCGTTGGCGGCGATGACGAAATCCTTGCCGCCGCCAAGGTGAATGGTCACCTCGTCGAACAAGGGGCTGCCGATGATGTAATCGGGGCTGGCCGGGTCCACCGGGTAGAAGCCCATCGCGCTCAGCACGTACCACGATGAGGTCGAGCCCTGGTCGTCCATGCCGGGGAAGGCCAGGCCGTAGCTGTCGCTGCCGTACATCTCGCGCAAAATGCGGCGCGCCAGTGCCTGCGTCTTCCACGGCTGTCCGCCCCAGTCGTAGTAATAGGCTGCCTGCTGATCGGGCTGGTTGCCCTGCACGTACTGGCCGATGATTCCGGTGCAGTCGCGGCAAATGCCCTTGGGACGATACGGGGTGGTGAAGAACTCATCCAGCTTGGCGTCGAATTTGTCGCGCCCTCCCAGTAAGTTGATGAGGCCCTCGACGTCGTGCGGCACCAGCCACAGCGTGCCCCAGCCCGACGCCTCTTTCATCATGAAGTTGTAATAGGGCTCGGTCGGATCGAACGGCGAGATCCAGTTGCCGTCGGCTGTCCTGCCGCGCATGAACCCCACCGAAGAGTCGAAGACGTTGCGATAGTTGGCGGCGCGCTTCAGAAACATCCGGTAATCGTCTTCCCTGCCCAGCTTTTTCGCATAGACGGCCAGGCAGTAATCGTCCCAACTGTATTCGAGAGTCTTGGCGACACCCGCGTTGCCCGCGGCGTAGGGCGGGCTGGGCTTCGGCACCACGATGTCGGAAACGTACCCCTTTTGCAGATACTCTTCCAGGTTGCGCCGCGGACCTTTCGTGTCCACCGCATTCTTACGCAGGTACTCCCAGACCGATTCCCAATCGAACTTCAAGCCGCGCTGCCAATCGCCGAGATACATGAATACGCCGTGGTCGCCGTGAAAGGAAGTCTGCAGGTATCCGGACTCCTTGGCCATGTCGAGCGTGGAGGCGAGAATATCCACCTTCACCTCCGGCTCGACCAGCGTCAGCAGCACGATCTGGTTGCGGCCGGTATCCCAGAAAGGTACCGGGCCATAGCGATCGTGATCGGCGATGCGCGGCTGTCCGTCGCGGCCCGTCAGCCGATCGCCTTTGCGCGCGATCAGCCGGGGACTGGCGAACGAGTGGTAGAGGTTGGAGTAGAACAAGCTGCGCTCCTTCTCGGTCCCCCCCTTCACTTCGATGCGGTTCAGCTTGGCCGCCCAGGCTTGTTCGGCGCGCTTCTTCATGGCGTCGAAATCCCAGCCGGCGCTCTCTTCCTCCAGGTATCGCTGCGCTGTCTCATAACTATCGCCGGCGGCGATTTTGACCAATACCCGCTCGCCTTCCGAGGTGGCGAAATCGAGATACGCTCCGGCGTAATTGCCGGAATCGGTCCGCGAACCGGGGCTGACCGAGTTGCCGCCCAGAATCGGGCCGCGGCCGGCTCCGGTGGGAGGGTTCTGATGGAAGGTGCCAAAACCGGCGAACGGCTTCGAGAATTCGGCCGCGAAGCAGGTCCGCGCCGTGCCGCGCTGCGAGGTACCCGAAATCTGGCCGCGAATGGCGCGCTCCCCGCAGCCTCGAACGGTGCGGTCGCCAGTCACTTCCAGGCTGCCGCCGGCACGCGAAAGGTCCATCACCACGTGCGACCGCTCGCTCTTCGGAAAGGTGAAACGATACATGCCCGTCCAGGCGCCGGCGGTCAGTTCCACCTTGACGCGGTAATCATCGAGATAGACGGTGTAATATCCGGCGGCGGCCTTTTCTTTGTCCTTGCTGTAATAGGAGGCGGAGCGTTCGGGGGGAACCGTCCAATCGCCGACGACCGGCATCACCATCATGCCCTGGAGCGGGCCGGTAAAGCCGAGCATGGTGCGGTGCGTGTAGTTGTAAGACATACCGACGCCCGCGTCGTAAGCCAGGTCGAGATTCTTGTTCACCGGGCTGAGGTCGACGACGCCGTGCGGCAGCACCGCCCCGGGTGAGGTCATGCCGGTGTAGAGCTCTTCTCCGGGCGGCGGCGCGTTGCCGATGAGCGCCGGATCGTCGAGCGGCGCCGTGCCCACCAGCGCATTCACGTAATCGACCGGCCGCTTCGCTTGAAACGCGAGCGCCGCACCCATGCCGGCCGCGAAAACCAGCACCACCTTTTTCATGTCGAGCGATTCTCCTGAAGCGCACTGTATCGCAAATCGGGCAGCGGGTGTTTTGATGAAGCCGCGAGGCGAGGCGGGGTTTTGCGCCCGCCTGGCTGCCGTCATTCAACTTTGAGAATCGGCACGAGGTGGGGATGGGGCCCGCGGCTGCGGCCGCGGCGCCGGATTGAGGGTCAGCGGATTCGATCAAAGGAACGCCGTTTGGCGAGAGGAATGTGCGGTCCGCGCGCGAGATTCGGGTTAACGGCCAGCGAACCCGATGCAGTATGATGGGCGTATGCTCCGCTACCACGTTGCCTTTTACCTTCCGCGCGCGGCCGGGGAAATGGTGGTTGCGGAGGCCCTCGATTTTCCCGGGGCTGTCACGCAGGGCTTCGATCTAGCCGACGCCCGGTTGATGGTCGCAAGCGCCATGGAGGATCTGGCCCAGAGCCTCCTGGAAGAGGGCAAACCTCTGCCGATCCCAAATCCGGATGCGGCTGCCGAAGCCGACCTGGTCGAGTTGGTGCCGCTGACTGTCCACGTTGGGGCCCTTCGGGCTTGAAGAGGCACGAGCTGATCGCCCACCTCAAGAGTCAGGGGTGTTGCTTGGATCGGGAAGGCAGCCGGCACACGATTTATTCCAATCCGGCCACTGGCGCGAAAGCCCCGGTTCCGCGTCACGCGGAAATTGACAATCGCCTGGCCCGAAAAGTCTGTCAGCAGGTTGCAATCACACCGATCCGCTGATCGGGCCCGTCAAGAAAATAACCGTGCCATTTCGGCGTAGCGCACGCGCTCGTGCCGGCACTCCTGGCGACGCCCAGCGTACCATACGCGGGCGGGTGTCGAGAAAAGTCTCGACACGGCACGCACGAGTGCGTGCGCCACGTCGCACTCCAGGATTTGACGTGGTTATTTCATGACGATTCCTCAGTGCGACGTGTGGCGGGAGGGGAGCCGTTGGGAAAGCTCCGTCCAACAATCTGGCGCAGGGGTTACTGTCCCTTGTTTGTGCTGTCCCCGGTTTGTGCTATTCCTGACCCGGCGTAGCCGGAATCAAACGGGAAGCTCGGGGACAGCGTCCCCTGGCGGTCGCGGCTCGGTTAGATTCGCGAACGGCTGAGGCATTTTCGGACTACGATTCGCCTGCGACCCGGTTTATCGCTGGGGACTGGCGATTGCAGAGGGCAGCGGTCGGCAGTCCGGCTCACCGCTGCCGAAAATCGCGCGGCGCTCGTCGGGCGGTAGGTACAGGCCTTGCAAGCGGACGGGCTCGCCGATATCCTTGAAGAGGAGGTCGCCGTTGCCCAGCAGGTCCTCGGCGCCGCCGCGGTCGAGCAGCATCTTGGACTCGATCCGGCTGGTCACGCGCAGGCCGACCCGCGCGGGGATGTTGGCTTGCAAAGCGCCTTTGACGATTTCGCGGCTGGGCTGCTGCACGGCCAGCACCAGGTGGATGCCGGCGGCGCGGGCTTTCTGGCCGAGACGGCGGATGCGCTCCTCGATCTGGTTGCGGCCGCCGAACAGCAGGTCGGCGTATTCCTCGCACACGCACACGATCCGCGGCAGCCGGCCGCCGCCGCGTTGCAGTTCAGCCAGGTGGTCGACGCCGGCCGTCTGAAACGTCCGGTAGCGCGCTTCCATTTCCTCTACCAGGCGGTCGAAAACGCCGACGGGGTCGATTTCGTCCGGGTACACAATGCGCCGGTCGCCCCACAGATACGGCGACCCGGCCAGCTCATTAAAAGCGTTCCGCTTGGGATCGACCAGCAGCAGTTGCAGGGTCTCCGGGGTATTGGTCAGCAGCAGGCCGGCGATCATGGCGCGCAGCCACTCGCTCTTGCCGCTGCCGGTGGCGCCGGCGACCAGCAGATGGCAATCGGCCGAATCCGCCAGGTCGGCCATTCGCAGATTGCCTTCCAGATCGAGCCCCACGGGCAGTTTGGAGCATCCCAGAAGCGGGTCGGGGTGCGGCAGTTGGTTCCGCGCCGCGGCAAACAGGACCGGTTCGCGATCCGGACGCGCCACGTCCACCACCAGACGATGCCCGGCGGTGTGGATGAAAGGCGGCGCCTGCAATGCCAGCCGCAATTGCACGGCTCCGGCCAGCTTGCGCACCGATTCCGGACGGACGCCCCGCGCCGGCTGAACCGGAAAGCGCAGGAAGGCCGGGCCGACGATGGGAGCGCCGGCCAGCTCCACCGGGCTCTTGTATTCGCGAAATATATCGACCAGCCTGCGGCCCAGGGCCAGATACTCGGGCTTGGGAGGCGCCGGTTCGGCAACCTCCGGCTCCTTGTGCGTGGGCGTAGCCCGCGGCAGCACGCCGGCCAGCCGCCCGATGAGAGCCTTCAGGCGCGCTTCGGCCGGCGCCAGTTCCCGCGGCTCGAAAACCTTCTGCTCGAGCTGGGGACGGAAGCGGACCAGCGCGAGGGAACCGGGCGTGCGTTCCCCGGCAGCCAGCATCTGGCGATACAGGCAGGCTTGCGCCAGGTCGGCCTCAGGCGCGGATTGCCCGGTCTTCAGCTCCGCCACGCACCACCGGTCGCCGCCCGGCAAACGAAAAACTGCGTCGGGTACGCCGCTGACTTGCACGCTATCGGTCCAGCCGGGTTCCCGGAGCAGCCACGACAACGGCTCCTCGGAGGAGATCGCCAGCTCGGCTGCGCCATCCGCGGACACCGAAAACGCGCCCCGCCGCCAGGCCTCGTGCAGAATCGCGGCCAGCCATTGCGCCAGCGCTTCGAGCGACTTCCACAGATCCAGCACTTCCCGGGTGGCCGTCTGCAAGGCCGCCTGATTGGCCTCGACGCGCGGGCCGAGCAACAGCCGGTAGATATGGTCGCGCAGGCGGGCGCTCCATTCCTCGGCCGTCGAGCTGCCGCCGGGCAGGGCCGCGCGCGCCTGCAGCCGGGCATCGCGGCCGAGCAGGTCGGCGCAGATCGCATGGAACAACGAGCCCACCAGCCGGCTGCTGGAATTGGACAAGCCGTGAAGCGGCCCTCCCGCCGCGCGGAGGATCTCGTCGCGAACCTGGCGGACGTGCAATTCTACCGGCATGATCTCAGGCGCGAGCGGTGGGCACCAGCCGATACAGCAGCACGGGCGGCCCTTCCAGTAAACCCGCCACACCGGGAGAGGCGAGCACCAACTGCCGCACCGCCGACGCTTCCTGCCGCATCTCGCGCGCCGCCTCCTCCAGGCCGATCAGGCAGCGCTCCTCCATCAGGGCCAGCAAATCCTCGCGAAGTTGAGCGTTCGCCGGGGACTCGGGCGCGGCGCCGGTTATGTTCTCGACCAGATCCGCCAGGCAGGCGGGCATATTCCGTGCGATCCACTCCTGGACGGTTTCCGGGCCGACAGGTTCGCCGCCGCGCGTCAAATCGCCCGAGCGTGCATCGGCGAGCAGGCTGCGCAGCGCTTCCAGCGCTTCCATCGCCTCGATCGACGGGTGAACGACGCGCGCGCCGGCCTGAGCCAGATCGTCCAGGTAGCGCCGGGTGGCGTGCGCGCTCTTGCCGATCCCGAGGCGCGGGTCGCGCACCAGCACCAGCCGCGCGGAGCGTCCATTCCGGGCCGGGTCGCCAAGCCGCCGCAGCCGGGCGGCCAGGCTATTCATGTTCTTCTGGTTGCACAGGCTGACATCGATCCGCGCGCTGGGGGATTCGAGCCGGAAATCGATGTCACCGGCGCCGCTGGCGGCTTTCCACTTTCCTCCCGCCGCCGCAATGAGGAGCGCCCGAATCCCCTGGTCCAGCACCTCGTCGATATCGCCCTGCGCGATCGATTCGCCGGCTCCGCCGATACGGTTATCCCATTCCTGTTGAAGGAAGGAGCCGGACGGAAGCGGGCGCCCGGCGGCGGGAGCGGGGGCATGCGCACGATCGAAGAGTTCGGCCGCCTTGGCCAGGATCTTGCGCGCGCTGGCCTGCCCCTCCGCATTGAAGATGGACTCGAACTCCGCCGCCGGCGCCCACCTCAGTCCGGGCCCAGCCGCCTGCAGGCGGGCATTGATGAGCCGCATGGCGTCCCGCCGGCCGAGCAAGGGCAGGTGCGCCGCCCGCTCCCCGATGCGGTCGTAGTCGGCGCGGCGAAACATAGGCTCCACCGAAGACTGCATGCAGGAGATCAGGACCAGGTTCGTGGTTTCGTCGTGCAAGGTGCTGACGGCGCCGCCAAATGCCAGAAAGCCGGAAAGCTCGCCGGGGCTCGTTTCGAGCGCCTCCACCTGATCGAAACAAAGCACCATCGGCATCCTGGCCCCCGCCAGACGGGCGAGGGTGAGAACCATCTCCCGGGCCGCGTATTCGGGGTCCGATTCCTGGGTGCCGTCCTCGGCGATTCCGAGCTTGTCCAGATCGGCCGCGGTGAGCGAGTCGCCGCGCAGCCACGCCCGAACCAGACTCAAATCCTGGCGACGAACCAGGCGCCGCAGAGCTTTCACCAGTCCCGGCGGGAGCTTTTCTTCGCCTTCCAGTTTGTCGAAGAGCTCAAGCGATGCCAGCTCGTTCTCCGGCACGCAGCGGAGCATGACCCCCAGCGCATACGCAAAGGATCGCTCGTTCAAAGGAAGGCCGGCGGGCCAGTCATGCTTCAGTCGGTCGAGAAGGCGCCCGCGCGATGCCGGGCTTGCTAGCACTCGATAGACCAGCGATTCGAGCTGCATGGTGCCGTCCGCGTCCGCTCGCATCAAGTCGTCGGCAAAGCGCCGCCGCAGATGGCGCCAGATCATATTGGAGCTGGTCGACAGCCGCACGTAAACGAAGAGCGTTTCGCGCAGGCGTTCATCGGGGCTCCGGGCCAGGTGAGCGCGCAGCCGGCGCATCAGGTGCGTCTTGCCGCTTCCCGGCTCGCCGCGGATCAAGACCGCTGTGGTCCTGTTTTCGGCCAGGGTGACGGCGATGGCCCGGCGGCACGCGTCGAAGGCCTGCACGCCAATTTCGCCGACGTCGGCTTCGGGGAGGTCCCAGGCATCGCCGGCGATCCAGCTACGAAACGGATTCATCGTCGGCGCCTCGCAAGCCGATCACCACGAAGTAATTGCCCGACCCGTCACTCACCAGCTCGCTCCGGGCCGCCTCGCTCAGCCCCAGCGGGTAATCGTGCCGGTCGAGGTAGACGCGCCGCTCGCGGTACAACGAAATCACAGCCCCGTCGAAGGAAGCCTTATCGGCGGGCGAAACGCCGAGTTCTTCGCGCAACTGCCCCAGGCCGATTCCGCCGGGCTTCGTCTTCAGGTACCCGGCAATACGCTCCGTCAGGCCGTCGGAGGGCTTCTCGCCGCGTAGGGCGTCTATGATCTGCTGGCGCGTAATCCCGGCGGGCGCCAGCTTCGCCGCCAGCGCATCCAGTTCCTTTTCGAGCTTGGCCACATAGGCGCGGGCCTCGGCCGGCTTGGCGCCGTATTTGGGCTGTGCCCGCCCCGGCGGGGGATGCAGGTACAACTTCCCGGCCTCTACCAGGGCAGCCACCCGCGGCGCCACCAGCGCCCGTTTCTGTTCGGCGGAAAAGCCGGCCAGGTGGCGCCCCACCTTTTTCTGGATATCGCTGAGAGTCAGCGCCGCGTCCGCTACCAGTTCCAGCACGAGCGAATCGGCGAGGTCCTCGGGCCTGCGCGTCCAATACCGGGGCCCGGCGGAACGGGTTCGCGGCGGCCAGCCAATCACGCGAGGATCTTGAGTGAGGAGCGGTTCCAGCGCGCCCGGTTTCATTCGCGACGCGGGAGGAATCAACTTCAAGATCTCGCGCCCCGTCAGTGGCCGGTCCGAACGGCGGAGCGATTCCACGGCATGCATGAGGGCCTCGGATGTTTGCGGTTCAACCGGCGGGTTCATGTGCTTCCAACCGCAAATCTTAGCATGGGGCGATGCAGGGTAGCCGTGTTCAGGGCGCTTAGCTGGGAAATCCGCTCGGTAAGCAAGGAGGCGCGCGACGAGCGTGAACGGGGATGCTGGCCCGCTCCTTGATTGCTCTGCGCAGATTGCGTATACTGGGAGCGCGTGGCGGACGCCCCGATGACCGTCGTGGAGACGGAGGAATTCCTCCGAAAGGCGAAGCCGCTGATGTCCGAGTCGGAGCGGGGGCGGGTCGTCATGTTTGTGGGGGCGAACCCGGAGGCTGGCAAGATCATCCCGGATACCGGTGGCGTCCGGAAACTCCGCTGGGCACTGGAGGGGAGAGGCAAGCGGGGTGGTGCGCGAGTGATCTACTATTACCGTTGCAAGCATTTGCCGCTGTTCCTGCTCTCAGCATACGCGAAGAACCGGAAGGAGAGCCTCAGCAAGGCGGAGCGGAACGAGATGAAACGGCTCGTACCCGCCTTGGTCGCGGGATACCCGAGGAAGGCATAGGTGGCCGACATGGCGACGACGAAGGCTTCGAAACCGGTGAAAAGAATCGCGGGCGTGCGGAAGCGCCAGACCGTTGGCGAGAGCATTATCGACGGATTGAGGCAGGCGGTCGCGTGGACTAAGGGGGAGAACGAGAACGTCCGCGTGACCATGGTTCATGTGCCGGAAGTCGATGTGCGGGAGGTCCGGGCCAAAATGGGCCTGAGCCAGGCACAGTTTGCAACCAGGTTCGGTTTGCCGCCGGCCACGCTGCGCAACTGGGAACAAGGCCGGTCTCGCCCGGACGCGCCCACCCGCGTCTTGCTGGCGGTGATCGCAAAGCATCCCGAGGCGGTCGAGGACGTGCTGGGGAAGACGGGGTAGGATTCGGCGACGAGCCAAGGCCGTTCGACTTGGCTTTATCCCGCGAATGGTGACGGCTACCGCGAGGTCCGGGTGCTAGAATATTGCCGCAATCATGAAAAGGCAGACTCTCACCCGTATCGCGCTGGCGTGCCTGGCGGCGGCGATCGCGGTCCAGTGCCATGGACAGACCGTTGCGGGAATACCGCACTTACGGAAGCAAGGCGCGGCCACGCAGTTAATCGTCGATGGCAAGCCGTTCCTGGCGCTGGCCGGGGAGTTGGGGAACAACACCGCCACCAGCCTGGAGAACATGCAGCCCATCTGGCCGCGGCTGGTAGCGGGCAACCTGAACTGCGTCCTGGCCGCCATATCCTGGGCCCAACTGGAACCTCGCGAAGGCAGCTACCAGTTCGCGCTGGTGGACGGCCTGATTCAGGAGGCACGGCGCAACAACCTGAAGCTGGTTTTCCTCTGGTTTGGCAGTTGGAAGAACGGGCTTTCCAGCTATGCTCCCACCTGGGTGAAGCGCGATTACACGCGGTACCCGCGGATCCGGATCAAGGGTGGCAAAAGCATGGAGCTGCTCAGCACCTTCTCTAGCGCCAGCCGCGATGCCGACGCGCGGGCCTTCCGCGCGCTCATGCGCCATATCCGCGAGGTGGACGGCCAGCGGCACACCGTGGTGATGATGCAGGTGGAAAACGAAGTGGGCGTGCTGCGCGATTCCCGCGACCGGTCGGAAGCGGCCAACCAGGCATTCGCCGGTCCCGTTCCGGCGGAGCTGATGGCCTATCTCGAGAAGCACAAGGACTCGCTGGCGCCGGAACTCCGCGAAGTCTGGGCGGCCAACGGATTCAAAACCGCCGGCACGTGGGAGGACGTTTTCGGAGCGGGAAAGCCCGCGAGCGTCGACATGCCCATCCAGACCAACAGCCCGCCGCTCAGCCAGGAAGAGTACCAAACCGGTTGGCGGAAGCTGCACTGGCCGGCGGACGAGATCTTCATGGCCTGGAACTACGCCCGCTACGTAAACAAGGTGATCGAGCAGGGTAAGACGGAATATAACATCCCGATGTTCGTGAACGGCTGGTTGCAGCAACCGAACATGGCGTGGCCCGGAACCTACCCGAGCGGCGGCCCGCTGCCGCAGGTGCACGACGTGTGGCGCGCCGGTGCGCCGGCGGCGGACATGCTGGCGCCGGATCTCTATCTGCAGTACTTCGACGAGGTCGCCCAAAGGTTCACGCGCAACGCCAATCCGCTGTTCATTCCCGAAACCAGCGCCAACGCGGGCAACGCGTTTCTGGCGGTCGGAAAGTACAACGCCATCGGATTTTCGCCCTTCGGCATCGAGCGAAGCGTGGGGCCGGACACCGAGTTGGCCGCCGCCTACCGCGTCATCTCACAGATGTCTCCGGCAATCCTGGCGCAGCAGGGCAAGAGCACGATCGCAACCGCGCGAATGAACCAGGGCGATGCGCCCACGAAGATCGAGTTGGGCAACTATACGCTCAGCCTGAGCTATGTGGGCCGGGGCCGTGTTCCGATCGCGCCGCTGCCGGCCGGCCAGGCGGCGCCACCGGCCGCGCCGCAGGGCCAGGCGGGCGCGCCGCAGGCCGACGCGATCCTGGTGTCCTCCGGGCCGGACGAGTTTTTCCTGTGCGCCGGCACGGGCGGATTGCGGATTGCATTTTCGCCCAACAGGCCCGGGCCGGCGACGGTGGGGCTCGGCGACGTCGAGGAAGGCAAGTTCGTGGACGGCAAGTGGGTGGTGGTCCGCAAGTTGGGCGGCGACGACACAGGGCAGGGCGAGATTCTTACCCTGCGCGCGAATACCGTATTGCGAGTGACGGTCTACCGGTACGAGTGAGACCGAAGATTTCGGTCCAGGATGAAGGCGAGGCGGCAAGACGATGAAGACAACCATTTCTCTTGTACTGGGCGGCGCGCTGGCGGCGGTGGCGGCCGGGCCTTTCACCATCGGCAAGATCGATCCGGAGGCGGCCGGCATGAGCGCGGCGCGGCTGGCCCGGATTCCTGTGCGGATGAAAGAGTTCGTTGCGGCCGGCAAGACTGCCGGGGTGGTGACGCTGGTGGCGCGGCACGGCCACGTCGCCAGCCTGGAAGCGGTGGGGTATCAGGATCTCGAAAGCAAGACTCCCATGCGCACCGATACCGTCTTCCGGCTGGCGTCGGTGACCAAGCCGGTGACGTGCGCCGGCATTATGATTCTGGTGGACGAGGGGCGGCTCTCGCTGATCGATCCCGTCGAGAAATTCCTGCCCGAATTGAAGGACCTGAAGCTGAATCCGTGCGGCACCCTGGCGGGCTACAACTGCGAACCGGTCACACCGTCGCGGCCGGTGAACGTTCTCGACCTGATGACGCACACTTCGGGACTGCCGGGCGGGACGCCGGCGGGCGCGGCGCCACCCACCACGCTGGCCGAGCGGGTCGCCGCCGTGCGCGGGACAACCCTGCTGTTCGAGCCGGGAACGGCCTGGAACTATAGCAATATCGGCATCGCCGCGCTGGGCCGCATCATCGAGGTGATCGCCGGCGAGCCCTACGATCGCTTTCTGGCCGAGAGAATTTTCGAGCCGCTGGCCATGAAAGACACGTTTTTCTTTGTGCCGCCGGACAAGGCGAACCGGGTCGCCTCGGTCTACCGGTATGAGACCGACGGGCTGAAGCTTGTGCCCATGACGGCGCCGAAGTTTCCCGCGCCCGAGGGCGGCCTGTTCAGCACCGCCGGCGACATGGCGAGGTTCCACCAGATGCTGCTGGACAAGGGAAGCCTGGATGGGCAGCGGATTCTCTCGGCCGCCGCGGTGGAAGCGATGACCACCTCGCAGACCGGCTCCATGAAAGCGGGCTTCGCTCCCGGAGTGGGGCACGGGTTCGGTTTCGAAGTGGTGCGCGAGACACTCGGCACGTTCCGCTATAACTCGATCGGCAGCTTCGTGAAAGGGGGCGCCTATCGCACTTACGGGTGGGTGGACCCGGCCAAGGACCTGGTTGGCATCATATTCATGCAGCGCACCAATGGCGGCGGCGACGTCGCCGATGAGATCAACAGCTTCATGGCGATGGCCGCCGCGGCAATTGAGCGCTAAGGCTTGGCTTACCAGTGAGTCAGCGACCCGTCGGGGCGGTTATAGATCGAACGGTGGATCGGCTGGGTGACTTCTCCGATCTGGGTTAGAGGGGCGGTGTCGAGAGTGACGCCGAGACCGGGCCGATCGTTGGGGTAGAGCTTGCCGGCCTTGAAATCGGTGTACTGGGGAAGATAGGGGATCTGGCGGTTGCCGTAGTTATATTCGAACATCACGCTGAGGGGGTAGGTGACCAGGCACTGCACCAGGGCCGCGGTGGCGACCGGTCCGGTGAAGTGGGGGACGATGCCCACGGCGTGAGTTTCGCACAGGGCCATGATCTTGAGCATCTCGGTGATGCCGCCGACGTTGGGCAGGGTGCAGCGGTTGTAGTCGATGTCGTGGTTCTCGACCAGCTTGGCGAAATCCCAGCGCCAACCCCACTCTTCGCCCGCGGCGATGGGTACGGAGGTCATGCGGCGGAGCCTGGGGATATCGTCCAGGAAATGCTCGTCGCGGACGGGATCTTCCACCAGGTAGGGAGAGTATTCCTCGATCAGCTTGCAGCCGCGGAGGGCGTCGTCGTACTCGAAGCGCTGGTGGAAGTCGACACTCCAGTCGCCGCTGTCGCCCAGGGCCTCGCGCGCCTCTTTGGCGTCCCTGGCGACCTGAAGGAGGCGGCTGCGGACATCCCAGGGGCCGGAGCCGGGGTCGCCGGCGCCCATGCGATACAGTTTGTAGCCCGCCTCCAGGGTAGCCTTGACGCGTTCCTTCACGGTGGGCGGGGCGCCGCTCGCGGAAGCCGGCGGGCGGACGTTGCCGGTGTTGTAGCACTCGCAGTAGTTGCGCACGGCTCCGCCCAATATTTGGTGAATGGGCAGGCCGAGGGCCTTACCTTTGATGTCCCAAAGGGCCAGATCGAGCGCGCCCATGGCGTCCTGTTTCTCCCGGCCGGGCGGGTAGAAAAACGCCATGTACTCTTCCTGCCAGATGGCTTCGATTTTGAAAGGGTCCTTGCCGATGAGTGAGCCGGCGCACTGCTCCAGGGTGTCCTTGACGCCGCCCTCGCCGATGCCCGTGATGCCGGCTTCGGTCTCGACCGTGACCAGCATGTTGCTCTGGTTGAAGATCGGATTGAGATCGGGCGGTTTGTAAATGCGGACGCGTGTGATTCGGGTTTTCGGCAAGGCGGCTTGGGCAAACCGCGGGAGGGCCAGGCTGGCGGCAGGCACGGCCGCGAGCGACTTCAGAAACGATCTTCGCTTCATAGACGAATCCTTTCGGTGGCGGATGGTGAATTTCAGACCCAGGATACGCTGTTTTGCGGCGCGCGAGCAAAGGCCACGCGCTTAAGTCACAGGACCGCGGCTGGGTCCCCACTTTCCGGGCCGGGCCTTGCCGCGTGGTTCGGCCCGGCGAGGGAAGCGGCAGCCATCAACATGGAGAAGGCGCGTCGCGACACAGGTTCCATAGGAAAGGTCCTTAAACACTAAGACTATAGCAGCCTCGGGGCGCCTAAATTGCCAAATTCCCAGGTGGGTTAACGATTTGCAGGTGCTTGGACCATATCCACGATTTGCCCGGTTTTGAGCAATCGTGTTAGCGTCTTATTTAAAGACCCTACGGTATCATTTCAGCGTAAAAGACAAAGACAAGGAGAAACTCAAATGCCCCTGGTATCGATGCGACAACTCCTGGACGAAGCAGCCAAGCGTGGCTACGGCGTTGGCGCTTTCAACGTAAACAATATGGAGCAGATCCAGTCGATCATGGAAGCGGCTCGCGAGACGAAGTCGCCGGTGATCGTACAGGCCAGCCGCGGCGCGCGCGCGTATTCGCAGGACCGCTTCCTGTATCACCTGATGCTGGCGGCGACGGAACTCTATCCGGAGATTCCGACGGTGCTTCACCTGGATCACGGCAACTCGGTGGAAACCTGCAAGTCGGCCATCGCGATGGGATTCACCAGCGTGATGATGGACGGCTCGCTGATGCCGGATGGGAAGACGCCTTCGAGCTTCGAGTACAACGTGAAGGCGACGCGCGAGGTGGTGGAGGCGGCGCATGCCAAGGGCGTGACGGTAGAGGGCGAGATCGGCTGTCTGGGCGGTATTGAGGACGGGCACGGAGCGGGTCTGGATGGCCTGAGCCATCTGACCGACCCCGACCAGGCGGTGGAATTCGTGAAGCAGACCGGCCTGGACGCCCTGGCCATCGCCATCGGCACCAGTCACGGGGCCTATAAGTTCTCGTCGAAGCCGACCGGAGAGACTCTTAAAATGGACCGGCTGATCGCCATTCATAATAAGCTGCCCAATGTCCACCTGGTGATGCACGGGTCCTCCAGCGTTCCCAAAGACCTGCAGGACATCATCAATCAATACGGCGGCAAGCTGAAGCCGACCTGGGGCGTGCCGGTGGAAGAAATCCAGCTCGGCATCAAGAACGGCGTGCGCAAGATCAACGTGGATACGGACAATCGGCTGGCCATCACCGGGGCCATCCGCAAAGTATTCGCGGAGAAGCCGGAAGAATTCGATCCGCGCAGCTACCTGAAGCCCGCCCGCGAAGCCATGAAGAAAGTGGTGGCGCTGCGGATGACGCAATTCGGGCAGGCCGGCCACGCCGGCGACTACGAGCCGATCGATTTGAAAGAAATGGCCGCGCGGTACGCCAGCGAAGCGGTTCCGGCATAAGAGCGGCGCTGAGAGAGGGTGGGACAGACCATCGTTCTTTGTGGTCTGTCGGTCCCTCGCCAGGGCGTAGCAGCCTGACAGACGACGAAAAACGATCGTCTGTCCCACTGCGGTACAGCCACGTCATTGTTTCAGCGTGCGGCGAACAGCTTCGAGCAAAGCTTCGCGGTCGATGGGGACGGGTAAGAGGGCGGCGGCGCGAGTTTCGGCGGCGAGGGTGAGGAATTCGCCGCCCTCGTCGGCGGACAGGACGATGGCCGGGCGGTCGGGCGGCCGATTGCGGACCGCGTCGAGGGTCACTTCTTCCCCCGCGGCGGTGAGCTCGGCAATTAGCAGATCGAACTCTCCGGCCCCGATAGCGGAAGCGGCTTCCGGGCCCCCGCCGGTTTCCGCCACGGCGTAACCGGCTTCGATCAGAAGGTCGCGAAGGACGGCGCGGCGGCGGCCGTCGGGGGAGAGCAGCAGCAGGGTAGGGGCCGCGGCGCCGAGAGCGTCGCGCACTTTTTCGGCGAGCTCGGATGGGGTGAACGGCTTGGCGAGCAATTGCACGCCGGGATCGAGCACGCCGCCGTGCGCCATGGCCCGATCGGTGTAGCCGGACATATAGAGCACGGCCAAGCCGGCGCGCGCGGCGGTCATGCGTTCGGCCAGTTCGTGGCCGGTGATGCCAGGCATCACGACGTCGGTCAGTAGGAGGTGGATGGGGCTGGCGTGCCCGGCGGCCAGCCGCAGGGCTTCTTCTCCGCTGGCGGCGGTAAGCACGCGATAGCCGTAACGGCCCAGCGCGGTGGCCGTCATATGGCGAACCTCGTCCTGGTCTTCCACCACCAGGATGGTTTCGCTGCCGCGTAGGTTTCGGCGCACTGCCGGGGGCGGCTGCGGGACCGGCGCATCGATGCGCGGCAGATAGATTTTGAAGACGCAACCTTTTCCCGGTTCGGAATAGACCCAGATCCAGCCGCCGATCTGCTTGACCATCCCGTAGACCGTGGCTAAGCCGAGCCCGGTGCCGGCGCCGGTCGGCTTGGTAGTGAAGAAGGGCTCGAAGAGGTGTTTGCGCACCTCCGGGGTCATGCCGGTGCCGTTGTCGGTTACGGCCAGGAGCACGTGCAGCCCGCTGCGGGCGCCGTCGTGGAGCTGTTCGTAGTGGGAGTCCAGCAGGACGTTGGCGGTTTCGATGAGGAGCCGGCCGCCATGGGGCATCGCGTCGCGGGCGTTCACGGCCAGGTTCATGAGGATCTGCCGTAGGTTACCGGCGTCGGCGCGGACGTTGCCCAGGGCCTCGTCGGCCCGGATGATGAGCTCGATATCCTCGCCGATGAGGCGGCGCAGCATTTTCTCCGCGTCGCGCACGACCTGGTTCAGGTTGAGGACGGTGGGCCGCACGAGTTGTTTGCGGCTGAAAGCCAGCAGTTGGCGGGTGAGCGAGGCGGCGCGCTCGCCGGCGGCGCGGATTTCGGCCACGATGGAACCTTCCGAACTGCCGGGCGGCAAGTCCTGTGACAACAGATCGGCGTAGCCGTTGATGACGGCAAGCAAATTGTTGAAGTCGTGAGCCACGCCTCCGGCCAGGCGGCCGACGCTTTCCAGGCGCTGCGCCTGGTGAAACTGCTCTTCCAGGCTGGCTCGTTCGGTGACGTCGTTGACCATGACGAGGCGGGCCTCGCGCGCGCCGAAGCGGAGGGGATGGACGGCGGATTCCACCACCATGAGGGTTCCGTCTTTGCGGCGATGGCGCCAGCGGCCGTCGGGGTGGAGACCGTTCAAGAGGCGCAAACTGTCGAGCAGGCGGGGCACCTCCTCGGGGGGCCGAATGTCGCGGATGGTCATGGCCATGAACTCTTCGTGGGAGTAGCCATAAGCTTCGACGGCGGCTTGGTTGACGGCCAGGAAGGCCAGCGTCTCCAGGTCGAACACCCACATCGGCTGGGGGTTGCTTTCGAAGAGAAGGCGATACTGGTGTTCGGATTCCTCCAGTGCCCGCTGGCTTACGCGGCGGGCGGTGACGTCGCGGAAGACCAGCACGACGCCGGCGAGGGCGCCGCGCAAGCCGCGGACGGGCGCGGCGCTGTCGTCGATGGGGATCTCCCGCCCGTCGCGCGTCAGCAGCACGGTGAGGTCGGCGAGCGTGGTGGGCTGGCCGGTGCGGAGCACTACGAGGGCGGGGTTCTCGACCGGGGTACGTGCGTTCTGGTCAACGGCACGAAAGACTTCGTTGAGCGGGCGGCCGAGCGCTTCGGCCGACGGCCAGCCGGTGAGTTGTTCGGCAACCGGATTGACAAACGTGATGGAGCCGGCGGCGTCGGCGACCATTACGGCGTCCCCGATGCTGCTGAGGACGGTTTCGAGGGTGGCTTTACGGTGGGCTTCTTCCTCTCGCGCGCGCTCGGTATCGGCCAGCAGACGGCGAAGGCGGAAGACACTGGCGACCAGGGCCACCAGGAAGATGGCTGCGGCGACGACCGCGCCGGTGATGGTCCGGGAAAGGATGGCCACGGCGCCGGCTAGCAGAAGGATGGCTGCCGGAACGACCTTTTGCGAACTTTTTGGGAGCAAAGGCCTCACGCTGGGCAGCCTCTATCGATTGTAGCGCGGCGGCGCCAGCCAGGCAGGACCGTGAAGGTCCGCACAGCGGCAAACCCAAAAGAACCGGCGACAAGATCGCCGGTTCTACCAGGAGGGCGGCGCGCCATTATGGCGGAAGAGCCTCTAGCCGCTCATCGACGCCAGGAACTCGGCGTTGGTGCGGGTCTTACCCAACTTGTCGAGCAGCAGCTCCATGGTTTCGACCGGGGACAGCGGATTGAGGACGCGGCGCAGAATGAAAACACGGTTGAGCTCTTCTTTGGGAAGCAGGAGCTCTTCCTTGCGGGTGCCGCTCTTGTTGATATCGATGGCCGGGAAGACGCGCTTGTCGACGAGTTTGCGCTCCAGGTGGATTTCCATGTTGCCGGTGCCCTTGAACTCCTCGAAAATCACGTCGTCCATGCGGCTGCCGGTGTCGATCAAAGCGGTGGCGATAATGGTCAGCGATCCGCCTTCTTCGATATTGCGGGCGGCGCCGAAGAAGCGCTTGGGGCGCTGGAGGGCGTTGGAGTCCACGCCGCCCGAGAGCACTTTACCGGAGGGCGGAACGATGGTGTTGTAGGCGCGCGCCAGACGAGTGATGGAATCGAGCAGAATGACCACGTCGCGTTTGTGCTCGACCAGGCGTTTGGCTTTTTCGATCACCATTTCGGCCACCTGGACGTGGCGGGTGGCGGGTTCGTCGAAAGTGGAGCTGATGACTTCGCCGCGGACGCTGCGCTGCATGTCGGTGACTTCCTCGGGGCGCTCGTCGATCAGCAGCACGATGAGCGAAACCTCGGGGTGATTGGTAGTGACGGAGTTCGCGATGGCCTGCAACAGCATGGTCTTGCCGGTGCGCGGCGCGGAGACGATCAGGCCGCGCTGGCCTTTGCCGACCGGCGTGAGCAGGTCCATCACCCGTCCGGAGAAGTTATCGCGCGTGGTTTCGAGCTTGAGCCGCTCATCGGGATAGAGCGGGGTGAGGTTGTCGAAGAATATCTTGTTGCGGGCTTCTTCGGGCGGCTCGAAATTGATGGCGTCGACTTTGATCAGGGCAAAATAGCGTTCGCCCTCCTTGGGGGGGCGAATCTGGCCGGAGATGGTGTCGCCGGTGCGCAGGTCGAAGCGGCGAATCTGCGAGGGCGAGACGTAGACGTCGTCGGGGCCTGGCAGATAGTTGTACTCGGGAGCGCGGAGGAAGCCGAAGCCGTCGGGCAGGCATTCGAGCACGCCTTCGGAGAAGATCAAACCGCTCTTTTCGGCCTGGGTCTGGAGGATCTTGAAGATCAACTCCTGCTTGCGCAGGCCGGCCGCTCCGGCGATTCCCATGTCCTTGGCGACCTGGTTGAGCTTTTGAATGCTCATATCCTTGAGTTCGACCAAGTCCAGAGTAGGAGTGCCGTTCTTGGTTTGGGCGGCCTGTTTGCGGCGCTGCGCGCCCGGGGAAGCGGCGACGACCGCTTCGGCGGAGTTGGGTGGCGGCGGGGGTGCCTCGGCGGCAGGCGGCGCGGCGGCGGCGGCAACTTTGGGAGCCCGGTCGGCAGGTTTTTCGCTTTCGGCGGCGGAGCCTTCGCGGGCGGGAACGGCCGGTTTCTCGGCCGTCTTTTCGGCGGGTTTTTCTAACTTCTCTTGTTTTTCCTGCGGCGGGGTGTTGGCTACCTGAGCTGCAGTTGTGTCGTTATTGCTTGCCAAATGGTCCTCACTCCCCGGCCGGTGACGGCCGAGAAAGGCAACGGCTCCACGCCTTCCTCGCGGATGGCGCGCAGTCCGCCCTGTTGTTCAGATTGATTCGCTTTGTCGATCTTGGTCGCGATCACCAGGTACGGTATGGCGAGAGCCTCCAGCCAGCGTTTCAATTCCAGATCGCCGTCCATCCAGCCCCGGCGGGCATCCAGAATCAGGCAGCAGAGCTTGAGGCTCTCTCTATGTTCCAGATAGTGTTCGATTAACTGCTTCCAGCCGCGCAAATTCTCACGGGGAACCCTGGCATAACCATAGCCAGGCAGATCGACGAAACCAAACGCACTGTCGATGCGATAGAAGTTGATCGTTTGTGTTCGCCCCGGAGTGTTGCTGGTGAAAGCCAGCTTTTTTTGCCCGGCGAGGGCATTAATCAAGCTGGACTTTCCTACGTTACTTCTCCCTAAAAATGCTACCTCAGGCAGCCCGGCGGCGGGGAACTGTTCCGGCCGCGCGGCACTGGCTACAAACTCGCCTCGCACTCGCGCGACCCTTAGTGGGCCAACTCCTCGACCGGCTTATCCACCACGACCGGGGCGGAGGCCGGCATGGGCAGGGCGACGATCTCCCTCTCCAGCGCGATTTTCAGCACCTGATCCATCGAATCGACGAAATTCAATTTCATGGTCTTCTTAATGGCATCGGGAATGTCGGGAAGGTCCTTCTCGTTTTCCCGGGGAACGATCGCTTCGAGGATGCCATGGCGATGCGCGGCCATCAACTTTTCCTTCAGGCCGCCGATCGGCAGGACGCGGCCGCGCAGGGTAATTTCTCCCGTCATGGCCACGTCGGCGCGCACGGGAATGCCGGTCAGGGCGCTGCAGATGGTGGTGGCCATGGTAATGCCGGCCGAAGGTCCGTCTTTGGGGATGGCGCCCTCGGGGATATGCAGATGCACGTCCATATTGCGGTAAAAATCGCGCGGCAGGCCGAGCGACAGTGCGCGCGAACGGATATAACTCATGGCCGCCTGGGCCGACTCCTGCATCACTTCGCCCAATTTGCCCGTAATGGTGAGCTTGCCTTTACCCTCCATCAGGCTGCATTCGGTAGTCAGAATCTGGCCGCCGACTTCGGTCCACGCCAAACCCACCGCGGAGCCGACTTCATTGTGTTTCTCCGCCTCGAGATCGCGGAACCTCCAGGGACCCAGCAAATCGGTGAGCTTTTGCGCGGTGACCACCAGCTTGGGGAGGGGCTTTCCTTCTTTCTGTTCCCTGGCCGGCTTGGGACCTTCCTTGGAACTTTCCTTGGCGGACGCCCTCGAGCTTTCCTTGGCGGACGCGGCGTTTACGACCTGGCGGGCGACCTTACGGCAGACGTTGCCCACTTCGCGCTCCAGGTTTCGAACGCCGGCTTCACGGGTGTAATACTGGATCAGCCCGTTCAGACCGTCGTCGGTGAACTCGACCTGGTTGCCATCGAGGCCGGTGGCTTCCATCTGCTTGCGGACCAGGAAACGGCGGGCGATTTCCATCTTTTCGAGTTCGGTGTAGCCGGATAGGCGAATCACTTCCATACGGTCCTGCAGGGCCGGCGGAATGGTGTGGAGCACATTGGCGGTGGCGATGAAAAAAACCTGGCTCAGATCGTACTCCACGTCCAGGTAGTGATCCACGTACATGAAGTTCTGTTCCGGGTCCAGCACTTCGAGTAGTGCGGCGGACGGATCGCCGCGAAAATCGGTCGACATTTTATCGACTTCGTCGAGCATGAAGACCGGGTTGCGGGTGCCGGCCTTCTTCATCATCTGGATCACCTGGCCGGGCAGGGCGCCGATGTAGGTGCGGCGGTGGCCGCGGATTTCGGCCTCGTCGCGAACGCCCCCGAGAGACATGCGCACGAACTTGCGGCCGGTGGCCTTGGCGATGGACATGCCGAGCGAGGTTTTGCCCACCCCGGGAGGCCCGACGAAGCACAGAATCGAACCCTTGGGATTCTTGACCAGGCGGCGGACGGCCAGGAATTCGAGGATGCGTTCCTTGATTTTGTCGAGGCCGTAATGATCCTTATTGAGGGTTTCCTCGGCGAACTTCAGGTCGCGGATTTCCTTGGATTTTTTCTTCCACGGCACGGCCAGCAGCCAGTCCAGGTAGTTGCGCGAGACGGTGGATTCGGCCGACATGGGCGGCATGTTTTCGAGGCGCTTCAGCTCGGTGAGAGCTTTGTCGAGCGCATCGGCCGTCATGCCGGCGGTTTCGATGCGTTTCTTCAGCTCGTCGATCTCGCTTTTTTCCCCCCGGCCCAGCTCTTTCTGAATGGCCTTGATTTTTTCGTTGAGGTAATACTCTTTTTGAGCCTTTTCCATCTGGCGCTTGACGCGGCCCTGGATGGTGCGGTCGACGTTGAGCTTTTCGATTTCGATATCCAGCATTTCGGCCACCCGGGTGAGGCGGTCGATGGGATCGAAGATTTCGAGCAGTTCCTGTTTTTCCTCGATGGTGAGCTGCAGGTTGGCGCCCACCGTGTCGGCCAGTTTGGCGGGATCGTCGACGCGGATGGCGGCGATCATGGTTTCGTAGTTGAGGTTCTGGCTGAGCTTGACGTACTGCTCGAACAAGCCGGTTACGCGGCTGATGAGGGCGTCCAGTTGGGGGCCGGTTTCCACCCGGAACGCGGTGGTGCGCACCAGCGCCCGGAAGAAGCCTTCGTCGTCGGCGACCGAGACTACCTTGGCGCGTTCGACGCCCTCGACCAGAACTTTGATGTTGCCGTCCGGCAACTTCAGGCTCTGCACGATGTTGACGATGCAGCCGACCGAATAGATCTCGTTGGGCTTAGGCTCGTCGATGGAGGCATCGTGCTGAGTGGCCAGGAAGATCTTCTTGTCGCCGGCCATGGCTTCCTCCAGGGCGCGGACGCTGCTCTCGCGGCCTACTACAAACGGGGTCATCATGTACGGAAAGATGACCACGTCGCGGATAGGCATCATCGGCAGACGCTTTGAGTCGGATTTTTCCTTCGAAGTCAGCATTCTTTCCCCAGGGCGCCTTTCCCGGTTTGGGGCACCGAGGCGCGGCAAGCTGTCTTTATGATAAAGAAGTTAGCCGGCCTTTTCCAGTATTGTAAGACTGATTTTCTGCGACAGCACCATGTCCTTGGTGACTTGGAACTCCCGCACCTTCTTGTAGGAGGGCAGGTAATACATCAGATCGAGCATGAGGTCTTCGAGAATCATGCGCAGCCCGCGGGCTCCCACCTTACGTTCCATGGCAAGATCGGCGATCGCCTCCAGGGCTTCGTCGCTGAACCTGAGCCGCACGTTCTCGAATTCGAGCAGCTTTTGATATTGCTTGATGATGGCGTTCTTGGGCTTGGTCAGAATCTGCATGAGGGCGGCGCGATCCAGGTCTTCCAGCACCGCGCTCACCGGCAGACGGCCAATGAACTCCGGAATGAAGCCGAACTTGATGAGATCGACGGGCTGGGCCTGGGACAACAGATCGATATCGCGGCGTCCACTGATGCCGCCGCCGCCGCGCGGGCGGTTGTCTTCCTCCTGCAAAAAGCCCATGGACTTCTTGCCCGTGCGCTTGGCGATCACCTTTTCCAAGCCTACGAAGGCGCCCCCGCAGATGAAAAGGATGTTGGTCGTATCCACCGGAGTAAATTCCTGGTGGGGATGTTTGCGGCCTCCCTGCGGCGGCACATTGGCCACCGTCCCTTCCAAAATCTTCAACAGGGCCTGCTGTACGCCCTCACCGGAGACATCGCGGGTAATCGACGGGTTCTCGTCCTTGCGGCAGATCTTATCGATTTCATCGATGTAGATGATTCCCTGCTGGCACTTCTGCACGTCTCCGTCGGCGGCCTGGAGCAGCTTCAGGATAATATTCTCGACGTCTTCGCCGACGTATCCGGCTTCGGTGAGAGTGGTGGCGTCGACAATCGCGAATGGGACTTCCAGAATCTTGGCTAACGTCTGCGCCATCAACGTTTTGCCGGTGCCTGTCGGGCCGACCAGGAGAATATTGGACTTTTGCAACTCGACATCCGCATTGCGCAGGCGGTTCATGTGGATGCGCTTGCAATGGTTGTAAACCGCCACCGCCAGCTTCTTCTTGGTGGCCTCCTGCCCGATCACGTACTGATCCAAAAACTCTTTTACTTCGAGTGGCTTGGGAATCTTATTCGGAGTGCCCGAGGGGGTGTCGACCTTGTCGTCCTCGAGGATGGAGTTACAGACGGCGATGCACTCGTCACAAATGTAGGCGCGGGGGTAGTCGCTCGGAGAGGAGATGAGCTTCCCGACTACGTCCTGGCTCTTATGACAAAAGGAACATCGCAAGGCATCATCGGACCCGGCACGCTTCAAGCAATTTTCTCCTGTACCACCGCTGGCCGCAGTAAGGCTCCGATTCGGCCCCGGCCACTGTCGGTGTCGAGAACCTCAACCGATTTCGTTTCTATTATCCCCCGAACCGGCTTCCATAGCAATGTCTTCCAAGGTTGATAACGGACCATCAGGCGGTTTTGCGGGCGTGTTCGAACAGCAAGTTGAGAGTTTTCTCGGTCTGGATGTGGCTGGCAATCCTGCCCAAAGTGCCATCCCTCTCGAAACGCATTTCCACCGCAGGCACCGGTTCCCGCTGCTGGCGGGCGATCCGTTCCACTTCCCGGTCCACTTCTTCACGGGTGGCGTGAATAGCCTCCCGTTCGGCCACCTTGGCAAGCAGCAGGCTGGCCTTCACCTCATGCACCGCTTTTTCGCGTTGGGATTCCTTCACCTTGGCCCAATCCAGTTTGAGTTGGTTGGGGTCCACGCCCTCCGAAGCCAGGGCGCGCAGGCTTTGCTCCACGCGGTTGCGGATCTGGCGCTCGACGAATACTTCCGGCACCGGAAAATCGTGCTCCGCGACCAGCTTCTCGACGATCTTTTCCTTGGCGGCCTGCTGGGCCTCATACTGCCGCTGGGCGAAGATGTTCTTGCGGAGGGCCTCCCGCAGTTCTTCCAGGTTGCGGCAGTCGCCGAGATCCTGGGCGAAATCGTCGTTCAATTCCGGCAGTTCCTTCTTGCGGATCCCTTTCACTTTGGCGTGAAAAGCGACCGTCTTGCCGGCCAGGCGCTTGTTGCCGTAATCCTCGGGATAGGGGACCGAGAACTCCTTTTCGTCGCCCGGGCTGGCTCCCCGCAGGTTCTCGCTGAAGGCCGGGAAGGTATCTTTGCCGCCGATTTCGAGCACGGTTTCGTCCTGCTTGACGGGACCCGATTCGGCGCCGGCGCCGGAAACGGTTTCGAGCGAAACCACGGCGAAATCGCCGTCCTCGATCGGGCGCGGGTCCACATTGCTATAGTCGGCCTTGGCCTGGCGCAATTCCTCGATCCGTTGGGCCACGTCTTCGGCGATCACTTCCGGGTCGTGATAAGGCACTTCCACGCCTTTGTATTCCTGGAGCTCGATGGCGGGCACGACTTCGAATTCGGCCTTGAAGCGGAGGGGCTCGCCGTCGTGGAAGTGAACGTCTTTAATGTCCGGCGTGCCCACCACGTTGAGGTTTTCCGCCTCGAACTGCTTGTTCAGGAACTTGGGGATCAGGCTTTCGAGCACGCGCTGCCGGATGTCGCCGGCAAACTGTTTGCGAATCAACGAGGCGGGTGCCTTGCCGGGACGAAAGCCGGGCAGCTTGGCGCGCTTCTGAACGTCCGCCATAACCCGGCCGGTTTCGCCGTCCACGTCCTCGACGGGGATGGAAACTTCAAGCGAGTGCCTGCAACCTTCCAATAATGCCAATGGGATCTCGACCTCAGGAAAAATTTGATGGTGTAAACTTCAGGATACCACTAGAATGGTCGTCAGGCTTCCGCATGTGGATCTCGGTGGCGGCGGTAGCCGCCCTGCTCACTCTGTGGGCTCTCGCCGTACGGCGGCATAAATGAACGGCCTTCACTTTGAAACCGCTTTGCTCAACGTGCTCCTGCTGTGGATCCTGACGGCGCCGCACGAATTCGCGCATGCCTGGACGGCGGTGCGGCTGGGCGACGACACCCCGGCGCGGCAGGGGCGGTTGACGCTCAACCCGCTGGCGCACGTGGATTGGATGGGCACGGCCATTCTGCCTTTTGTGACGTCGCTGTTGGGGGCCGGCTTTTTGGGCTGGGGCAAGCCGGTGATGACGCAGCCGAGCCGATTGCGAGGCGGTCTAAATGGGCTGGCACTGGTATCGCTGGCCGGGCCGGCGAGCAACGTCATCATGGCGGTGATTCTGGGAGTGGTCTCGACCGCGACGGCGCACGCTTTCCCGGCATTCGCCCAATTCGCCGCCCGCGGGGTGCTGTTGAGCCTTTACCTGGCGCTGTTCAACCTGCTGCCGGTGCCGCCTCTGGATGGTTCCAAGCTGCTGCTGGCCGCCCGCATTCCCCCGGTGGTGTACATGGAACTGGCGCGCTTCGGATTCGGCCTGCTGATTGTGGCGATGTGGGTGACGCCGCTCGGGCTGTGGCTGAACCAATGGAGCTACCAGGGGGCGGTGGCGATTTTGAACGCGGTGTAGGGAGAAGGGGCGACGAGACGGGCAGCGCCGCCGCCTAGCGCGGCTTCTGCGATTCGAATTTGGAAATCCACTTTGGAATCATCTTGCGGACTTCATCGATCGAAACGGTGCGGCCTTCGTCAGCAGCCCTGATTCCGCGGTCGATCGCCGCCAGGGTTGGGGCGTCGACCTCGACTGCGTCGACGAAGGGGCCTTGGTGAACAGGTTCAGCCATAGCCTTTACATTAGCCATGCAAGACTTGGAGCGCAAGTCGGCGTTGCTGCCGGGCTGGCGCCCGGCTGGACCGATTGGCAATTGGTCCACAGGTTTTAGTAACCAACCTGCCCACACAGAGCAGCAGGGCCGCGACCAAGGCCGCGGGCTATCTTCGCGTGCCCGGGGAGTACGACAGGCTATGCGAGACAAGCGCAGGGGTGAGTCCCGGCGTGGCAGACTGAGAGCCCAATGCCGCATACTTTTTTCGTCGCGGACAGTCCGCATAAACTGTGGGGTGGGCAATTTTGCCCGCAGCCGCCTTTCTAGGCGGCCCTTTCGAGGCGCAGCGAGTCCTCCTGCCAGGCGAATGCCGGCTAAAAGCCGGCTGCAGCCAGAATTGGCTGCCCCACAATTTGTGCAGAAACACAACCGGGATGAAAAAGTATGCGGCATTGGACTGAGAGCCCGCTCCACGAAAAAGTCGTTGCAGCCAGAGAAGCACCGAGACGAATCTCGGCGCTGCAGACACAAGTGTCCGCGCCACGAACCGATATAGGGATGGCTACACGATCAACATACAGTCGCCGTACGAATAGAAGCGATACCTTTGCTCCACGGCGTGGCGATAGGCGGCCAGGGCCAGTTCCGTCCCGGCGAAGGCGCAGACCAGCAGTAAGAGGCTGGTGCGCGGCAGGTGAAAATTGGTGAGCAGGGCGCCTGCGCCGCGAAAGGCGTAGCCGGGGCGGATAAACAGATCGGTTTCGCCGGAGACGGCCTCCAGCGGGCCGCGCGCCAGGGCGGATTCGAGGCTGCGCATGCTGGTGGTGCCCACGGCCACCAGCCGGTGCGCGGCTCCCATGAGAGCGGCGTTTTCGGCGCCGATGCGAAACCACTCCCGGTGCAGCTTGCCCTGCTGCAATTGCTCGTCGTGCAGCGGTTGAAAAGTTCCGAGGCCCACGTGGAGGGTGACGTATGCGGTTCGGGCGCCGCGCGCGCGGCAAGCTTCCAACAGCTCGGGGGTGAAGTGAAGGCCGGCGGTGGGGGCGGCGACCGAGCCTTTTTCGGCGGCAAAGACGGTCTGGTAGCGCTCGCGATCTTGCGGCCGATCGGGGCGGCGGATATAGGGTGGTAGGGGCACGTGCCCGATGCGCTCGAAATCTTCGAACAGGTCGCGGTTGGCGGGAAACGACAGCGTGCGCTGGCCGAATTCGCCCCGGCCGATCACCTCGGCTTCGAGATCGCCATCGAAGGAGATTCGCTCGCCGGTACGCACCTTGCGGCCGGGCCGCACCAACGCTTCCCAGACACGGCCGCCCGCCTGCATCGGCCGCACGAGCAGGACCTCGACCTTGCCCTGCCAGCCGGCGCGATGGCCGTACAGGCGCGCGGGAAAAACCCGCGAATCGTTCAATACCAGGCAATCGCCGGGGCCGAGAAGTTCGGGCAGGTCGCGAAAGGCGCGGTCCTCGCAGCGGCCGGAAGCGCGGTCGACGACGAGCATGCGCGAGGCGGCGCGGTCCGGAAGTGGCTCCTGGGCGATGAGGTCTTCGGGAAGGTGGTAATCGAATTCGGCGAGGTCGGAGGGCAAGTTCCAATGTAACGGAAATGGGGCGACACGGATCGCCGGGGCTATTGGAATAAGCTGCCCTGGGGGTCGTCGAGCCACAGTTCGGGGCGATATTCCACCGGGCGCGGGGAGAGGCCGTAGCGGTCGCGGATTTCCGCCACCAGCGCGCGCAGCTTGTCTTTGTAATCGCGCCCCAGATACGGCCCGCCGGCGAACAGGCGCCGGTATTGGGCCGCCATCTCCGGGAAGCGTTCTTCCAGGAATGGGAAAAATACCTCCTGCGCGCTGGGCATCAGGAATAGGACTCCCTCGCCGAAGGACTGCGCGCCGCGATCGCGGGCGGTCTTGGCCAGCCGGTCCAGGCCGCGTGGCGAATCGGTCAGGCCGGGCATGATAGGACTGGGCGTCACTCCGACCACGATGCCGGCGCGGCTCAGCTTCTCGACCGCGCGCAGGCGGAGTTCGGGGGTGGGAGCGCGCGGTTCGAGCTTTCGCGCCAGGGCTTCATTCAAGGTGGTGATGGTGAAATAGACGTTCAGCACGTTGCGGCGGGCGATCTCGAGCAATAGATCCAGGTCGCGGGCGACCAAGTCGGACTTGGTGGTAATGCCGAGATGCCGGCCGTTTTCGGCCGCGAACACCGTGAGAAGCTCGCGCGTCCTGAGGTAGCGCCGCTCGGCCGGCTGGTAGGGATCGGTAGCGGTGCCGAGTGCAATTCGCTCCCCCGGCGCCACCCGCCGCAATTCCTGGCGGAGAAGCTGGGCCGAAGCAGCCTTGGCATAGATGCGGTCGTCGAACTCGGCCGCGCTCATCTCCATGAACTCGTGGGTGTAGCGGGCGTAGCAGTATTTGCAGGCGAACTCGCAGCCGCGATAGGGATTGATGGTCCACTGAAATGGCGCGTCCGGCCGGGTGCGGTTCAAAATGCTGCGCGCGGGCATTTCGAAGTACTCCACTTGACGCTTGGCCTCCAGGCGTTCGGCGTGGGAAGCCAGGCGCGCAATGCCGACCAGTGCCATAACCGTATTTTCGCTTTTTATTCGCCTTTAGGCAAGAGGAAAGAAGCGATCGGCTTTCAGCTGTTGGCTCTGAACGCCCTGGAGCGCTATGCAAGATCCGCCCAGAACGCCTGTGAACAAACCAAAGGATTTATCGGCGTTTATCCGCGTTCATCGGCGGCTATGATTTGTTTTTTCACGGCTCCTTGGTACGCAACTTCATTAATTCGCTAACGTATTTCCCGGCAACCGCTCCCTCGCGGTCGCGGCTCGGTAAGTGTTTGAAAACGCGCGGTGCCCGTAACCGAGCCGCGACCGCGAGGGAGCGGTTGCTTATTTCGTAGCCGTAATTCCGAAATGGAGTGCTTAGCCGATTACAGCGGTGCGCTCTTCGTTATGCTCGAGAATGGTCGATTGCAGGGATTCCAGCGCTTCGACCACGCGTTCCACCAGATCGTCGGTCTGGGACATGGCGGTACGCAGCGATTCGATCGATCCGGCTTGCTGCTTGATGGTGCCCTCGAGGCTCTGCACGTCCTCGGCGACCAGTTTGTGGAGATCGGCGATGCGCCGGGTGACATCGGCGGCCAAGGCGCCGGCGTGCTCGGCGACGGTCTTTTCGAGGCTGTCGACGCGGGAGGTTTGGGTCTCGACGCCATGGGCGAGTTGCGCCACCTGTTCCGGGTTGACGGAGGATTCCACGCGCCGCTCGAAAGCGCCCTGCAAGGCAACCAGGGCGGCTTCGATTTTCTCGGTGCGCGCCTGGTGGTATCCCAGGCTTTGGGCGATCTCGGCGACGTGCTCTCGGCTGGCGGCGTTGCGGTCGAGCTTTTCCAGAGCGCCACGAGTGGCGGCGAGGGCGGACTCGATTTGCTGCATGCGGCCGGCGTGAGCTTCCAGGTTGAGGCCGATCTGTGCCAGGTGTTGATGGTTCAACCCGGTTTCCGCCAGTTTGCGCACCCGCTCCTGGCTGGCCGCCAAATCCTGTTCCAGCCGCTGCACGCGCTCGGCGCTGGCATCGAGGTGTTGTTGCACGTGGCCGATGAGCTTTTCGCCGGTGGCGTGGATCTCCTGTTGGGAGAGCACCGAACTTTGTTGCGCGGTGTCCAGTTGAGAGGCGATTTTACCCAGTTCGCCGCGCAGCCCGGACAGGGTATCGGCAGTGTCGCGATGCGACGCCGCCACGTCCTGGCGATGGCTTTCCAGACGGCGGTCGATACGGGCTTCGAGCTGCGCGATTTCGGCTCGCAGCGCGGTTTCGAGCGTAGCGTCGCGGCGCGGAGCCGGCGGTTCCGAACGCTTGGCGAGCATGCTCAACATCTTCAGTTCGAGGATGACTTTCTGCATCCGCGGCGGCCGCGCCGCGGGGTCCTTGGCCAGGCAGGCGGCCATCAGCCGATCCACCGCCGGGCTGCCGGTAGGCGCCGGCTGGGCTTGGGTCACGGCGACGGCAATGGAGGCGAAGTCGCCGCCATCGAAGGCGCGCCGCCCGGTCAACATTTCGTACAACACGGTGCCATAAGAGAAGATGTCGCTGGCCACATCCGCCGGTCTTCCGGCGATGACTTCCGGGGCGGTGTAAGGCGTGGGTGTCAAAGAAGGCAGCGCGGAAGTCAGCTCCACGCCGTCCGGAGTAAGATTCACATTGGCGGGCGACACGGCTCCGTGTACTCGTCCGGTGTCGTGCAACTTGCGCAATGCCTCGGCCAATTGGGTTCCGGTCCGGAGCGATTCGGGAACTGGCAGCTTTCCCTCAGCCAAACGATGAGCCAAGGTCTGCGGAAGCGTGGGAGCGGCGGACATGCATAACCTCCAGAATATCGAGCGGGAATCTCTCGCCCACTCTGAGTAAATCAGTTCTCCACCCGCGGTAGCAAGTTCCAAACGGTTACTACAGTTGGCTAAACTATCGCTAAAGTACCTTTGGTACCTGGAACAGGCACCAAACTGTCGAAACCAAGTTGGAGTAACGCGGGGAATTGGAAGGAGTTAGACCCGCTCCGAACGGATGGACTCCACCTTCCAGGCCACGCCATTCAGGCCCAACCCGGCTTCGAGCGGGGCCCGGCGCCAGCGGGTGGCGCGAACTTCGAACTGAAGGGTTCGTCCGGCGGAGGCGGGAAGGTCAAAGGCGATTTCAAAGCTGCCGGGGCCGACCGGCCAGCGCGCTAGCTCGCTGCCTTCGAGCCAGACGGCGAGGGACTGGCCGCGCAGGGAGGGGTGGGTGGGCACCACACCGCGGATCTCGACCCTGCCATGCCCTTCGGGCAGCATCCAGCGGAGGCGCCGCCCCACCCAGCCGCCGGCAAAGCACCCTTGTGCCCCGAGCGCTACCCAGGCGATGGGTGCGGCCGTGGCGGCATAAGCCAGCAGACTGAGGAATTGGGCCGGCGGACCGAGCCAGCGTGGGCCTGGACGGGCCAGCGCGGTCATGGCGCTGCGCTGGCACTGGTCCAGGGCATGCGTCCAGTAACCGGGCGCGCGGTGCAACCCGGTGTGGCGTTCCAGCACACGGCGAATTTCGGCGATGCGGGCGCGGCCGCCGGAAAAGGTCTTGGCCTCGGGATACTCGCGCAGAGCCGCCAGATAGGCGGGCGTGTAGGCCAAGCCGAACTTTTTCCCCAGGCGGATCAGCAAGTCCCAATCCATGGCGTAGTGGAGCGACTCATCGACCCAGCCAACCGCCTCCACGGCGGAACGGCGGAAGAAGGCCGCCGGCTGCAGGATGTAATCGGATAGATAGGCCAGCTTCCAAAGATTGAAACGCTCGGTAGCGGGAAAGCGGCGGCGCGCCAGGCCGGAGCGATCCATCAGGTAGCCTTCGCCGTAAACCGCGGCGGCGGGTCCGGCGTGCTGGAGTGCGGCCACGGCCTCGGCGACCGCGCCGGGCAGGAGCAGGTCGTCGGAATTCACCCAGGCCACGATATCGCCGCGGGCGCATTGAAAACCTTTATTAATGGCGTGGGACTGACCGCGATCCTTTTCGCTGGTCCAGGCCAGACGACTGGAGTACTCGGCTGCAATCGAAGCGCTGCGGTCGGCGGAGCCGCCGTCCATAATCAGGTATTCGATGTTGGGGTAATCCTGCGCCAGCACGCTTTCGATGGTGGCGCGGATGAACTCACCCTGGTTGAGCGAAGGAGTGACGATGGTAACCAGGGGTTGGCTCAAGCGAGGCTCTCGCGGGCGGTCGACAGGATATCCACGCCGAAGCGAAGCGGGTGACGCCAGTTATAGCGGGCGCCCATGGCGAGCGACCGGCACGCGCTCCCGAACGACGCCGCCGGCCGCGCGGAGGCGAGCGCCTGTTGCGTGCGCAGACGGTGGGCATAGCCGTAAAGCCAGTTATAAGGTACATAGCCGTAGTGCCGGCGCAGCACTTCAATGGTTTCCAGCATGGCCGCGGGCATTTCGGCGAGCGTCTTGCTAGCGGCGTGGAGGCGCGAATCGGCCAGTACGCGGTCGATTTTGAGCATCGGGTAAGAGGCGGAGAGACGGATCCAAAAGTCGTAGTCCAGGGCATAGCGGAGGCTGGCGTCCAGCATGCCACAGGCGCCAAACGCGTCGCGGCGGACGAAGGCCGCGGGCTGGCAGATAAAACAGCGGCGGGCGAAAAGGGCGGGCTCGAAGGGTTCCACCGGATAGCTGCCCACCCCCCGGCCGGATTCGTCGATGTAGCGCGCCTCGCCGTAGACCGCGGCGGCTTCGGGGTGGAAGGCGAAGGCCTCGACGGCGGCACGGATGGCGCCAGCGTGGTAGAGATCGTCGGCATTGAGAAAGGCGAAGAGGGAGCCGCGAGTTTGGGCGAATCCGCGGTTGACGGCGTCGGCCTGGCCGCGGTCGGGAGCGCTGGCGACGCGCACCCGCGTGCCGTAAGAGGCGAGGACATCTAGGGTGCCGTCGGTCGAGGCGCCGTCCACGATCAGGTATTCGATATCGGGGTAATCCTGATCGAGCACGCTGCGCACGGTTTCGCCGATGAAGCGGGCCGCGTTAAGGCACGGCGTGACGATCGAAACCAGCGGCATGATGAAATTCTAGCGTAGCGCCGCGCGGACAAGAAGACGTGCGGCATGAAACGCGGCTTTTTGGGCAACGGCCGGCGAAAGCCGGTCAATGTGCGTCATTTGCCCCAACCGCGGAAGACTAAATGTGGAATTTCGCATCCTGTTTTCTGCAACTTGGCACCGCCAGAGGGTTGGCCCGACGATTGCAGCCCCGCAGGCATGGCCTACGTAATTACCGATACATGTACCAAAGACGAACTGTGCGTCCAGGCTTGTCCCGTGGACTGCATTCATCCCAAGCAGGATGAGCCGGCCTTTGCCGAAGCGCCGCAGCTCTACGTCAATCCGGCGGATTGCATCGATTGCGGCGCGTGCATCCCGGTTTGCCCGACCAATTCGATCTACACTTTGGAGGACTTGCCCGCCGAACAGGCGCATTTCGCCGACATCAACGCCAACCACTACAACTGAGCGGCCGGGTTCAGTACTATCATGGCGCTCGGTATAACCGGAGCGCTAACCAAGTTGCGTCTTGTTCGCGCCCGATGGCTCCTAGTAAGATTCCGAGTACCGGCGAGTTCGGTTTGATGTTTCACCCGACGACCCGCCGGCAAAGGAGTTGTCGAATGAGTTCACCCGTCCTGGCACTCGGGCAGACCGGCGCGCCCGAAGTGAACGACCTGATCGCGAATCAAAACTCGGTGTTTGGCCAACTGGTCGCGTTGCGCACGTTTCGGGATTTCCATCCACTGGGTGCGGCGACAGAGACCGGGAGGTCGGCGGTCGAATCGGCGGCGCGGCGGCTGCACCAACAGATTCTGGACGGCTGGCTGAAATTATCGCTGCTCGAACAGAAGCGCGATGTCGCCGCCTATCTGTCACACATTGGCGAGGAGCCGGTGGCGTTGTCCAGCCTGGTAGCCCGGGCCCAGGAACTCACGCCCGAGAGCGCCACGCGCACCCAACTGGACCTGTTCGTTCACAACCTGGCGATTGTGTACCTGGTGCTGGCTCACGAATGGAATGCCGGGCAGGCCAAGCGGGTTCGGCCCATCGCCGCGCAGGGCGCCGAGGAGCCGACTGCTTCCCCGGCCCAGAAAGTGATGGCCGCCTAAGTAGGCGGCAGCCTCCACCGCAGCGGCTCACTCGGCCGGGCCGCCACGCGAATTGTGCCAGTCCAGGGCGTTCAGGTAGGCGGCTTGCTCACGCCAGCCGGGCTGGACGTGGACGTGCAGATCCAGATAGATGTGAAACCCGAACAGACGTTCCATCTCCTGGCGGGCGGCGGTTCCGATTTGTTTGAGGGTGGCGGCTTTGGCGCCGATCACAATGGCTTTCTGGCCGTCGCGCTCCACATGGATGGTGGCGTAGATGCGCGTCAGCTTGGGAGTCTCCTCCCAGCGGTCGACAATGACGGCGACCGAATGCGGCACTTCTTCGCGGGTTGCCGCCAGAACCTTCTCGCGGATCAACTCGGCGGCCAGGAAACGCTCGGGCTGATCGGTGACGTAATCCTCCGGGAAATACGCCGGGCCTTCGGGCAGTCGCGTCAGAATCTCCTGGCGCAGGATGTCGATGCCGTCGCCGCGCGCGGCCGAAATCGGGACACAGGCGGCGAAGTCGAATAACTTCCGGTAATGGTCGATGAGCGGCAACAGGCGGGACTTATCCTTGACTAAGTCGATCTTGTTGAGAACCAGAATTACCGGAGTCCCGGTCTTGCCGGCCAGATCGATGGCGCCCTGGTCCTCGGGACCGAAGGCGCGGCTGGCGTCCACCACCAGCACCAGGGCGTCGCGCTCCTCCACCGCGCCGCGGACGGTGTCCATCAGGCGCTTGTTGAGCGACGAATCGGCTTTATGAATTCCGGGCGTATCGACAAACACGATCTGCGCGCCGGGCAGGGTTAGCACGCCCTGGATGGCGGTGCGGGTGGTCTGCGGTTTGTCGGCGACGATGGCCACCTTCTGCCCCACCAGGGCGTTCAGCAGGGTGGACTTGCCGGCGTTGGGGCGTCCGATCAGGGAAACGAAGCCCGAACGGAAAGCTTCGCCGGCGCGCGGTGTTTCGCTCATTGGGCCACCTTTTCCGATTTGCCGATGCGCACCTGCTCGATGCGCAGCTCGTCGCCGGCCAGCACGGTGACGCGAATGCCGTCCCTATCCACCCATTCTCCGGGTTTGGGCACGCGGCCCAGCCATTCGCTGACCAGGCCGCCGATGGTGGTCGACTCGATGTCTTCCTCGCGGTGAAAAGACTCGAACAGCTCGGGCACGCGCGCCAGATCGAAACTGCCGGAAACGATGAAGCCGCCGTGGCCGTCGTCGGTCACATCGCTGGCTGGTTCGTGCTCATCGCGGATTTCGCCGATGATGACTTCGAGCAGGTCCTCCATCGTCGCCAGACCGGCCGTATTGCCGTACTCGTCCACCACCATCACCATATGTGTGTTTTCCTGCTGCATGTAGCGCATCAGGTCGTTGACCGGCTTGGTTTCCGGCACGGAAGGAATGGGCCGCGCCAGTTCCCTCACGGGGCGGTCGCGCTGGTCCTCTTCGAGCTCGAACATGTCCCGCACGTGGACGAAGCCGATCACCTGGTCGATGTTCTGCTCATATACCGGGATGCGCGAATACTGCTCGTGAATCACCAGGCGGCGGAGGGTCTCCAGGGTGGCCTCGGCGCCGATGGCCACGATGTTGGGGCGCGGCGTCATCACCTGGCGCACCACCTTGTCGCCGAACTCGACCACCGATTGAATCAGCTTGCGGTCGTCCTCCTCGATGAGGCCTTCTTCGGCGCCGGCCGAAATCAGGGCTTCGATGTTCTCCTCGGTGGAGGGCGCTTCCTTGTTGGGATGGCCCTCGTCGGCCAGGTCCACCAGCGACTGGAAGAATTCGAGCAGGGCGGCGCAGGGGCGCGCGATCCAGGCCAGGGCGCGCAGCGGAGCCACCAGCCCCAGCAGCCAATGGGCGCCGGTGCGGCGATAGAGCAGTTGCGGCAACGCGTAAGCGGCCGCGGCCATGGTCAGCCAGCCGGCCAGCACGGCCTGCCAGACGCTGTCTTCCAGCCAGCCGAAACAGAAGATGCCGAGCAGCACCAGCAGGGTGTGCTTGATGAGGGAAAACGTGCCCGCGCCCTGTTCGGTTTCGAGGCCGAGTTTCTCTTCCAGCGTGTCCTTGAAGAATTTCAGGGCGGGCAGGTCGCGGGTGCGCAGGCGCAGGCTTTCCAGGTACAGAAGCTGCACGAAGGTGACGACGCCCAACAGCGGAGCGCAGGCCAGCGCCAATATCGCGAACGCGTAGCTCATGCCCGCACCCGTTCGATCAGGCCGCCGGGCAGGCCCAGCCGCGCCCGCCAGCGCGCTTCGGCGCGGGCCATCCGGCCGCCGTCGGTCTCGTGGTCCATGCCCAGCAGGTGCAGCAGCCCGTGCAGGATCAATATCCGGATCTCGCTTTCGGTAGTATGTCCGAAGGCGCGTGCCTGGGCTCGCGCGCGCGCCAGAGAAATGGCGATGTCGCCCAAAGTGGGGCGGACCCCCCGGTCCGCGCGGGACGCCCTCGTCCCGCTCTTCTCTCCAGGGCCTAAGCGCTTGCGACTGGCGACGAGCGCCTTCTCCATCCCGGCAGGGGCGGGGAAGGAGAGCACGTCGGTGGCGTAATCCTTGCCGCGGAATTCACGGTTCAGGCGGCGCAGTTCAGCGTCGCCGGCCACCAGGCAGTCGAAGGGCTTGCCCTTGGCCACTTCGCGCTGGAGGCGGCGGGCGAAGCGCAGCAGGGATGCGCTATCCGGGTTTGGCTGCCTGCGCCGAAATGTAACCGTACTGCCTTCGCTGCCGGACATGGAAAGGCTTCAGGCCTGCGGCGCCGTTTCCGCGGCCGCCTCCGGCGCGGTTTCGGGTTCGGCCAGTTTGAGCGAAAGCTGGCGGCCCGCGCCGATCGCCTCGTTGTAGCGCTCGTAGGCTTTGACGATGCGCTGCACCAGCGTGTGGCGGACCACGTCCTTCTCGTCGAACTGCACGAAGCTGATGCCTTCCACCCCGCGGAGCACCTCGGTGGCGTCCATCAGGCCGCTGCGGCGCCCGGTGGGCAGGTCGATCTGAGTCACGTCGCCGTTCACCACCATTTTGGAATTGAAGCCCTGCCGGGTCAGCACCATCTTCATCTGCTCGGAGGTGGAGTTTTGGGCTTCGTCCAGAATAATGAAGCTGTCGTTCAGGGTACGGCCGCGCATGAAGGCGATGGGGGCGACTTCGATGACGTTGCGCTCCAGCAGTTTTTCCACCCGGTCGCTCTCCAGCATGTCGAAGAGCGCATCGTAGAGCGGGCGCAGGTAGGGGTCGATTTTTTCCTGCAGGGTACCCGGCAGGAAGCCCAGCCGCTCGCCGGCTTCCACCGCCGGACGGGTCAGGATGATACGCGCTACCTGCTTGGCGAGCAGGGCCGAAATCGCCATGGCCACGGCCAGGTAGGTTTTGCCGGTGCCGGCCGGGCCGATGCCGAATACCAGGTCGTAGCGTTCGATAGCTTCCAGGTAACGGCGCTGGTTGATCGAACGCGGGGCCAGAACCTTTTTGCCGAAACTGCGCTGCCGTCCGCTCGATACCAGGGCGCGCAGCGTGACTTCCGGATCCGCCGCCACTACCCGCAGGTAGCTGTTGAGGTCGCCGTTATTAAAGACGTGGCCTTCCCGCAGCAGCGTATTGTAGTCTTCCAGAATGCTCTGGAGGCGCGCCACCCCGGACTCTTCGCCTTCGATTTCGAGATTGCCGTCCAGCAGTTGAGTGTGAACGTTGAAGCCGTTCTCGATCAACCGGATATTTTCGTCGCGTGTGCCAAACAGGCTTTCCACGCCGCGGAGAATGCGCACACTGGCTTTCATTGAAAGAGCGGTGGATACCTCCCTGTTGAAATGGAAACCGGACAGGAAACCGCGCTGCGATGGGAAAGGAACGAACCTTCGACAACCCGCTGGTGCGGGCGGTTAACTACCATCTCCCTGAATTATACCAGCGTTTCGGGAGCGGCAAACGCGGTATTCTTGTAAGCAATGGACCGCGAACCGCGGCGATGGGCGAGGGGAGGATTGGCCGCTCTTGCGGCCGCGCTGTCGCTAGGCGCGCTCGACGCGCAGCGGCCCTTCCGCCAATTCCCCGGAGTAGAGTACCGGCTGGGCGAGATCCCGCTGCCTTCCGATTACGCCGACAACGCCGAGTGGGCTTTTGCCCGCCTCATGTTTCCCCCCGGGCCCCTCAACGGTTACGAGGGCCGCGATCTGGACTGGCACATGGGGGTTTCGTTGTGGACCCAGGACTTCCCTCGCGCCGACCGCCATTTCTCGCTGGCCGTTCGCCGCCTCACCCGCATTCAAACCCGCTCCGCCGAGCAGTGCGTTAACCTGGACGAAGGCGACGCCTTCGACTGGCCGTGGCTCTACGCGGTGCAGGTGGGCGAATGGGGATTGACCGGCCGCGAGTCCGCCGAAATGCGCGAGTACCTGCTGCGCGGCGGCTTCTTCATGGCCGACGATTTTCACGGCGGGGCGGAATGGCGCGAGTTCGAAACCCGCATCCGCAAAGCCTTTCCCGACCGGCCCATTCAGGACATTCCCGACGACGACCCCATCTTCCACACGGTCTACGACATCGGCGAGAAGCTGCAGATTCCCGGCCAGGCCCACTTACGCATGGGTTACAAATACGCCGATGGCAAGGGCGCTCACTGGCGCGCCATCTACGACGATAAGGGCCGCATCCTGGTGGCAATTTCCTTCAACTCCGATATCGGCGACGCCTGGGAGTGGGCCGACGATCCTTACTATCCCTCCAAGTTTTCCGATCAAGCCATCCGCATGGGCGTGAACTATATCGTGTACGCGATGACGCACTGAAAGCTGTCAGCGCTCAGCTATCAGCTTTCAGCTAACGCCGCCTTTTCCGTGGCGCGGACATTCTTGCCTGCCGTGTCGAGATTAGATTAGATTCCTCCGGCACTTCTTCCGGTCTAAGCTGAAAGCTGACCGCTGACCGCCCTCCTGCCGCTTACCGTGCCACACTATTTCGTAGCTATGGACAACTTCCCCGAATTCATGAGACACCCGGCCAACAGGATCGTGAAAACCAGCCAGGCAACACCGGGAGTTGAAGGTTACATTTTCGACGGAGCGGAGGGAAGCCAGATGGCGTTTTGGACCTGCCGCGAAACCGCGGCCTCGGCGCCGCACTCTCACGACTACGACGAATACATGGCGGTCCTGCAGGGTCGCTACACCTTGATCGTTGGCGGCGAGCGCATTCCAGTGAAGGCCGGGGAGGAATATTTCATTCCGCGCGGCGTGCCGCACGGCGGTGAAGTTGTGGCCGGGACCAGGACCATCCACGCATTTGGCGGCCATCGCGCCGACCGGGTCGCGGCTGAAACCTTCGCTGCCCTCAGATAAACGCCATACTTTTCACGCCGGAAATATCGAAGCGCTTGCGGCAGCGGAGGTTCTTGCAGGCGACCTTGTCGTCCACCAGCACCATGTAGCTTTGGGCCTTCTGGAACTTGGCGCGGTCGCGTTCGTCGGCGCCGGGCGGGAGCCGGTCTTTTTTCTTGCGCACCACCCAGTGGAGTTCGTAGCTCTCGGACGCCCCGCAATAGGGGCAGTGAAGCTGCGCCGGTTTGGTGGTTTGGGATTCGCTGTAGTAAGCTCGTTCGTCCATCGAATTTGGTCCGCCTATTTCGCCCGCACCGGGCAACCGGGAAAGGGCGAAAAACCGATGGTCCGATCGTCCCGCTGTACCCAGAAATGCTCCAATTGGTTGTTGCCGAACCGGGCGGTGACGATCACCCCCGAGCCGCACGAGCGGCTACGCGTGATTTTGGGGTGCGAGACGTCGCGCGGCGGGCCCCAATCCTGCAGGAAAGCCGCCTGCGAATAGCCCCTGCAGGGCTTGGCCGCCGTGCAACCCCACAGGGCGTAGGCGCCGGTATAGTCCTTCGCCGCCAACAGCTCGAAGAAGCGATTGACTTCGTGCTCCTGCCGCCAATCGTAGAAATAGAACGTCAGAGGGCCGCCGATTACGATCAGGGCTAATACCGAGAACAATACGATCTTGACGGTTCTCGCGCGGCGTTCCTCGCCCGCGCCGTAGTGATCCAGATAGCCGGCCACTTTCTTTCCTACTTTACAGGATACGTCTTATCGTAAGCGGCGGTGGCGTCGGCGGTAAGCTCCATGGTGGGCTTGAAGTACAGGGTCGTGGCCGAATCCACGATCAGGTCCACGCCCTTCTCCTCGGCCAGTTTCTTGATCACGTCGCTCATCTTCTGCGAGCTCTTGCTCAAAATCTCGTTGCGGTCGGCCTGCACGTCCTGCTGCAACTCCTCCTGCAGCCGCTGCGCCTGCCGCTGCAGCGTCTGCCCCTGGGTCTGCAAATCGAGCTGGGCCTGCTGGGTCAATTTGTCGCCGCCGGTTTGCAACTGCTGCGCCACCCGCTGGATCTGCTCCTGAAGCTGCTGCAGTTTGTCCGAGCGAGGTTTATAGCGGGCCTGCATTTCCGCGTCGGCCTTCTTGATCTCGGCGGTATCGAAGACCGCCTTCTGCAGGTTGACCACCGCCACTTTCACCTGCGCCGTTGCCATCTGGCTGGCTGCCATCAAGGCCGAACAAACCACCAGCGGCCTGAGCAGCGTAGCAAAAGACATGAAAAAACTCCTGAAGTTCGGGTATTGAAAAGTATAGGGTAGCACAGCCTATTCCAGCACCCCGAGAATCTCGTCTTCCCGCAGGATGAGGTACTCGACTCCGTCGATTTTGATCTCCGATCCCGAAAACTTGCCGAACAGGATACGGTCGCCCGCTTTGACGTCCGGGGCCGCGCGCTCCCCGTTCTCGGTCAGCTTGCCGTTGCCCACGGCTTTCACTTCGGCCTGCTGGGGCTTCTCCTTGGCACTATCGGGAATGACGATCCCGCCGCGGGTTTGTTCGCCTTCGTCGAGAAGGGTCACCAATATATGATCGTGCAGGGGGCGCAATGACATGCCTTTGATTATACGCGCTCCCTTCCACCCGGAGAGTTCCACCCGATGGCACGATGGCACCCTCCGGCGCCGAAACGCCGTGCCAAGTACCACACCCACACTGGTCCGGGCGGTACAAACCGTACGAATAACCCTAAGAATTAAGGCGGTTTACGACTACAATCTGAGTTGAGATTGTGAGGCTTCGGAACCCAAATCAATGGCTCTGACCCAAGTTTTCCTCTATTTGCAGCTCCTCGATCTGCTGACGACCCTGGTAGGGTTCAAGGTGGGCGCCGCCGAAGCCAGCCCCTTTATCCGCGTGATGATGCACGCCGGCCCGGCGCTGGGTGTGCTGTCCTCCAAAGCGCTGGCGCTGGCCCTGGGGGGAGTGTGCGTCTATCAGAAGCGTATGCATCTGATCCGGTGGGTGAGCTATTGGTACGGCGCGCTGGTGATCTGGAACCTGGCCGTCATTCTGGCGAAATAGGGGTGGGAGAGAAGTTCAGAAGCGAGAAGTCCAGAAGTCAGAATCTGGCAGCGCGAGTTCTCCTTCC
>Ga0182016_10000506_pt1 | contig 48710 bp, 48 predicted proteins | sample 712S2MmetaG_FD_120491 | JGI IMG/M metagenome (GOLD analysis project Ga0182016, IMG submission 120491) | Permafrost microbial communities from Stordalen Mire, Sweden - 712S2M metaG | ecosystem: Environmental > Terrestrial > Soil > Wetlands > Permafrost | place: Sweden: Stordalen | collected...
AATGCAGTTGCCAACCTCGGAACCGAAGGCGCCGCCTCCCCGGCCGCTTTCGCTATTTCACCCGAAGCCGCGGTTGCGTCCTCTTCTTCCCGCCGGGAATCGGCCAGTGCCCGCTCAGCCGCGGGAAACGTCCAGGTGGCCACTCCCCGGCGAACTCCGGTTGTTGCGGCCGAAGGAGCCGCCCACCCGGCCGCTTCCTCCAGCCCAGCCCTGTTGCCCGACTGCGCCGTGCCATCGCAATCGAAAAACCAGGACACAGCGGCGTGGGCAGCGGATGCCGAGGCGGCTGGAAACGCCAGCTCCGCGGCGGCGAGTGCCGGTGTGCCCCGCCAAAATCAGCAGAATCCGGCTAGCCTTAAAGCGGCCGTGGCGCCGGACAATTCCGGACCCGCGGAAACGGTGCGATCCGCGGCCTTCACCGCCCGCCGCGGCGCGCCCCAAAACTCGTCCGTCCAACCCGCCGCGACAACCGGCGAAACACCGGCGCTGACTCCTCCACCGTTTATTCTGCCGGTTGGGCCGATGGATCCGGGCGCCGCGAGATCGAATTCCAGTCCTGCGCGGCAACCCGTGGATCGACACCTCTCTCGCGATCGAGCCGCCACGACATCTTCCCATCAGGCCGATGTCCCATCCGCGCCATCGCCACAGGCCGCTTTGGTGGCACCGCTTTCGGCCGCCGCGCAGGTTTTGCCGCCGACTCAAGCGGAAGCGGGCGAGGTGTCGGCGCCCTCGGACGCCCCGTCGGAGCCGCACCTTGCGACCGGGGGGGATCGCGGTTCCCCGACGGGGCCACAGTATGAATCCTTGCGGCGGGAAAGTTCCGGGAAGCCGGCGCCCCTCGCCGGTCCCCTGCTCTCACCGGTCGCTCGTTGGGCTTCGAGCGCCCCGTTGGCCTTTCAGGCGCGATTGACGCCTCACGAGTCGAAGACCCTCGCCGCCTTCGCGGTTTCGGTAGGGCCGGTGCCGGCGCCCTACCGGAGCCCCACCGCGTCGTACCGTGAGTCCAATCCACCGGCAGCCGGCGCTTCGGTCTCCGGCGACCCGGCGCGTCCTGGCTCCGCCAGTGGGCAAGCGGAGGTGGCAACCGCCGATCGCGATTCGTCCGTGGCGGACGATTCGCGTCCAGACCGGCCCCAAACGGCTTCGAATTCGCGTGGAGCCAGCCGTCCAGAGCCAGCCGAAACGGCCGCGCCGCCGGCGGAGCCGCTTACCACCGAGGCCGGTAACCTGCTCTCGGCGATGGCGCCGTCGCAGCCACCGCTCCGCCCCGCGGTTCCGACAATCGCCGGGGACTCTCCGGCCCCGCCCCGGCCTCCGGCCGAGGCTGGCGCCCCGGCGGCTTCGTCCGCCACCACGGTGAATCGTGGAATCCAGTTGCAGGTGCGCTCCGGCGCGGGCGGCGTGGCGGTGCGCGTGACGGAGCGCGCTGGCGAGGTACGGGTCGACGTTCGCACTCCGGACAGCCAACTGACGAGCGCGTTACGCCAGGAGCTGCCAGCGCTGGCCACGCGGTTCGCCGAGAGCGGTTTCCATGCCGCCATCTGGCATCCAGCGTCGGCTTCCACGATGTCGCCGAATGCCGCTGACAAGGGCGCCTCGGCCAACGCGGACGGCCAGGGCGGGCAAAAGCAGGGACGGCGACAGCAGCAACAACAACAACAGCCGCCCGACCAACGGCTCGGGCAGTCTTCTCAGTCGCCGGAAACCGATACGAATCGAAAGGACTTTCAATGGTTATTCACCTCACTTCCATGAACTCGCACGCCGATGGGGTATCGGCGGCCGCAGCCACCGGCAGGGCTTCGAAACCGGCCGCCGCATCCACCGATTTCCAGACCCTATTCGCGCGCACGGCGGCCGAGGAATCTCGAAAAATCGGAGTCTCGATGCCAACGGCAGGCAAGACGGCCGCTAGTTCCGGGGCGCAAGCGTCGACCGGCGCCGGTACCACATCGGGCGCTTCCTCGTCGGCTGCGGCGAGTAGCGGGTCGGCCGCCACGTCTTCTTCCAGCGAGTCGAGTACGTCTACCTCCGGCACATCGGCATCGGGGAGCTCCGCGCCCACCGCGGAGTCGGTCTTTGGAGCCAACCCCTGGGAAACCAATCCCGGCGGAACCGGCCCGAACGGATTGACCTATAACTACAACCCGTACTACTTCGCGACTCCGGCCACGGCTCAGACTGTTGCCAATATGTTGGGCGGCACGGTGGTATCCACCGACGCCATCCTGGGCAACGGCGGGGGGCCCTTCGAGCAGTCGCAGCCCAACCTCATGGTGCAACTTCCCAACGGCGCCCAGGTCAATGCAGGCCTGGTCGCTCAGATCTACACCCACGGATATCCGCAATCGACCATCGACCAGATGATCGCGCAGATCGCGGATACCCCGGCCCCGGCTTCTACTTAGGAGGACTTTCGCGATGGCATCCGGCGTTACTTCGCTTACCGGCGGCTCCACGAGCCAGACAACCGCAACCGGCTCTTCCTCGGCGACGGGCAGCACCCAGAGCATGTTCCTGCAACTGCTCGTGGCCCAGTTGCAAAACCAGGACCCGACCAATCCCATGGATACCACCAACATGGTGACGCAACTCGCCGAAGTGCAGCAGTTACAGGAGACCATGGGCCTCAGCTCGAACGTTTCCTCGATCCTTCAGGATCTGAACCAGATGACAGGCAGCACCGGCACGACCGGCACCTCCGGCGCCACCGGCAGCAGCAGTTAGGATTTCCGGAGTCATAAGGGAGAAAGAGATGTTCACATCGTTTTCGACGGCGCTTTCGGCGCTCAATGCAGACTCCACGGCCATCGACGTCGTGGGCAACAACCTGGCAAACCTGAACTCGACCGGTTTCAAGTCCAGCACGGTGACCTTTTCGGACCTTGTGACCCAGTCGTTGGGAGCCGGTCTCGGCCAGACCCAAGTCGGATTCGGTACGGCCACGCCGCTCACTCAAATGGAGTTCACCCAGGGGGCGATCCAGACCAGTGCCGGCGTGCTCGATTCCGCCATCCAGGGCGACGGGTTCTTCGTGGTGCAGAACCCCTCCGGCAACACCTACTACACCCGCAACGGAGCTTTCCAGACCGATACTGGCGGCAACCTGATGACCAATACCGGGGATTACGTACAGGGTTGGACCGCTCTGAACGCGGACGGCACCGTGGATACCAACGGCCCGGTCGGCGACATCGTGGTTCCGGTGGGCGCTCTCAACCCGCCGGTTGCCACCACCACCATGGATGCCTCTCTGAATCTGGACTCTTCGGCCGCCATCGGTGCGACCTCCGCGTTTTCCGTGCCCATCACGGTCTACGACAGCCTGGGAACCTCGCACACGCTGACGGTGAACTTTCAGAAGACCGCGGCCAACTCCTGGAGCTACGGGGTGACGATCCCGGGCGCCGACGTGACCGCCGGGACCACCGGCACGCCCTACGACACCGGCGCCGACGGCACGCTGACGTTCGACTCAAACGGCAACCTCACTTCGCCCACCTCCGGCAGTCCCATCACGATCAGCATCCCCGGCCTCACCGACGGGGCTACCGACATGAGCATCACCTGGAGCGTTTACAACAGTTCCGCCGCGGGAATGATCACCCAATACGGCGAGTCGTCGGCTTCCTCCGCCACTACCCAAAACGGGACGCCGGCGGCGCAACTGGACCAGGTGGGCATCGGCAACGGCGGCACCGTGCTGGCGCAGTATTCAGACGGCAGCGAGGTGGTGGTGGGCCAGATTGCCATGGCCTCGATTCGCGATCCCGACACTCTGATCACCACCGGCAACGACAATTACGAGCTTAGTGCTGCGACCGCGAACCCGTCGGTCGGTGTGCCGGGAACCGGGGGCCGCGGCACGATCCAGGGAGGGTCGCTCGAGGCTTCCAACGTCGACATTGCCACCGAGTTCACCAACCTGATCGTTTACCAGCGCGCCTACGAAGCCAACGCCCACGTGGTGACTACGGCCGACCAATTGAGCCAGGACACCATAAACTTGATCCACTAATCCGCCGATGAATCCACAAGCAGAGATAGCGCCGATGGCCGATGTGCCGGTCGACATCGAGATCGAACTCGACCGTTGCGTGATGCCGACGCGAGATGTCCTCGAATGGGATGAGGGCAGCCTGATCGAAACCTCGCGCTCCGCTGGAGAGAACATCGACATCTACATCGGCGGTGTGCTGTGCGGGTCCGGAGAGATCGTGGTGATCGAGAACACGCTCGGTGTTCGGATTACCGATTTTCGCGACGAATAGGAGATGGAGATGGCAATTGTGCCGCTGGCGTCGATTCTGGTGGTCTTTGGCACGCTGGCAGGCGTGCTGTGGTGGTTCAAGCGGCTGGGGATAGCGGTGCCCCGAGCCAGTCCCGGGCGCGGACGAAGCGCGCGGCTGGAGTCGCTCGGTAAGCTGACGCTCGAACCGCAACACAACCTGCACCTGGTGAGAGTCGATCACACCGTGGTCCTGGTGGCGTGTTCCCCGGCTGGCTGCGCCCTGATCGGCCAGGGAGGAGTTGGCCGGCCGGATGGCGAAGAAGCCGGCGGCCGGGATCGCCGGTTCGCCGGCGCGCCGGGAGAGAGCCGATGAGTCGCCGGTGGCTGGTTTGGCTCCTGCTCGCGGTCCGGCCGGCGTATGCGGCTGCCACGCCCTTCACGCTGTTCGGCATTTCCGAAAGCAAAGGCGCCGCCACGCTCAGCGTGCCCATGCAGATCATCGTGTTGTTAACCTTGGGGACGCTTCTGCCGGCGGCGGTGATGTGCGTCACGCCATTCCTGCGCATCACCATCGTACTGCACTTTCTCCGCCAGGCTTTAGGCACCCAAACCATGCCTTCGAACCAGGTGCTGGTGGGTCTGGCGTTGTTCCTGACGATCGTGCTTATGCGCCCGGTGGCCGCCGAGATGTATCACCGGGGCTGGGAGCCGGTGGCTGCTGGCGCCGAAACGCCCGAAGCGGGCTTCACCGAGGCGGCCAAGCCGTTGCGGCACTTCCTGATCCGCTTTGCCCGGGAAAAAGATATCCGCCTGATTCTCGGGCTCGACCGCCAACCCGCCCCGCGCACTCCGGAAGATCTCGACCTGGCGGTGTTGATTCCCGCCTACGTCCTGTCCGAGCTGAAAGCCGGCTTCCAGATTGGCGCGGTGCTGTTCCTGCCGTTCTTGATGATCGACCTCGTGGTGGCGTCGGTGACCCTTTCGGTCGGTATGATGCAGTTGCCGCCGGTCATGATCTCGGCCCCCTTCAAGATCATGCTGTTCGTGCTGGTGGACGGCTGGAATCTGGTGGTGGGGTCGTTGATGAGGAGTTTCTACGGATGACTCCGGATTTCGTGGTAGACCTGATCCGCCAGAACTTGCTCGCGACCTTCTGGCTGGCCGCGCCGCTGCTGGCGGTCGGCTTTCTGGCCGGTATCACGGTCAGCCTGTTGCAGATTGTGACGTCGATGCAGGATAACGCGTTCAGCACCATTCCCCGCCTGGCGGTTTTTCTGGTAAGTTTCGTGCTGTTGCTGCCCTGGATGCTCGAGAAGCTCCTGTTCTACACCGCGGATTTGTGGAAGGATTTGGGCCGCTATGCCCACTAGGGTTGCGCTACCGGTGAGCCTTCTGAGCGGGTTTCTGCTGGTGCTGGCGCGGATTGCCGGGGCCTTGGCGCTGGTGCCGCTTCCCGGGTTTGCGTCGGCGGCCGTGACGGCGCGGGCCGGTCTGGCCGTGGCCTTGACTCTGGCTCTTTATTCGCATTGGCCCAAGGTGGCGCTCGATCTGTCGTCGCCAGCGGCGTTGGCGGCCGCCGTGGCGATGGAGACGGCCGTGGGCGTGGCGCTCGGGGTGACGGCGGCAGTCGTGCTGGAGGCATTCGCGTTCGCGGCGCAAATTCTGGGACAGCCGGCGGGCTTTGGCTATGCCTCCATGGTCGATCCCAATACCCAAGCCGACAGCGGGGTGCTGCTGGTCGTGGCGCAACTGTTTGGGGGGTTGTCGTTCTTTGCCCTGGGCTTCGACCGGCAGGTGTTGCGTTTGTTGGCCGAAAGCCTGGACCGGATCCCGGATCCGGCGCGTGAATTTAGTCAAACCTCGGCTCGCATCCTGGTGGACATGACGGCGAGCTTGCTCTCGATCGGTGTCCGCCTGGCCCTCCCGGTAGTGGCCGTGTTGGTGCTGGTGGACGTCGCCTTGGCGCTGCTCGGAAGGCTGAATAGCCAGGTGCGTATGATGACGCTCGCCTTTCCCATCAAGATGCTGGCGGCGCTCTTGGTGCTGGCTTGGGTGGTGCCGCTTTTTCCGCGCGCGCTGAACGATTGGGCAGGCCCGATGTGGAGCGCGGCCCAGCGGGTTTTGGGCTTATGAGCGGAGATGCCAGACCAGAGCAAGAGCGAGCAGCCGACTCAGCGGCGCATCGACAAGGCACGGCGGGAAGGCCAGTTCGCTTCCGCCCGAGAATTCGTGTCGGCGCTTCAGTTTCTGGCGTTTCTGGGGCTGATCCGCATGGCTGCCGGAAGCTCGCTCGCGGGATTCCGCCGGTTGATGCGGGACCTGGTGGATTTGGCGTTCATGCCGCAACTCTCGCCCGCCGACATCGTTCACACCGCCCGCCTGCTCCTGTGGAGCTATCTGGCGCCGCTGATCGGCGGCGGACTGGCGGTGGCCGCGATCACCGTGGTGGTGCGCCTTGCCACTACCAGATTTGGATGGAGCCTGAGCAAGCTCGCCCCGGATATCGGACGGCTCAACCCGGCCGCACGCCTGCGCGACCTGCCGCGCCAGAACCTGGTGTCGGTGGTCGAAGCCGCGCTGCTGATCCCCCTGTTCCTATGGGCGGTCTGGGTGGTGGTGCGCGACCGGCTGGACCAGTTTCTGGTTTTGCCCCTGGCCGACGTGCGTGGCGCCATTCAGTTGATGAGCGGCACCATGATGAGCCTGTTGTGGAAGGCCGCTGGCCTGTTCCTGGTATTCGGCGCGGTAGATCTGTTCCGCCAGTTGCGGCGTTACCGGCAGGAACTGAGCATGAGCCGGCAGGAAATCAAGGAGGAAATCAAGGACGTCGAGGGCAACCCGCAGATGAAGGCCCGCATCCGCCGCCTGCAAAGGGACCGGGCCCGGCGGCAGATGATGAAAGAAGTACCCAAAGCTACCGCCGTGGTGGTCAACCCGACTCACTTCGCGGTGGCGATCCGCTACGAACTGGAGCGGATGGCGGCCCCGTTGGTGGTCGCCAAGGGGAAGAACTACCTGGCGCAGCGGATCCGGCAGAAGGCGATCGAGAACCAGGTGCCGATCATCGAGAATCCACCGCTCGCGCAAGCGCTGTATGGCTCGGTCGAAGTCGGACAGGAGATTCCACCCCACCTGTACCGCGCGGTGGCCGAGATTCTGGCCTACATCTTCAAACTGATGAACGGAAAACTGCCACGGTGAACGCATGACACCCGCCAAAACCATCGCTCCGCCACCGAACCGCTGGATGGCTCAATTGCCTCTCGAGACATTGGGCCAGATGGCGGTGCCATTGGCCGTTCTGGCCATTGTGATCTCCCTGATCATGCCGCTGCCGGGCTGGATGCTCGATCTGCTGATCGCCACCGACATTCTGATGTCGATCACGGTGCTGATGGTCTCCCTCTACCTGATCCGCCCGGTGGAGTTCACCTCCTTTCCGACGACTCTGTTATTGCTCACCTTGTTCCGGCTGGCCCTGAACATTTCGTCGTCGCGCTTGATCCTGCTCAACGGCAACACGGGAACGACGGCGGCTGGCGAGGTGATCGGCGCCTTCGGCAGTTTCGTGGTGGGCGGCAACTATATCATTGGCGCGGTGATCTTCCTGGTCCTGATCGCCATCCAGTACGTGGTCATCAACCACGGCGCAGTCCGCATCTCCGAAGTCACCGCGCGCTTCACCTTGGATGCGCTCCCTGGCAAGCAGATGGCCATCGACTCGGACCTGAATGCGGGGCTGATCGACGAGACGGAAGCCAAGCGGCGGCGCAAGCAGCTCTCCACGGAAGCGGAGTTTTATGGGGCCATGGACGGCGCATCGCGCTTCACCCAGCGGGACGCGGTGGCCAGCATTCTGATCACCGGGATCAATATCGTGGCCGGATTTCTGATCGGCGTTCTGCAGCACGACATGGATCTGCTCAAAGCCCTCCAAACCTACACCACGTTGACCATCGGGGACGGCCTGGTAACGGTGATTCCGGCGCTGATGATTTCGATTTCCGGCGGCCTGATCGTCACCCGCGCCAGTTCCGACGCCCGCCTGGGAGCGGAATTCCAGAAGCAGATTTTGGGAAATTCACAGCCTCTGCTGCTGGCGGCGGGGGTTCTGCTGGCGCTGGCCGCCATGCCGGGCTTGCCGAAGCTCCCGTTTCTGATCTTGGGAGGCGGCGCCGGGGCGGTGGGATGGCGGTTGCGCCGCCGGGAACAGCAGGCCGCTGCTCCATCGCCCGAAACCAAGCCGGCAGCCAAGGAGAATGTAGAGGCCATGCTGCGGGTCGATCCGCTGGCCGTCGAGGTGGGCCTGGGCTTGGTGGGTCTGGTGGAAGGCGCTCAGGATTCCCCGCTGCTGCGGCGCATCTCGGCGATCCGCAAACAGTTGGCCACCGATCTGGGATACCTGCTGCCCCCCGTGCGCGTGATGGACAACCTCTCGCTGCGCAGCCGCGAGTACGTAATCGCTCTGAAGGGCGTGGAAGTGGCGCGCTATGAGCTGCCGCAGAATTGCGAGCTGGCCATCGCTTCCGGCCCGGCCGATCCGGCGATCGAAGGTCAACCGACGCGGGAGCCCGCTTTTGGCATCCAGGCTCTCTGGGTGCCCGCCGAGCGCGCCGAAAAAGCCCGCATGGCCGGCTATACCGTGGTGGACGGAGTGAGTGTCCTGGGGACGCACCTGGCGGAACTCATCCGGCGTTTCGCCCACGAACTGTTTTCCCGCCAGGACGCCAAGCGTCTGCTGGACCGCGTGGCCGTCGAGCATCCTAAAGTGGTGGAGGATCTGGTGCCGAAACTGCTGCCGCTCGCGAGCGTGCAGCGGGTGCTGCAAAACCTGCTGCGGGAACGGGTTTCCATTCGCGACGCCGTTTCGATTCTGGAGGCCCTGGGAGAGGCGTCGGTTTCCGTGCGCAATCCGGTCCTGTTGACCGAGTACGTGCGCCAGACGATCCGGCGCGCGCTGGTCAAGCCCTATTTGAATCGCAGCGGCGAGTTGCCGGCATGGTTTCTCGATCCCGCCATCGAGCGGCTGGTGGAGTCCGGCGTGGAGCACGGGGAGCAAGCCAGCCACTTGACGCTGCCGCCCCAGGCGGCGCGCGACATTCTGAATCGGGTGGCTGCCCGGGTGCCCGCGCCCGAAGCGCCCGTGGCGGCGATCACGTCCTCGGCCGCCCGCTACTTCTTGCGCCAGATTACCGAAACCACCATCCCCAACCTCTTCTTCCTGGCGCACAACGAGATACCCGGCGGGGTGAGAATCCAGTCGCTGGGCACAATTGGTTGATGCCGTGGATCTACAGAAAATGCGCCGTCCTGACGATTGATTCTGAGAGTTTCCGGACCGGTACATTGAGCCGGTCCGGGGAAGCGATGCCATGAAGATCAAGTCGTACTACAGCGCCACCGTGGAAGAAGCCGTCTCCACCGCGCGCCGGGAAATGGGCTCGGAAGCCATGCTCGTCAATAGCCGTAAGACGCCCCCCGAATACCGCCATCTGGGTGAGTACGAGGTGGTATTTGCCGGCGATCTGAGCGCGGAGGACGGCCCCGGCTCGGGCAGTGCGCCGCCAGGTCAGCCTCGCGGAGAAAAGCTGTCCGGCGAGGTTGCCGAGTTGCGCCGGGAACTGGAGGTCATGCGCAAGACCTTGACGCGGGCCGCCTTTCAACGGACGGATTGGTTGGGGGCCTCGGCCGGCGCCGCGGAAGCCTACGCCTCCCTCAACCTGGCGGACGTCCCCCCCGAACTGGCGGCCGAAATCGTGGAAGCGGCCGAAAGACGCCTGCGCCGCCCCAAGGCCACCGGCCGTTTCGATCAGGCTCTGGCCGACGAACTGGCTTCGCGCATCGCGGCGACTCCCACCCTCGGGTGCGGCGAGTCGACGCCTCGTATCGTTTGTCTGGTGGGTCCGCCCGGCTCCGGGAAGACGACCACCTTGGTGAAATTGGCGGTGAATTACGGGCTGGCCTGCCGGCGGCCGGCAGTCCTGTTGTCCACCGACAACTACCGGGTTGCGGCGGCGGAACAGTTGCGCAGCTACGCGGCCATCCTCGGCGTGGGTTTCGAACTTACCGAAACCGTCCGCGCTCTCTCCCAGGCGATCGAAGGGAGCCGCAACAAAGACCTGGTCTTGATCGACACGCCTGGCCTCGGGCCGGCCGATCTGGAAAGCGCCGGCGAGTTGGCGCGGTTTCTGGTGTCGCGCACCGATATCGATACCCACCTGGTGCTGGCCGCTTCCATCAAATCCGCCGAAATGACGCGGATGGTAGAGGCATTCGCGCCTTTCCATCCCGGCCACCTCTTGTTTACCCGGATCGACGAGACCTTGACATTCGGTCCGATCTACGCCCAAGCGGCGCGCAGCCGCTTGCCGCTTTCCTTCTTTTCCAATGGCCAGCGCATTCCCGAAGACTTGCGGGCGGCTACGCTGGACGGATTGGTGGAACGGCTGCTGGCGCCCGCCGGTATCGCGCGCACGGCGGCCTGACGGTGAATCTCGATGGCGAAGTGCTATGCACGGTTACGAGGTATCTAAGGCGATGAGCGAAGAAGAACGGCAACGGCTGATTCTGGAAAACCTGCCTCAGGTGCGGCTGATCGCGCGCCGGATTCAAGGGCGGTTGCCGGAAAACGTCAGTCTGGAGGATTTAGTCTCGACCGGCGTGCTGGGTCTGATCTCAGCGATCGACAACTTCGACCCCCGCCACAACGTCAAGCTCAAGACCTACGCGGAGTACAAAATCCGCGGCGCGATTCTCGATAGTCTTCGAAGCCTGGACTGGGCTCCCCGCCAGAAGCGCAAGCGAGCCAAGCAGATCGAAGCCGCGATCGCGGTCGCCGAGCAGCGTCTGCAGCGCTCCCCGACCGAGGACGAAATCGCCGCCCAACTCGAAATTCCTCTTGAGGAATATCATCAATGGCTGGTTGAAATCTGCGGCCTGAACGTGGCCAGCCTGGAATCGGTAGGCAGCCAGATGGGGCACGACACGCTGCGCCTCGCTTCGGGTGAAGACGGCGACCTTCCTTCGACCATTTTGGAACGCGCCGAGCTGGAACGCTTGCTGGCGCAGGGGATCGACGCCATACCCGAAATGGAAAGAGTCGTGCTCAGCCTGTACTATCACGAGGAATTGACCTTGCGCGAAATCGCCCAGGTGGTCCACCTCCACGAATCGCGCATCTCACAACTGAAGTCCCAGGCCATCTTGAGGTTGCGGGGGCATCTCGCACAGCAGTGGCCGATGTCGAAGGGGATGGTAACAGCGTGAACGCGGGCGACCAGGGAACACCTTTGCGGCTGGAGGCGGCCGAACCCGCCCGCAAAGTGCTGGACGAATGGGCGACCGGTTTGGCTCAAGTGATTGAGTCCATGACGGACCAATTGCCGGAGGTGCGGTGGGCCTCGGCCCAGCCGCCGGCGCCCGTTTCCGAAGCGGAGGCGGAGTTCCTGTGGTGGGAGCAGCCGCTGTCCGGCCCTCCGGGAATGACGGTCTGGCTGATGGCGCCGCAGGCGGTGTGGGAACATCTGGGCTCGCTGACGCTCAAGGTGGCGGGCATCGAGACAGCCGAACTGGGAGAGTCCAAGAACACTTTCTTCGAGATTCTGGGGCAGTCCCTGTCGGTCATGGCCCGCGGGATCGGCTCGGCCCTCGGGGTGGAAGTCTCGTGCGTCAACGGCAAGGAAAGCGCCGCGCCGGCCGGGTTGCGCGATTGGGCCACGGTTTCCATCCAGTTGCAGAACCAGAGTCTGCCGCCGCTCCTGCTGGGCTGGAGCGAAGGCTTGTTGAATCTGGTCGCCGCACCGCCCGCCGCGGCGCCCGAGACGGCCCGGAAAGCGCCGGTGGAGTCGCCGCTCCCCGCTCAGGGGGGCCCCGCTCATTCCTCCCAATCGTCGCGGACCATGGACCTTCTGCTGGACGTGGAGCTGCCCGTCAGCATCTCTTTCGGCAAAACCTGGATGCCCATGAAAGAAGTCCTGAAACTGACCACCGGCTCGATCGTCGAGTTGAACCGCGATGTCAACGACATGGTGGATGTCTTGGTGAACCACCGCTTGATTGCGCGCGGCGAAGTGGTAGTGGTCGACGGCAACTACGGCGTCAGGATTCAGAAAATCGCAGGCCGCCAGAGTCGGCTGGGGGCGATCGCGTGAACGGCTGGCTCTTTCCCGCCGCTTTGTTGGCCGGCCTAGCCTTGAGCGCCGTTGGAATGAGCCTCTTCCTGCTGCTGCGGGCGCAGTCGCTACTGAGGGCGGCCGACGCGGCGGTACGGTCCAAGGACGCTATGGTGGAGGCTTCGGTAGCAGAGCTTCAGGCCCGCCTGGAGGGCTTGGAGCGCGAAGTCCGGGAGCTCGAACGCATGCCGGATTTCACCGGCGACGGCACCAGGACCGGCATGAATATCACCAGGCGCACGCAGATTCTGCGCCTGCACCGACGAGGAGAGAGCACCGAGGCCATCGCGGCCACCCTGGGCTTGCGGCGCCACGAGGTCGAATTACTCGTCAAGGTTCACAGAATGGCAGTGAACGGGACCTAACCAGGCCCTGGGAACAGGGATGGAAAAAATGGTCGATGTTTATGCGCCGCTTCTTCGGGTCGTAAGCCGCCTGGCGGGTTTGCATCATCTTTCGCCTGGAGGTTTCATGGCGTCCCGGAAGGCCTTAAACAGCTTGGCGTCCGGCTGGTCCGTGCGATCCTCGGGATGCCACTGCACGGCTAGCACGAAGCGCTTTCCGGGCAGTTCCAGCGCCTCGATGACGTTGTCCGGCGCTCTGGCGGCAACTACCAGCCCGCTCGCCACCTGGTCCACGCATTGATGGTGGCGTGAGTTCACGACGTATTCGTCAGCTTCCAGGATCGACTTCAGCCTGCTCCGGGATGCGATCGCGATTGGGTGGGCTGCCGGCTGCCCCGGGCAGCGGTGCCCCTCAACATGCTGGGCCAGCGTGCCTCCCAGGGCGACGTTCAGCAATTGCAGTCCGCGGCAAATCGCGAAGAGCGGAAGATCACGGTCCAGTGCCTCGCGTAGCAGGGCGGTTTCCAGGCTGTCTCGATCTCGGTCCGGTTCGCCCGTTTCGGGGTGCGGCGGGGCGCCATACAACGCGGGGTCCACATCGGATCCACCGGCGAGCACCAAGCCGTCGAGACCGGCAAGAGTGGCGACGTTTTCAACCGGTTGAATGTTCGCGGCCGCCAGCGCCTTACGGTACGGATGGCGCCTGGTCTCCGGTGTGCGGCTTCCAAATGGCAGTGCGACTCTGGTCATGCGGGAAACCCCTGGTCTCGATACCAGTATGCGCCACGGCAAGCCGAGCATGTGGCGCGGGCACTCCAACCCAACGGGACAGACGACCGTCCTTCGTCGTCTGTCGGGCGGTCATCCTGCCGAGGCGTTACACACGACGGCAAGCGATCGTCTGGTCCACTTCTAGCAGAGCGCGGCCATCAGGGCGCCGCGGGCGGTGGAATTGAGCGGATCGGCCGAAACCCGGATTTCGGAAAGGCGCAGGGGCAGTTCGTGGTTGCGCATCACTTCGGCGAAACCGTCCAGGAAGCCCTGCGGCATTACCGTGCCTCCGCCCAGCACGAGCGGGACGGACTGGTCGATCCGGGGGAGTTTCTGCGATGAGGCGATATGGGACTGGAGAGAATCGGCCAATGCCGTCATCACATCCCGGTAATACACGTTCAGGGCGTTCTTCACCCGATCGCTCGAAAAGCCGTTCAGGTGGAAGGCTTGTTCCTTCTGGACCCGCAGGCGGGTGGCGCGGTCGCCGGTTACCAGGGCGCTCTGCGTATCGATGTAGTCGCCGGCCTTGGCGATGCTGTAGCTGATGACCGGAACCGAAAGTACGGCCAGGCAGACGTTGCACAGGCCGCTGCCACAGGAGATTCCGATGCCGCTGAAATTGGAGTAGCCCAGTTCGCCGAAGACCACGCTCAGGCCTTCCTCGATGGGGGTGGCTTCATAGCCCAGTTCGTTGAGCATATCGCGGATGGAGGCGGTGTGATACGCCAGTCCTCCTTCGCCGCTTTCGCCAGGGGCCGGAACGCTGAAAAAGATGCGCTGCTTGGGCACCGCGGCCGGGCCGATCAGCCTGGCGACGATGCTGCGGACCACTGCCAGGCTATGCGGTTCGTCGGGGTTCAGCACGCCGTTCTTCATCGGACGGCGGGTCTCCACGTGGAAGACTTCGGCAAAACGCTGCGCGTCATTGCCGGCAACCAGCAGTTCCGAGCCTTGTACCTGGTGGAATACGTTTTCGCGTTCCAGCAGGCTTTCGGCCAGTTTGGAATAGGGTAGCGTCAAGAAGGCGTTGAGCTGCGAGTCGTAGCGATATTTCTTGTCGTCCGCCCGGGCCACCACGATACGGCTGGTGCCGACGTCGAGGCCCAGAGGTTGGGTATAGGTCTGTTCAGCGTTGCTCATTCGTTTTACCTGCCATTCGATCCGTTAGCGACGGTCCTGGGATCGGATTGATAGTTGTGCCAGGCGGGAATTTCTCTCAGATTTAAGAATTGTGAGATTCTTCCGGCCGCGCCGCCACTGCTAAACGCGGACGGTTATAGCGACCGAACCATGTCGAACGCCACACTACCACCGTCGCCGCGGCCCGTGGTCGAACGCATCGCCAGACATATTGGCGATCCGGTGACACGGCTGCGCTTTCTCCAGATTGTCGGGCCTTCGATGGTTCTTCCCCCGTCCAGGCGCCTTAAGTACCTGATTCCGGTGGCGCTTGGCGCCATGGCGGCGGGATTGTATTTCGGCGGTGCGCTGCTGTGGAACGCGTTTGCTGCCCGGTCGGCGCGCCCCGTTGTTCGCGTTGCGGCCGCTGCCGCGCCGGTGGTGGCCGGCCCACCCAGGCTCCCCGAGGTGTGGCAGGTGGACAGCTCGAATCAGGCCGAGGTTTATAGCAACGGGCTGCGCATCGATAGCCACTACGCGGTGTCCACCCATCCCAGAGCGTACCTGGCGTTTCCGGTTTCCGGGGCCGAATCTTCAGGTGGCGTACGCCGCCAGGATCCGGCCGGCATTGTTTTCCATTCGACCGAGAGCCCGCAACTGCCGTTCCTGCCGGGGGAAAACCGCGAGTTGAAACGCGCCGGCGAATCGATGCTGGAATACGTCCAGCGCCAAAGGGCCTATCATTTCGTTATCGACCGTTTCGGCCGGGTCTACCGGGTGGTGCGCGAAACGGACGTGGCTAACCACGCGGGTCATTCGGTTTGGGCCGACGACCAATGGCTGTACGTCAATCTGAATGCGAGCTTCCTGGGGATATCGTTCGAGGCACAGACACCGGCACGGGGAGCCGGGCCGGACGGCTCCGGCGAAACGCCGGCCCTCAGCCCGGCTCAGGTGCGGTCGGCCGCGGTGCTTACCGAAATGCTGCTGGCGCGCTACCACATCCCGCGCGGCAATTGCGTGACCCACGCCCAGGTATCGGTCAACCCGGCCAATATGCAGGCCGGTTATCACCAGGATTGGGCGGCGGGGTTCCCGTTCGAAAGAGTCGGCCTCCCGAATAACTATTTCACGCCGCTGCCGGCGCTGACCTTCTTCGGATTCGAGTACGACGGTTTTGGGTACGACCCTAGCCAGCCAAGCCCGGCGGGCGGTATCTACGCCGGCATCGCGGCCGCCGAGAAGAGCCTGCGGGAGACAGCCGCCAACCGGGGCGTCAAACCGGCCGCATGGCGCAAGGTGCTGGAGCGGCAATACCGCCGGCGGCTGGCGCAGGTGCGCGCGGTCGAACCGGCCGGCAAATAGGCATTCAGGAGGCCTGTCCCACTATGAGCCGATGTTGGCGCGCGCCCCCGCGGTAAAGAAGTCGGCCACCCGAACCAGGGCATCCATATTGCCGAAGGCACCCGACTTGGTGGCCACCGTGCGCCCGTCCGCCAAGCCGCCGCGCAGCACGCCGAATGGAATACCGGTGGTGACTTCATCCACCAGACGGATCGAATCCACGGCCAGGGCACGGCATACCAGCGACGCCGTGTCCCCTCCGGAAAGCAGCAAGCCGCCGGCATGTTCGACCCCGGGGAGAATCAACTCGCTTACCCGTGCCGCCGGGGTGGCTCCACGCGGCAGGCGGAGGAGAACGTGCTTGGACTGCCGCAGGCTGTCGACGACTTGACCCGGCGATGCCGCGCCCACGTCCAGCCGCACCGCCGGCCGCCGGCCGAGCAGATCGGCTTGCTGTTCCAAGGTGGCCGGGTGGTCGGAGCCAATGCAGAAAATGGCCGGCCCAGCGGGCCGATCGGTCCGCAAGCGGGCGACTGGTTCGGGCCGAAGCGCGCGCGCCAGAGCCGCGGCCAAGCCACCCGAGCCCGCCAACAAAGCTCTGCGGTGCCACCCCAGGCCGGCACGGACGAGGCCGTCCAGATCCTGGTCGCACCCTGCGTCGACGGAAAGAAATCTCTTTCCCCAAACCAGAGCAGTCTCCACGTCCCATGGTTTCACCTGGTGACACGCGGCAACGCCCTGGCTGCGAAAATAGGCGGCCAGATCGATCGGCGCGAAGGTTTCCTGACCGGTCACGCAGAGGTAGCCCGATTCCACCACGCGCCGCATGGCGGGGAAGGCGGGCGTCACCAGCACCGCCTCGCAAGCGAAAGCCGCCGCTACCGCCAGGATCTCCGCACCCGCATTCCCCCGCAGGGTGGAGTCAATTTTTTTGAAGATCACCTGTGCGGGCGGCACGCGCGAGGCGAGATCCTGCATGAATCCGGTCAAAACTTCAGCCGGGATGTCATGCGGGAACTCACGGGTATCGGTACTCAGGGCAAGCACTTCCGAACCGAAGCTCCGGCCGCCAGGATCGAGAGCCGCCTCGGTTTCGGCACCGCGAACCGAAAAAGCCACGGCTGCGTCGCACGCACCAGTAAGGTCGTCGGCAATCAGCAAACACTCCAGGCGCGTCCGCGGGGGAGGAGTCATCCTGCCGAGCCAGTGGGGAATATCCGCCGATGCCCGGTCTTGCCGCGAGTGAATAATGGGGACATTGCTTGCCCAAGGTTAGCACGATGTCCCATCCGCGATTACCGGCGGCCGGAGACGGAGAAATCCGACCGATTGGCGAAATCCTGCGTCATCCACAGGCGGTCGTCATCGGATATGGCAATGCCCACGCCGCTACGGGTATAGGCCGGATTCAGGAGATTTTTCCGGTGGCCGGTACTCGACAACCACGCCTTCACCGCAACCTCGGCGGGATCCTGGTCGCCTGGTGGCAAAAGGATGATGTTTTCCGCGCAATCGCGCCAATGGATGGCATCGGCATCGAGCCGCGGCACCAGGCTTCCGCGCTCGGGATCGCAATGGGAGAAGAAACCGGCCCGTGCCATACGGGCCGAATGGCGGCGGGCTTCGGCGGCCAGCGCATCGTCCCAATCCAGTTCTAAGACGCCTTTCTGGTGGCGTTCCCAGTTGATCGCTTCCCACACCTGAAGCTCCAGCGATTGCCGTTCGCCCGATTGCCGGAACGCACCCGCAACGCCCATGGACGCGGTTGCCAACAACTGGATCGCGAGCCGCCTTGACAGTCGGCTGGAAAGGAGCAGGCTTGGCTTCAACAGCTTCAGTATCTGTGTGGAAACCGCGCCAATCCAGACTATCTTTGGCCATCATGCGGAGCGCTACGCAGGGGAACGACACCAGTTGCAGCCGTGGAACGAGCCTGCGGCAGAGCCCTCAGGGTCCTACCAGCAGCATCGCCGCCGCATGCGGTGCCAGCTTCACGCTGAATCCCCCTTCGAACCTTCCCAGCGTCTTCCCCTCCCAGAGATCGCGCACCGTAACCGCGCCGGCGAGGCCGAGGTCCCTCCATTCGACCCGCACGTCATGAGCGCCGTCGTCGCCGGCGTTGAAGAGGGCGACGAATTTGCCGGATGAGCCCGCGTCGCTGGTCCAGGCAATGTCATTGCCGCGGGCGAAAAGCTGGCGGCTATTGGCGGCGTTCTGATCCGCGGCCAGAACTTCGTCATTGCTGAGAAGCCCAAGCGTCCATGGATCCAGGCTGGGCATGTCGCCGCCGAACATCAAGGGAGAACGGGCGATCGACCATAGTGTTATGAGCGTGCGCTGTTCGTCGTGGGTGAAGCGGGTGGAGCGGTCGTCGCCGCGCTCCGCGCGCATCCCGATCCGGCCGAGCGGCAGCATATCGCCATCCGGCCAGCCGCCAGGCCGCACATGGGAGCTCCATCGGTCAAGATAGCCAAACGCCGCGCGAAGGTCTTTCCAGAGGTCCCAAAAATCGTCCGAGACGCGCCACAGGTTGGCGTTGGCGGCGTAGAAATCGGCCTGGGCCAGGTCCGCGGGGCCGGGCGAAAGGCTCAGTACGATGGAACGGCCGGATTTGATGATGGCACGGTGCAGCGCCTCGATTTCGGCGGCATGCAAAGGGCGCGCGATGTCGTCGGCCTTGATGTAGTCCACGCCCCAGGAGGCGTACAGAGCCAGCAGCGAGTCGTAATACGCCTGCCCGCCCGGCCGCGCCACCTCCACGCCGTACATATCCGTGTTCCACTGGCAGGTGGACGTCTGGTCCGCGACCCCGCCGGCCCGAGCATCGCTGCCGAAGATCGGAAGATTGGCAACCGCCGCGCGGCGCGGAATGCCGCGCATGATGTGAATGCCGAACTTCAGGCCCCGGCCGTGAATGTAGTCGGCCAAGGGACGAAATCCGCGCCCGCCAGCGGACGACGGAAAGCGATTCTCGGCCGGAATCAGCCGGCCGTAGGCGTCCATGGCCAGCTCGGCATTGGGCCGGTAGCCATGGGCCCGGGCCTTAGCGTCCGACCACTGAATGTCGACCACGATGTACTGCCAGCCGTGGCTCGCGAGCTGCGCGGCCATGGCGTCGGCGTTGGCCTTCACTTCGGCCTCGGTTACGGTGGTGCCGTAGGCGTCCCAACTGTTCCAGCCCATCGGCGGTGTGTCGGCCACTCCAGTGGCGGCAGCCGCGGAAGCGGCGGCTGCGAGTACGAGCGCGGCCAGCCTTGATATTCGCATCATACCGGCTGCGCCTTCGACGTGGCTTTGTGCTCGGCCACGTAGTTGTCGAGATACACGCCGAAAGCCGCCGATAACGCTTTGACCGCGCGGCTGGCCGTGCCTGTCTTGCGGCCCTCGATTTCGGCCACCGGCAGCAGATCGCGCGTGGTGGAGGTGATAAAAACCTCCTCGGCCACATCCAGATCGGAGGGGAACAGGGTCTTCTCCACGATCTCCACGCCCGGAACGTGAATTGCATCCAGCAGAACTTCGCGCGTAACTCCCGGCAGACAACCGGAAAAAAGCGGCGGTGTGAAAACCGTATCGCCCACCGCCGCGAAGATATTCGCCGAGGTGCATTCGGCTACTTCGCCGCGCTCGTTGAGCAGAATCACCTCGTCGAAGCCCCTGCGCTGCGCGGTTTCGAGCCAGGTCAGGTTCATGGCCCAGGAGAGAATCTTGGCGCCGGCGAAACCGGAAGCCGCATGACGCGCTTCAGCCTGGTACGCCAGGCGGACGCCTCGCCCCCATTCCTTGGTGTCGGCCGTGAGCGCGATGACGTCGGTTTCGCGCGCGTTCGGCGCGGCCCACATGCCGCCGGTGTTGCGCACAAAATCCAGCCGAAGGGTGGAATTCTGGGCGTGGTTCGCTTCCACCAGTTCCAGCAGGCGGACTCGGACCGCTTCAGGGTCGCCGGGCAGGGCGATGTGTAGAGCCGCGGCATCGCGGGTCAGGCGAGCCCAATGCCTTTCGAAGGCAAACAGAACGCCCTCCTGAACCCGTAGCGTGGTGAAAACGCCCCAACCCGAGAGCAGACCGACCTGCCCCGCCGCCAGCAGCGGTTCGCTAACTCCCCGGATCGCATCGTTATGCAGAATATATCGATGAAGCACGAACCTATTTTATCGCGCGGCCAGTGCTTCTCCCGATACTAACGCCACCGGGAGTCAGCCTGATGGCAAGCGATACTGTCCGGCGGAACTCGCGGTCACGCCTGTACGAAAGGAACCTCATCTCCCCAGAATTTTTCGATCAGCGGGAGGGCCTCGGGGGAAAAGCCCGTCGAGAGGAACTTGCGCCGGCCGGCGTGGGAGCCGTCGTATTCGGGATGGCGGTCGAGATAGGCCTTCAGCGCGCGAGCGGTGGCGTCCGGCTGGTGGATCGTCGGCACACCGGATGGCAGGGCGGCGGCGAACAGGTCGGCGACCAGCGGGTAGTGAGTGCAGCCGAGAATGACGCATTCGGGCGCGGCGGCGAGCTTTCGCAACAGTTCGCTTACGTACCGGTCGACGAGTGCGTGCAAATCGCGGCGAGGCAATCCGCGCTCGATGGAGCCGGCAAGCTCGGGACAGGCTTGCTGCACCACCGTAATGTCGGGCCGGCGTTTGCGGATCTCGATGGGGTAGCAATCGCTCTCGACCGTGCGGCGGGTCGCAAAAACCGCTATGGTGCCGGACTGCTTGATCCCGGTCGCCGCCTCGATGGTCGGTACGACAATGCCGATCACGTTCCGCACCACGCCATCGTCGCGCCGGCGCACGGGCAACCACTGCTGCTGAATCCAGCGCAGGGCCACCGTGGAGGCCGTGTTGCAAGCGACGACGCCAAGCGTACAACCCTCCGCGAACAGGCGTTCCAGAGCCGCGCAGGTCAGGTTCAGCACGTCGATGGGAGGCCGCGATCCATAGGGCGCATTTCGGTTATCGCCAAGGTAGACGAAATCGCGCTCGGGCAGCGCCCCGATCAGTGCGCGATGCACCGTCAGCCCGCCGAAGCCGCTGTCGAAAACCCCGATCATCCGAAGATCCTTTCCATTACCAGGTGCACAACTTCATAAGTTTGCTATCGTACTTCCGGGCAACCGCCAGAAGCTGTGAAAAAACACGCTGAGCAGGCGGAACTGCCTGCTCCACCATTGAAAACAATGCACCTGCTTTGGTGGCGCAGGCGGTTCCGCCTGCGATTTGTCATTTTTAACAGCTTCCCAGGGAGCGGTTGCCGAGGTGGAGACGACCGCCCTCCGTTCCTCGGCCTTTACCGTACCATCACCTTCTCCACTGCCTGGTTGCCGAAACGTCGCTTACGCGGATGACGACGGTGTGCCCGCCGGACCGGCGGCCTACCACCCCGCCTTTCGCTTCTCTCGCTCGGTGAGGGTTTCGTGCAATAGCGATTTGATGTAGGTCTGGTAAGGTAGGCCTTTCCGCTCAGCCTGCTTTCGGGCCAACGCCAGATCTTCGGGAATCCGCAGCGCCACGGTCGGCTCCGGCGCCTTCCTGGACGCCGCTATCCGCTCCCGCAGTTTCTCCTTTGTCAGCACGTGGGCTTCGCCGTTGCTAAAGCATTTCCAAAACTCGGGCAGGGCGAAAGACCGGAACCCCACCTACCGGCCCTTATCCATCGACACGGATTCGCCTCCGCGAACCTGAGCCCTAACCCGATCGAGAAGGTACATGCCGGCGCCGCCGGGCGAGAAGCCGCGTTCGATCTGGGCGTCCCATTCCCGCCGGTCTCGCTCGGTAAGCCAGTCCAAGAGGGTCATTTGTTGTTCGGGTGACAGCGCCTCGATCGCGTGCTGGATCTCTCCAATATCCATAAGCTCATCGTACCTCGCTGCTGGACAGCATCCTCGGCCTTTACCGCACCACCACTTTTTCCACTGCCTGATTGTCGAAATCGTCGGTGACGCGAATGGCGACAGTGTGCTCGCCGGGGCCGGCAGTCAGAGTCAGTTCATAGTCGAGCGCCAGCGAATCGGAGAGCTTGGTCACCGGCGGCGCCACGGTCCAATCGCCGCCATCCAGCGAATATTCGGCTTGGGTGACGTTGTTCAGAGCGTCGGCGGCGTGCCAGCGGACTTCCAGGCCGCCGCCCGCGCGGGTTCCAGTCAGGTTGGTGATTTTGGGCGCCGTATTATCGATCAGGAAGCGGTCGCTTTCGAGGCTGGCGGTCAGGGCCTCGGAAGGTGGATTCCCTGGCGCATCGGAAGCGGTCACCCGCAAGCGGTATTCGCCGTCCGGAAAGGCCGTCGAATCCCAGGTAAAGTACTTATCCGCGATCTTATCCTTCAAAGGCTCCCACTCGGTTTCTTTGACGCCGCGGATCTCGATTTTGTAGATCAGCGCGTCGCCATTCGGGTCCCAAGCCAGCCAGCGCGCGCCGATGGCGCCCTTGGCGGCTTGCATGGCCGGCGTACTGGTGGGGGTCGCCTCCAGGCTGAAGGACGGCGCGGCTTGCGCCAGGTGGCGGCCCAGCGGAGGAAGGCTCAGCGTGCTGGGCGAGGAGGTGAGCCCACCCGAGCTGGCCGGAAACTTGTAGTTGGGCGGCGTGATCTCGATTTCCTCCAGGCGCGGTGCCTGGTTCTTGGACAGGTAAGCCAGGTCCACCGATTCAAGTTCCGCCGGTCCGGAAAGGGTGGCTTTCCACTGCACGAATCGCGCCGCCGGCAACGTCAGGCGCGCGCCTTTCGAATCGTCGATGGGCGCCGACCACCCGCTCCAGTCCCGCTCCGGCTGGTCCAGGTTGCCGCTGCGGGCGGCGAGCGAAATATGGCCGCCATGCAACGTGCCGTCGAAGCTCAGCCGGCCCCAAAGGGTGAACATGCCGGCGTCGAAGACGTCGCTTTCGAGCGTGCCCTCCTCCTCCAGTTCCGGACCGATCCGTTCCACCTTGCCGACGTTGCCCGTCACGGCGAACAGCTCGCCTTTTGGCCCGGACGCCAGCGCGGTGATCTGGGTGGCCGGGAAGCTCACCAGCGAGGTGTATATATAAGGTGTTTCGATGCGATACAAGCGTCCGTGGTTGCCCGTGCCCAGGATGGCGCGGCCGGCGCCATCGAATGCTATGGCGTAAACCACCTCCTGAGGATTGGACCAAAGCCGCGTGGGGCTGCCGTCGCCTTCAATGCGATAAACCTCGCTGCCCCCGCTCACACTCGCGGCGGGGCTCATCGGGGCCGTCGGCACGGTAGCCACCCGAGCTGGGCCGGCCGCGCCGCCAGGGCTACCGGGCGCGCTGGCCGGCGGCGCCGCAACCGATGGCTGGATCGTTGGCGCGGGCAGAGCCGTGGCCGGCCTCGTCCCCGCCCCGGCCGCGTAAATCGCTCCATCCGCGGCCACGGCCAGGGCCGTCACCTCCGGCTTGGCCATCTGGTACAGCACAAAACCCTGCCCGGACGGCGAAACCCGGATCACGAGGCCTCCCGGATCGGTGCCGGCCAGGATATTGCCCGCGCGGTCCACCGCCAACGACCGCACGTGGGCTTCGCCGCCGGCGTACCACACGGCCCCCTTGCCGTCCGGCGTTACGCGGTGGATCTGCCCGGAATCGCCGGTCGCCACGTAAAGGTTCCCCCGGCCGTCAAATACCAGCGCCCAGATGTACTTCGTCTTGGGATCGTAAAACACCTCCGGCTTGCCGTTGCGGGCGATGCGGTACACCTTGCCATCGGGCGACGTCGCGGCGTAGACGCGGTCCTTGGCATCGATGGCGATGGCCTGTATCGCCAGTCCGTCCAACTCCGCCACCATCTTGCCCTTTCCGGCATTCGACCCGGACGGGATCCGGTGAAGCTTGGCTCCCGGTCCTCCGCCCGCGTAAAGGTTGCCCTGGGAGTCGCGCGCCAGCGCCCATAGGTAGGGCAGGTTGGTATCGAACAACTCGCTCGTTCGCGGCGCCACCGTCAAACGGCCGTCGCTCGCGAGCGAGAGGTTCTTCAGGTTGCCTTTTTCGAAATCGGAGTATTCGCTCTCCGACCAGATGCGCGTATCGCCCGCGGCCAGCACCGCCGCGGCCAGCGCCGCCAGCGCGGTCCGCCGCGCCAAGAGAGAAATGTTCATTGGTTTTCGGTTGCCTGTATTCCGCCGCGGTCGTTTCAGGGGTTATGCGGGCCGGCAGATTGTTTTCACGATTCACTTCACATGGATGCGCAGCGAATAGCTGCCGGTCACCACATAATCGAACGGCAGCGCCGCCTGTTCGGTCGCCGTTTCCGGTGAAGTCACCAGCGGACGATTGGCGCCCCGGCTCGCCTGCATCACGTTCAATATGGATCCAGGCAGCGCGGGCAGCGTCTTATCGTTGTCATAAGCCGTCGGCGCCGATTCCACCAGCGACACGTATAACTTGTTGTTGGAACGCTCCTGGTTGAGCAGCGACACGGTCTGGGATACGTCGATGAAGCGATTCATCATGCCGGCGATGCTCTGCATGCGGTTCAGGGTATCGGCGTCGCTTAGCAGGATCCGGTGGTCGCCCTTGGGCAGCGCCTCCGGAATGCGGACAGTCAGGTCGCGCTCGAGCGGCTCGCCGCGATAGGGGCGAAGGAAAACCTTCACCGCCACCCGATCGCCGGCTTCCACCTCGGTTCGCTCGGCCCAGGCGTTCTCGATCGCCGCCACGCGCCGCTCCGGCAGCAGCTCCACGGTTATATTTACCCGCTTCACTTCCGGCGTCGCCACGTTGTTGAGGTATAGCCGGCTGAATTTGTCGCCGAACCAGCCGGCCAGTAGCATAGGAGCCGGCATGGGCATTTCGCCCGAAGCCTGCATGGTGGAAAGGGCGATGCGCTGATTGCCGCTCATTTCCACGTTGCCGCTCAGCCGGTAGGTGGCCTCGTCGGCGAATTCGTTCAATTCCGACAGCGAGGAATAAAGCGTCAGCATCATCAGGTAGGGCGTCCACTTCTGGTGCACGAAAATGTGGAAGTGAAAGTCCTTCTCACGCTCGGGCTGGCCCTTGTCGTCGAGCGCGCGCACCTTCATCTCCACCGGAATCATGGGCGACGTCGCGCCCAGTTGCCCCTCGATGCCGCTGTGCCGGTCCTGGTGCAGCGCGCCCACGATTTCGGTGGCGTTGGCCAGCTTGCTCGGCTGGTAGGACGAAGCCAAAGTCATCAGCACTTCGCCCTTCGCCATCGGCATGTCGATCGGCCCCAGATTGAAAAACGGGTGGCCGAAAGCCAGCACGCGTTTGCCGTCGTTATAGGTCACCGTGCCCAATCCCGTGATGCTCTTATCGCCATCCACCAGCACGCCGGCAACGGCTTCTCCTGGATTAAGCGAATGTTCCCAACCCGGCGCCGGTTGGCTGCCTTTGAGATCCGCGCCCGCCCCGCCCACCTCGACCGCGGCAATGCCCAACTCGCGCAATAACGGGCCGAACTGCGCGAGGGTGCTCTGTGAAAAACCCGAAAATAGCAGCGGCGATTCGATTGGCACCATGCTTTGCGACTCGATCGGTAGCCCCGCCGAAGCGCCCGCGGCCACCAATTGGCCGACGAGACCGCCCGGATTTTGGCCGGCGCCGGAGCCGGCCGCGACCAATTTGGCCGGGCTGCGCGACTCCTCCGGACGCGAGGCGTCGATATCGTTGATTTCCAGCATTTCCTCGATCGGCGTGATGCCGCAAATGGCGTCGGGCGAGAACACGCTCAGCCGCAGCGCCACCGCGCCCACCAGCTTGCCGTCGATGTACACCGGGCTGCCGCTCATGCCGGCGGCCACATTGGTGCGGATCGCCTTCCCGAGCATCTTGGCCACCAGAATGTCCTGCTTCGGTCCCCACTGGTCCTTCAGACGCCCGATAATTTCGATCGGCACAGCCTCGGGCCTGGCGCCTTCGAAAACCGTCCAGGCTACGCCCTTCATGCCTGGTTTGACGTCGTCGAGCCGCATGATCGCGACTTTGCCGGCCTTGGGCGGCGCGGGAAGCGAATCGGAGGCGAGCGCGGAAACCGCGAATCCGAAAAGAATCGCGGCGGAAAGATATTTCATGTGGGGAAGAATCTCCAGATAACCTTAATTGTACTCGATATCGCTCTGGCGCCGCGGGTGAACGGGTGATGCGTCCTGCGCCTGGGTTGGCGGAACGGCGCTCGCCGCCACCTTGTCTCGGGCTCCGCTCCGGGTGCGGATAGTATTTTTGCTCGCCTTTTCCACAACCGCCTGAGCCGAATAAAGCCCTAATCTAACAACATTTTCGAACGGAAATGTCGCGGCTCATTAGAATCGCCGCCTAACAAACATCCGCGGACGAAAATGTCGTGGCCCTGAGCCATTCTAAGGTTCCGCACGCAGTCCCGATAAGAGCCTCCGCAGGACCGCTGCCGGAAGACCCGCTGCACCTTAGGCGCAGGTGCCACTATCCTTTGTTCGTAATTAGAATGGTAATACTTTCTTAGTTGAAATCAGTTAGTTAGCCGCGTCAGCGTCAAGGAATTCCTACCGCTCGACGGGCAGCGCGAGGAGACCGAACGACGCGATCGGCGACGCCAGCTTCATGGTCCGAAATGACTAAGATTTGACGGATGATCCGATCATCATTGTCTTCTCCGGAGCACAAATATCGACCGCCCCCAACGGCCTGATCGACCTACAAACACTAACGTTATCAACAAAAAGAAAACTTTAAAATCGAGTTGCCAATTCAAAGCCAAATCCTGATATGATTCACTTGGGTGTTTCCCTTAGCGGGAACGCCCGAGTGGATCTGTCTTGCTAGGTCTCAAGTTTGAATGGTACGCGAAAGCAGGAGTTCGAACCGGAACGAAAGTATCGGCGGGCTGCCTGCTATTGCTCCTTGTCACCGGCACGGTAGGCGATTCCGTACGCCGGTCGTCGTGGGAAGTATTTGTCCCGGCAGTCGGGCCGCGGCACAAATCTACCGGGGAGCAGAGCGAATTACTGCGTCCGGGGGGCGAGTTATACCTGCATCATCGCTATCTGGAAGCGGCTCAACAGTTTCGAGCCGCGGTGCGGACCGCCATAGCGGCCGGCGATGAGCGCCTGGCGGCACGCGCGATCGGCAACGTGGGCTCCTGCCAGTTTGCCTTGCGCCAGTTTCGCTCGGCTCTCAGTTCCTTCCTGGACGCACGGCGCCGGAGCGAATTGTCGGGTGATTCTTCCACCGCGGCCGCCCTCGATGTCAATATTTCTTCCCTTTATGCCGAATTAGGCGAGTTAAGGGCGGCCACCGGATGGCTTGAATCCAGCGTTAAGAGACTTTCAGGTCGCGATAGGCGATTATATCTGCCGGTACTCAAAGTGCAACTGGCCCTCCTGCGGGGCCGGGAAGGCCGCCTGCCGGAAGCCCTGGAATTATTTGGGGAGGGTATCGACGGCGCCGACCGCAACGGCGATCTCGACCTGGTGGCCAAAGCCTGGACTTGGATGGGCGATGCGTTGCTTTTGGGGAGCGACCTGGCTGGCGCCGAGCGGGCGCAACTGGAAGCCTTCCGCATCCGCAAACTCAACCGTCTGCCGCTGGACGCCTCTTACCGAAGCCTGGGGCGCTTACGGCTGGAGCAAGGCGATCTGGACGCTGCCGCCATGCTCCTCACCCGCGCCATCGAGCTCAAACCGGATTGGAATGCCTATGAGATGCGAGGACGGGTTCGATTGCGGCAGGGCAGGAACCTCGAAGCGCTCGCCGATTTGCGCGTTGCCCTCCGGCTCGCCCGCGTTTGGCGATGGCAGGCCCCAGGCGAGGATTCCGCGCGCATTGGCGCCGAAGACCTTCTGGATCAGACTTATACCGCATTCATCGAAGCCGGCAACCGGGTTTACGAGTTGACCCGCGATCCGGCTTTGGTGCGCGAGACCTTTGAAGCCTCCGAAGAGAATCGGGCCAATAGCCTGCGGTCGCTGTTGGCGGATGCGAACTCGTCTCCGCTGCCCGCACCGTATTGGGAAACCGTCGCCCGGTTGGAGGACGCGGAATCCCGGGCTCTGGCTGGAGGTGCCGGCGCGGCCGAAGACGCGGCAGCCCTGCGCGCCGAGCTGGTGCGCATTGAAGCCGCCGCCGCGCCGGCGGTCGAGGCACGGACCGGGAGCCTCTTCCCTCGCTTGCAATCCCGGCTGGGAGCCGATACCGCCTGGGTCAGCTTTACGCTGGGAGACTCGGTATCGTGGCGGTGGGCGATCGACCGGTCCGGACTGACCATCGACCGGTTACCAGGGTCCAAGACGATCAAAGAACAGGCTGCCGCCGCGACCCGGGCGATCGCGACCGGTGCCGATGAGGCCGACATCGCCGGCGCCCGCCTCTATCAAACTCTTTTCAGCTCGCTCAAACCCCGTTTCCAGCGGGTCCGGCGCTGGGTGCTCGCGCTCGATCCGGCCTTGTCCGATGTTCCGATTGGCGCGTTGGTGGAACGTCCGAACCCAGTCCCGACCTATCTTGTTGAGGTTCACAACACCATAGTCGTGGCGGGCGCCGGGGTTTGGATGGATCGGCCGCCTTCCCACCAATTTCGAGACGCCGGGCCTTTCCTGGGAATCGGCGATCCGATCTATAACCAGGCCGATGAGCGGCAGGCGCAGCCGCGCACCGTCCGTACACCCGCGACGGCGTTCACCCTGTTCGGCGCCAGTAAAGCCGAAGCTCCCGCCGCCCTGTCCCTGCCGCGGCTGGTTGGAGCCGGGGAGGAACTGACGGCCTGCGCCCGGGCATGGCGAGGCGATTCGGTTATCCTCACCGGCTTGGCGGCGACCCGCGAAGGTCTGCTGGCCCGGTTGCCCCTCCATCCCGCCATTCTGCATTTCGCCACCCATTTTCTGCAGGCGGTCGATTCCCGCGACGGCATGATCGCGCTCAGTCTCGACAGCCAGGGAAAGGTCCAGTTGATCGGTCCGCCCGAGATCGCCCACTGGCGCGTGCCGGTGGATCTGGTCGTGTTGAGCGGGTGCCACTCCGCCCAGGGTCCGGTTTTCCGCGGAGCGGGAATGTTGGGACTGACCCGTGCCTGGATCCTGGCGGGTGCTCGCAGCGTCATTGGCAGCCATTGGGCTACCCGCGACGAAAACGGAACGTTATTCAGCGCCTTTTACCGTGCTTTGCGGGAGCAGGGCAGACTCGACCCCGCCGAGGCGCTTCGCTCGGCGCAGTTACAAATGATCCGTACCGGGGGCTGGCGCGCGCGTCCGCAATATTGGGGCGCTTATTTCGTTGTTGGAAACCCATGAAGTTTAGCCGGAAGACTGGAGCGCGTTGATGATTTCTGAAACCTTATTTCAGCCGAAATCGGATGATCGTGACGATCCCGAATCGCTCTCCCATTCCTGGGCGGAGTTAGTTGCCCGGATTCAAAACGGCGATCAGGAGGCGCTGGCGGACTTGTACCGCGTTTTTTCCAAAGGCATCCGCTTTTACCTTTGCCGCCAGCTCGGATCTCAGGATTTGGACGACAAGGTCCATGATGTCTTTCTGATCATCACCCAGGCCATCCAAAAAGGCGAATTGCGGCAACCGGAGCGCCTCATGGGGTACGTCCGGACGATTGTGCGCCGCCAGGTGGCCATCCATATCGACGCGGCGGTCCAGGCAAGGCGCAACCAGGCGAGTCTGGAAGTGGGAACGGTGGTGCGCGACCGGCAGCCCGATCCGGAACACATCGCCATCGAACGGCAAAACCTGGATCTGGCCATGCGGATCTTGCGGAGCATACCCGAACGCGACCGCGAAGTGCTGATCCGCTTCTATTTGAAGGAACAACCACAGGAGCAGATTTGCGAGGAGTTGAGGCTGAGCAGCACTCAGTTTCGCCTGATCAAATCGCGAGCCAAAGCCCGCTTCGGCACTCTCGGAAGGGCCAGCCTCACCCAGCGCCTGGGACTTTTCCGAAAGCGCGGAGCCTAAATATCGTTGAGAATCTTCTTGCCGGACGCGCACTTAGCCAGTGAAAGACCCAAAGAGGTCGATTAAATAGTTCACAAGCTGGCCAAGAGCCGGCGTGAAACGGTGGATGGAGGTAGTTTTGTGGTGATTTGTCACCTCGATGAAACGGCTATGGACGACTATGCCTTGGGCGTGATGCCCGAGGAGGAGATCGCGGACTTCGAAGAGCACCTTCTCCTCTGCGTCTCCTGCCAGGAGCGCCTGACGCAGAACGATGCTTTTATCAAGGCCCTGCGGGGGGCCGGTTCCGAGCACGTGAGAGAAAACGCCCCGTGGCGCTACGTTTGGCGAACTCGTTTGCCCGTTTTCGCCACCCTCGCCGCTGGGCTTCTGTTAGTGGCGGGAACGGCCGTGAGGCATCTGGCCCAACCGGCCGGACAACCTGCGATCGTCACCCTGGAAGCGTACCGGGGCGCGGCTGCGGAAGCATGGGCGCCGGCAGCGCGGGAACTTGTCCTTCATTTCGATCTGCTGGGCCTGCCCGATCTTCCGTCCTACGAGTTGGAGATTGTAGACCGCTGGGGTACTTCCGTGTCTCGGGTCGATGCCGCACCCGGAGCGGCCACGGTTCCGGCGTTGCGAGCCGGCTCGTATTATATCCGGCTGTACGCGCCCGGCGGCCAATTACTGCGCGAATACGGCTTCGAGGTTTCCGACCGCCAGCGCTGATCCGGCTCCCCTTCCGGGGTACGCTCCCAGGCAGCCGCCTCTAGGGCGACTTTCTCTCCGACCTCCAATAGCGCTGCCAATAGCGCCGCTCTAAGAAACTACCTGTTAGAATTTAGGCTTGCCGGAGAGTCTGGTCACCGTAGTCATTCCAACCTTGTCGGCGGACGCCCGGCTGGCCGAATGTGTGGCCTCTCTGAAGCGGCAGATCCGGCAGGATTTTGAGGTGCTCGTGATCGATAATAGCGGCGCCGGACGGGCCGCGCGCACGCTCCACGCGGCCGGTTTCGACGGGTTCGCCAAGGTCTTGCTCAATCCACGCAACGTGGGTTTCGGCGCAGCCATCAACCAGGGCATGGCCGTCTCCGTTTCCCCCTACCTGGCAACTTTGAACGACGACGCCGCGGCCCACCCCGAATGGCTGGACGAGATGCTGCGCGCGCTCGAACGACGCCCCGATGCCGGCATGTGCGCTCCCCAAATTCGGCTTTTCGGCGAAGACCGCATCGATTCGGCCGGAATGCTGGTGGCGCGCGACGGTTCCAGCAAGCAACGCGGACAGGGCCGGCCGCCCGATGCCTTCCCGGTGGCCGAAGAGATTCTGTTTCCCAGCGGGTGCGCCGCCCTCTACCGCCGGACCATGCTGCGGCAGTTGGGTGGCTTCGACGAAGCTTTCTTTCTCTATTGCGAAGATACCGACTTGGGATTGCGCGCCCGCTGGGCCGGATGGAAGTGCCTGTATGCGCCGCGGGCGGTAGTCGAGCATCATTATTCCCATTCGGCCGGCGCCGCCTCCGCGCTGAAGGCTTATTACGTGGAACGGAATCGACTCTTCGTGGCGATGAAGAACTTTCCCGGCTGGATGCTGGCGGCGGCGTTGCCGGCGGCCGTGGCACGGTACTTTTGGCACATCTGGTTCCTGCTCGGCGGCTGCGGCAGTGCGGCGCGTTTCCGCGCTGGCGGCCAGGCCGGACCCAAACTGCTGTGGTGCGTCCTGCGCGCCCATCTCGCCCTGCTCGGGAACGGCGGCCGGCTTTGGCGCCAGCGCCGCGAGATCCGCGCGCGCGCCCGCATCACTCCCGCCGTCTTCCGCCGGCTCTTGCGCGCCCACTCCATCGGGCTCAGGAGGATAGCCGCGCTTTGATCCACGCAAACGGCCCCGGCGCGTTGCTGGTAATCGTGCCGGCGTTCAACGAGGAAGGTGCCATCGGCCACGTCGTCCGCTCGGTAAAGGAAGCCGTGCCCGGCGTGCCCGTGCTCGTGATCGACGATTACTCCAGCGACAGCACCCTCGGTCTGGCCGCCGAAGCCGGCGCCGCCATTCTGCCCCTGCCCCACCACCTTGGACTCGGCGGGTGTCTCCAGGCCGGTTACACGCTGGCCTATGAGCTGGGCTATGAGTACGTGATCCGCGTCGACGGCGACGGCCAACACGATCCGCGCGATATTCCGCGCCTCCTCGATCGCCTGCGGCAAACCGGCTGCGAGATGGTCATCGGCTGCCGCGTTTCCGGCGATGGCGCCTGGCGCACCGGTTGGGTCCGCTCTTTGGGTATCTGGTTTTTCCGCCTCATGCTGCGTCCGATTCTGGGCAGGCCCGTGTGCGACCCCACTTCCGGTTTCGTGGGCGTCAACCGCCGCGCCCTGGCTGTCTTCAGCCGCAGCTTTCCGCTCGAGTACCCTGAAATCGAGGCCCTGGTGGTGCTGCAGCGCCGCCGCTTCCGCTTCGAGGAAATTCCCTGCCGGATGCTTCCACGGCTGGCTGGCCGCTCCACCTTGACTGCCCTAAAATCGTTGTACTACATTGTCCACGTGTTGCTGGGGGTATTTGTTAACGTGCTCAAGTATGAACGCCGCGGCCATCGCCCACCAATACCCGCGATGAACCGGCCCCCGGAAAACCACGCCAAACAGCCCAAGGAGGTCTAATGGATCGTCTTCTGCATGTCGCCACCGGCGTGAGCCTTATACTCCTCGGGATCGTGTTGGCATCGTTGCGGCGCGCTCATATTCGGGTGGAGTATTCGGTCACCTGGCTGTTGGCCGCGATAGCCCTGCTGGTGCTTTCTCTCTGGCGCGGCCTGCTCGACGCGGTGCGCAACCTGCTGGGCCTGCCCGATTCGCCGCTCGCGTTATTCCTGCTGGGCGCGGCCGTGCTGCTGGTGCTGGCTTTTCGCACTTCCGTGGTGATCTCGCACCTGCGCGACAATAACATCGCGCTGGCGCAACGCGTGGCCATTCTGGAGCATCGCCTCCGAGACCTCGAAAGTCATGAAGGCTAAATCGAGAAAATCCGGGCGCCGGTCCGTCGAACCGGCCGCGATACCGGCGAAATCCTCACCCGCCGCTCGCCCGCGTCCGTGGCTTCCCTACCTGTTGGCCGCGCTGGTGGCCGCGGCGCTCACCCTCTGGATCTATGGACCCTCCATGTATGGGCCGTTTCTGTTCGACGATACGCATCTGAAGTTCGCTTTGCCGGGGGCCGACAGCTCCTTCCGCGACTGGATTCACGGCGTGCGGCCGGTACTGATGGCCAGCTATTGGTTCAGCTACCGTTGGGCCGGCGAAACCACCTACGCCTATCATTTCGGCAACGTGGCGATTCATCTGGCCGCCGGCGGGCTCATCGGTTTGATTCTCCTCCGTCTCCTCGACTGGAGCGGCGTGGCCGACCCCAAGCGTACCTGGATGGCCGCCTTCGGCGCGGCTTTGTTTCTGCTTCACCCCCTTAATTCCGAAGCCGTCGCCTATCTGGCCGGACGCAGCGAATCGCTCAGCACCGCCTTTACTCTGGCCGCCTATGCGGTTTTCCTCTACCGCCCCAAAGCGGCTGCTTCCTGGCTGGTGGCAGCGGCGGTCTTTCTTTTGTTTGGCGCCGCCCTGCTCAGCAAGGAACAGACCATGATCCTGCCGGCTCTGCTGCTGCTCACCGATTTCTGGTGGAATCCCGCCTCTCCGGAAAAGCCCTTTTCGTTTCAGAGCATCCGCGCCAACTGGCGGCTTTACGCCCCCTTGGTTCTGGCCGGCGCAGCGGCTTTGTATTCGTTTCGCGGTGTGATTGCCGCCGGTAACAACGCCGGCTTTGGCCTGAAAGACTTCACCTGGTACCAGTATTTCTTTACCGAGTGCCGCGCCCTGTTCGTTTATGTGCTGGAATTTGTCTGCCCCGCCTGGCTGAATATCGACTGGCACTTTTCGATTTCGCACTCGCTGGCCGAGCACGGCGCCGTTTTCGCTCTGGTGGCATGGCTCGGGTTGCTCGCGGCCGCCTGGTGGTTGCGGCGGCGTTTTCGCCTGGCCGCCTTCGGGCTTCTGGTCTACCTGGTCATGATGGCTCCCACCTCGTCGATCCTGCCCATTGCCGACGCCGTCGCCGAAAGGCGCGCCTACTTTTCCATGCTCGGCCTGCTGCTCATCCTGCTGGAATTGCTGCTCCGGATGCGCCTGGCGCCGCGCACCCTGGGAATCGCCTGCGCGCTGGTGCTGACCGCCGCCGCCGCCGTTACCCATGCCCGCGCGGAGCTCTACGGCGACGAGGTCGCCCTCTGGACCGATAGCGTGAAAAAAGAGCCCTCTAACTATCGCGCCCATTTTCAGTTGGCCCAGGCCGAATTTGATCAAAACCACTGCGACCTTGCGGTCGAGGAATTCCGCAGGACGGCCTCCATCAATGGCCTCAGCCACGACCTGCTGATCGATTGGGGGCTGGCTTACGATTGCCTGAACCGTCCCGAGCAGGCCATCGAAAAACTGCGCCAGGCAGCCGCCATGGAACCCTCGGCCTACGCTTATACCCAGATCGCCGTTGTCTACGCCAAGCGCAACGAATTCCCACAGGCGTTGGACGCGCTCCGCATCGCCGAGCAGATCGAACCTGGTTACGCCCTCACCTACGTCACCCGCGGCAAGATTCGCCTGAAGCTGGGCCAGCCGCGGGCGGCCGCCGACGATTTGCGCACCGCGCTCACTTTCGATCCCACCAACGAGGAAGCCAAAGAGGCACTGGTGATGGCCGAACAAAGTCTGCGAGGGCACCGGTGACGTTCGAGGTAGGGAACAGCCATTCCAATCGCCGGCAACCGCTCCCTCGCGGTCGCGGCTCGGTTTCGCGCGTTTCCGAGCCGCGACCGCGAGGGAGCGGTTGCTGCCCTTATTGGAGAACCAGCCCCCAAGGCGTCGCCCGTGGCTAGTCGACCGCTGCGCATCGGCGTCAACGCGCTCTATCTGATTCCGGGAGGCGTCGGAGGCACGGAAATCTACCTTCGCTCGCTCCTCGATGCGCTGGCGAAAATCGATCCGTTGAATCGTTATTCGGTCTTCACCGGGCGCGAAGCTGGCCAGGACCTGACTCCGCCCGCCGGGAACTTTCGTTCCCTGGTTCAGCCTATCCGTTCCGCCAACCGGCCGGCGCGCCTTTTGTGGGAACAGACCGGACTGCCGCTGGCCGCCGTGCGGGAGAACCTGGATGTGATGCTGAACCCCGGGTTTACCGCTCCGCTGGCATGCCCCTGTCCCCAGGTCACCGTCTTCCACGACTTGCAGCATAAGCGCCACCCCGAGCACTTCCGTTGGTTCGATCTGCCCTTTTGGAATTTCTTCCTGTTCTGGTCGGCGCGAATTTCCACGCTGCTGCTGGCGGATTCACCCGCTTCCGCCGCCGACTTGAAACGCTTCTATCGCCTCCCGGATTCGCACATCCGTGTGGTCGCCATGGGCACCGACGAGCGCTGTTTCGGCATCGCCCGGTGCCGCCGGCCGGAACCGTTTCTGCTCGCCGTCTCCACCTTGCATCCCCACAAGAATCTCGACCGCCTGTTGCGGGCTTTCGCGGCGTTCCGGGCCGGCCGGCCCCAGTTCCGTTTGGTGGTGACCGGCATACACGGCTTCGCGGCACGCGAATTGTTCGCCCTCCGCGGCGAGTTGGGCTTGGCCAATGCCGTCGATTTTCCCGGCTGGATTCCGCGCGAAGACCTTTACGACCTCTACGCCCGCGCCTGGGCGTTCGTGTATCCCTCGACGTTCGAGGGATTTGGCTTGCCTGTGGTGGAAGCGCTCGCCGCCGGCATCCCCTCCGCCTGCTCGGCGGTGGAACCGGTGGCGACCGTAGCCGGCCAGGCGGCCCTTCTGTTCGCCCCCGAAGATACGCCCGCTCTGGCGCTAGCCCTGGAGCGGCTGGCTGGCGACGACGAATTGCGCCAGCGCCTTGCCGCCGCCGGCCCTATCCAGGCCGCCCGCTATTCCTGGCGCACCACCGCGGAGCAAACCCTGGCCGCCTTGCGCGACGCGGCCGATCCATAAGGGAACTGTTGCCGGGAACGGATTGTCCCAGATCGGTTAAGTACTCGTAGGCTGTCAAAAACATTAAGAACCTGGCGGTTTGTACTACAATCGGGGGATACTCTGCCGGCAGCTTAAATAGAAGGATCGGTTTTTTGAAAGCAGTCTTGTTGCTCGTTTGTGTCTTTACCCTGGCGGCGGCCGCGATTGGCCGCGCGCAAGAAGGGCTGGCTTCACCGGCCGCACACACCGCGGCGTCAGGCCCGCCGGTTCCCGCACCCTCCCCGGACGCCGCTGCTGTCCCGGCGCCGGTTGCAGCCAAGGCCAATCCGGCGCAAGCCCTCCGCAAGGCGGCCTTCTGGAAGCGCATGTTCACCTTGGAAGCTTTCACCGCCACGGTGCCTGGCGCGCTTATGGAGCAACTCCACGATTGGCCGAACGAGTGGCCGCGCAATCGGTTTGGCCTGGGTAAGCGCGTGGCATCCCTGTACGGTCAGTTCGTGGTGGGAGCCGCCATCGAGGATGGAGTACGCGCTCTGGACAAGGAAGATACCGCCTACCGCCGGCTGGCAACGGGGAACTTCTTCCGCCGGACCAGCCACGTGGTCACCGGTACGTTGGTAGCGCGCCGGCCCGGCGATCACCACACCTTCGCGTTTTCGGTGGCCGCCAACGCCTACGGGAGTTGGGCGATTGCCACCCTATGGAGCCCGCCGGAACTGAGAAACGCCCGCTCCATCTTCGGTTGGGGCAGCGCTAACATGGGCAGCTTCGCCATAGGCAACTTCGTGCGCGAGTTCTGGCCCGACGTCAAAGCCGTATTCCACCGTAAACCAAAGAGCGATCCGCCCCATCCCTCGGTTGCCCCCGCCATCGCCTCCACTCTCTGAACGAACCGCCGCCGTCCACCGGCTTTACAGCAATCTGTACAGGCCGTAGGCACTCGCTTTTCACTTGCCTGCTAACTTATTGATTCTAAAATGGAAATACTTCGGTTAGCGGCGTGCATTGTACTTAAGTCGTAAACCCTTAGGAGGCGTGCGGAGGAATGCGGAACCAGAAATCCAGAGCGGTGGCGGAAGCCACGGATCGGCGCACGAAGATGCGCTTTCGCTTGCACAGAGAAATGCGTTTCAAGCTGATCGAAAACGATATCGTGATCGGCTCGGGAGTTGGCGTGACTATCGATTTGGGCAGCGGCGGCGTGGCTTTCTTGGCTGCCAATCCTATGAAAACAGATACCTTCGCCGAAATCTCCATCGCCTGGCCGGTGAAGTTGGACGACCAGTGCCCGGTGCGCCTGGTGACTTACGGCAGGGTGCTGCGCTCGGATGGACCACGGGCCGTCTGCTCCATCGACAAGTACGAGTTCAGGACCCAGGCGCGCACGACACGACCCTCGGAACCGGCGGTGCGCGTAGACCCGGCGTTCTATCGCTTCGTCGATTCTTACCGCAAGGTTGCCGTGAAATCCGTGGCAGCCTGTGGCGCGTAATTAGCTGGCGGGCTTGGTTTCCGACTTGGTTTCGGATTTCGGCTCGGATTTGGTTTCGGATTTCGGCTCGGTCCGGCCATCCTTATGGCCGTTTCCGCCGTTCGACCCCGAACTGTTTCCGCGCGCGTAATCCGTTACATACCAACCGGTTCCCTTGAACTGCAGAGCTGACGGCGAGATCAGGCGCCGGACTGCGCCGCCGCACTCGCCGTGAACCGTCAAGGGCTCGTCCGAGAACTTTTGAATCAGCTCAAACGTCTTCCCACAGCCTTCACATTGATATTCGTAAAGGGGCATGACTGAAAATCGGGTCCCCCAGGACTTAACTTCAGTATAGCAAGCCGCACAGCCGAAGTTTGGTACTGGTGGGACCCGGGTGCTCTACCGATCTCGGGATTTCGCAATTTAGGCGCGGCAACCGCTCCCTCACGGTCGCGGCTCGGTTACAGATGCCGTGTGTTTGCATTCACTTACCGAGCCGCGACCGTGAGGGAGCGGTTGCCCGGAACGGATTTCCCAAGATCAGTTAGGCACCGGTGCGGCTTAGCCTCTACCGGCGCCTTCCGTGATAGCTGGCTACTTCTTCTTTGTCGCCGGGCGCGCGGGAGCGGGCGTGCAAGGGGTAGTCTTCAAGCCGTCCACTTTGGCCTTCTCGACATCCAGGGTGAGCATGAAAGGATCCTTGGCGAAGGCGCCGGGAACGCCTTCAAACTGGATCTCGGCGTTCAACTCCGGCTTGCCGGTCAGCGGCGCATCCAGCTTGAGGGTGATTTCCGCCTGGAGCGGTTGCTGCGCATCGGGCAGCGGCACGGCGATCAGCAGTTCTTTGGATCGGCAGGCCGGCTTGGCGTCCACCAGCGTACCTTTCAATTTCGGCACGGCCGAGCCTTTGAGCTGGTTGTTGAAATAGTCGTCGCCGTTGGTGTCCGCCAGGGCGGCTTTAATCTTCATCCACAGCGCCAACTGCGGGTTGCTCTTCTCGAATTCGGCTTCCTTCGCTTCGGCGATTTCGGTCGCCGTCTTGATATGGAAGCCATCCGGGGGCAGGGGGCTCGTCTTCACCGCGGTCTTCAAATCCGCCAGTCCTTCATCGCTCCCGTGAAGCTTGGTATAGGCGTTATCGGAGAAACTGATGATCTTCTTGGCGTCGGTCTTCGGATCGCCAAGGGTGGCATCGGTCACCGCGGCCCGCTGAAACTCGTAAACGGCTTCGGAGAGTTTCTTCTCGCAGTAATAGGCCCGGCCCAGGCTATAGGCGATCGCGGCGCTATCGGGGTTTTCTTTTAGGGCCGCGCCAAACGCGGCTTCCGCGCCGGCGCAATCGGGAGGAGTCTTGGCCATCGCCAGGGTCCCGGGCAGACTCGCGATGTACATCAGCGCCGCTTTGGCGGGAGGTTGCAACTGTTGCGTGCGCGCGTTATTCCAATCCGCGTCGCTGACCGCTCCCGGCTTGCGGTTAAAATCGCGAAGCTGGGTGGCGGCTTTCTTGCCGATCGCCAACTGCTCCGGGGTCGGATTCTGCACCCGGACGATCGCCACCGTCGCGTTGTAGAGCAGCGTGATCACCTGCCCCGGCCCCGCGTTCGGATCGGCGAAGATTGCGTTCAGGTCCTGGTCCAGCATCGGCCCGGCCGTATCCACCACCTTGCCAAACTGGTTCTCGCCCGTGTAAGCCTGGATGTACATGATTTCCCGCTCGTTCTTGAAATCCGAACCGGCATACTTCGCCTTCCAGGCGTCCAGATCGGTGATGGCCTTGGCAAAATTCTTGGCCCCGATGTCGTCGCCGGCCGCCTTGTACATGTTGTACTCGGCTGCGTCTTTGTAATTCTTCCCCGGTTTTGCCGCCGGTGCCGCCGGCGCGGCCTGTGCTTTTGCCGCCGGCGCGACAGCCGTCAACGCGGCCCCGGCCAGCAGGGCAAACGCCGCCATGCCGCCGATCAATCGATCAAGAGTTGCCTTCATATTCCGACTCCTATCTGCTCGCGCTTTTGGCAGCGCTGCTCCTGGTTGCGAAAGTTTTAACTCCGGAGTATAGCGGGAACGGTCTCAGACCCGCAACTCGCCTATGGTCACCGCTTGGTGTGACTTCTGTCAGATTTCAGTCACGCCCGGTGCCGCCGGCCATCTCCTCCCCCGGTTCTTTTCGCCGGACAAATACAATGGTAGAAACCATGACTTCGACTCCCTTGATTCGCCTGGAAAACGTTACCGTGGAGCGCGGCGGCCGCCGCGTGCTCGACGGGTTCTCGCTTTCCATCGCGCAGGGTGAGCACGTCGCCATGCTGGGACCCAATGGATCCGGCAAGTCCACCTTCATCAAGCTGATGGCCCGCGAATTGTATCCCCGGCAGAAATCCGAACCGTGGTGCCTGCACATCCTCGGCCGCGACCGCTGGGATTTATTCGAGCTGAGAAACCAGCTTGGCCTGGTATCGAACGACTGGATGCACATGTGTACCCGCGATTATCCCGGCTACGAGATGGTGCTCTCGGGATTCTTCGGCAGCGTGGGGGTGTGGCCGCACCACACCGTCACCCCCGAGATGGAGCGAAAAACGCGCGAGGTGATGCGCCTGCTCGAGATCGGGCACCTGGCCGAGCGCCCGGCCACGGAAATGTCCTCCGGCGAGGCCCGCCGCATCCTGATCGGACGCGCCCTGGTTCACGACCCCAAGGCTCTGGTATTCGACGAGCCCACCACCAGCCTCGACCTCCGCGCCACCTATGAGTTGCGGGAAATCCTGCGCGTCCTGGCCCGCCGCGGGTTGAGCATCGTGCTGGTAACCCACCACCTGCCCGACATCATTCCCGAAATGGAACGCGTGGTGCTCATCCAGCGCGGTAAGGTGCTGCGCGACGGCCCCAAGCGCGAAGTCCTGCGGAGCGCCCCCCTCAGCGACCTGTTCGAAATCCCCGTGGAAGTGCTGGAGCGCAACGGATACTATCACGTGCTGTAAGCGGCGACTACACACGCTCCGTGCCGTTTGAAGGGCATTCTGGCGCCGCGGATTCGAGCAAGCTCTCGATCTCCCAGCCGATTCTCTGCCAGAGCTGAACGCGATGCGGGTCTGCCGACGCCTCTTCTTGGCCATGATGGGCAAGGTAGATGAGGGTGAGCGCTGACAGAACGGAGACGGGATCGGCGGCAGGTAGGGCCGCGCGGACCCACGCTACCGCGCGCCGGAAGTCCGCCTCCGAACTGCCTGCAAGTGCGACGCGGGCAGCGAGCGGAAGAGCCCAGGCCACCATGCTACCGCCAGAATCGACGGCGCTGTCCGCGGCGGGCAGTAGGGGCTCCCCACCCGCGATCAGGTCGTAGATCTGCGGGCGGTGGTCGCGAACGAACTCCGTCAGCTTCAGTTGCTCTTCGACGGCGAAGCGGGCTCTCTCAAATATCGGATGCGGTTGCGTACGAACTCCGAGCTGCGGACCCGGAGGCGGCTGCCTCGGCTCCAAGCGGCATCACGAGATAATTCTAACCGAGGTTGGCCACACCAGTTGCTACGAACTTTGGTTAGCGCTTGGCCAGGAATCGGCCGCCGAAACACTTTCAAGCGTGGTTGCAACCGAAATGTGTGCTGGTGACTGCGCGCTCAAGGCGCTAGCGCTTCCACCCGCGGATCCCGAGGCTGGCAAAAGGCTCTCGAGCCGGCTGCGCATACTCTGCCAGACAGGCAGCTCCGCGGAATTCTGTTGGGTGGCGAATTCTAGGCCCTTGTCCACGATATAGAGAAAAGTCAACGCCGACAGCACGGAAACGGCATCGGCATGCTCCAGTTTGCCGCGCACCCAATCCCTGGCTTCTCGAAATTTGTCCAGCGTACTGCCGACGTGTACGATCGCGGCTACGAAGGGAAGGCACTCGGCGACGAAGACGACATTGCCCTCCGGGCCCATGCCCTTGACGCTCGCCTCGGCACCCGCGAGCCGCTCGAAGATCTCGCTGCGGTGTTTCTTGATGAACTCGTCGGCGTTCAGGAGTTTGACCGCATGACTGGCATTTTCAAAGACCGGTTGTTCCGGCATGTGTTCGACCTCCACGGATCTTAATTCTGAGGGGCTTGTATATCTCTTCATACCACGCGTGACCCGCCCTGTGTTCCACCGGGACGGCCCCGTCGAGGTAAAACAGGTGCAGGCACCGGGCCCTTTTGCTGGGATGCAGTTCCCAGGAGAACGTGCGATAGGCGTTCCGCGCGTCGGGATACCCGGGATGCGGATGGCGCAAATGTCTGGCATGGGCATCGGTCGCGAACCCGTAGCCTGGATGGACATCTCCATCAGGATAACCGACGGCGAACCAGTCCGGCACGGTTTCAAACCGGTACACGACCGGGTCGAACCCCAGGTTCATATTGGCAAAGTAGCGCGCGGAAAATGACAGGTTGGTCGACTCGGCGTCGCCGCCGGCTGCCGTGCCCTTCAGCCACAGTTCCTCTACGACGCAGTCGGAACCGCGGTAGAGACTTACGCTCCGGAAAAAGTTGCAGACGAGCGTCTCGCGCGACCCTTCGGACGGGTCCCAGTATACGTATCCGAACGGCGCCGACATAATGGTGTATCCTTCACGGATGGGGCCGGAGCAGACGGAAACGAGTTGATATGGGGACTTATGCAGATGTATTTCCTGATCGGGCAATCCCGCCCGCGGCGGCTGGCTGAGCAGCAACCGGTCGATCTGCACACAGCGTTTCTCCGGATCGTGTTCGACAAATCCGAGGAGAGAGCGCCAGACGTCCAGCATCTCGGTCGCACCGCGCCGCACGCTCTGCGCCGATCCGGCAAACCAGTCGTGGCCGCTGTCGTCCTGGCATGGAGCCAGGCTGAGCGACACCGTTAGCGCTCCACTGGAAAGCTCTACCCGGGCCGGTGAGTCCGCAGGTACGGGGGAAACCTCCGGCCGAGGCCCGGAGCCAGCCTCAAGAAACACCGTTGCGCTCGCCCGCGAGTAGTCGTCGGGCCCCGGCGCCACCCGCGAAGGCAGGGAGAAGACCAGTGTGTCGAGGCTCGGATCGGCGGGATCGATACGGTCGATCTGGGCGGAAATCCCGCGGCCGTTCCCGTCCAGTAACTGGAAGGCATTCGCGCCTATCCCGGTCGCGCGTTGGATGGGCTGCCAGGGTGCCGTCACAGGACCGCCCCTGGCATAGTCCGACGGGTTGAATACATCAATCTCAAACCGCACGTTACTTCTCCTTCCGCTCACGAGTTCCCCCTTTTGGGCGATTTCGGCCGCCTCGGCGGGGACGCGGGCGTCTGGCCCGGCTCATCCGGCCCTACTCGGGAATCGCCCCCCAACAGTGGACCCAGTTGGCCGAAAATCTCCCTCGCGATCTCCGCTTTCTCCGCGACGGATTTTTCGATCATCTGGCTCACCAAGCTCTCGTCCAAAATCAACCTTCGGAATTGTGCCCACGCGTCTGGGTGCTCGTATTCCATCATCAACGTGCCGAGGATATGGCCCTCGGATACGAAGTGGCGGCGATCTTGGATGGCGGCAATCATGTTGTCGATGTTCTTCGCCTCCAGCAGGTCGTCGAGCGAGAGAGCCGCCTTTTCCGTCTTTCGGGACTTGGCTAGGGCTATTAGAGAAGTGATCAGGGCGGCAAGAACCGTCGCCCCGCCCGCGATAAGCGCTGTGGTCACGGTCGGCTCCAACAAGGCGGCGGGCGCCGGCTGGGGCCGCGTCTGAAGGCACGGCGACGGCGATGCGCACCACAGGAAAAAAGACGGCGCCAGGAGGCGAAAGAAGTAGTGTATGACGACCTCCGTCGTTCTCGACCGCGGCACCAGACGAGAAGCCAACCACGCGGCGCTCACTTGGTGCCACCAGGAGAGTTTACCACTTCGATGTCTGAAACATTCATCCAATTACAGCCGAACGCACTCCCCCCAAAACGAGATGCCTGCCGGTAGGGGCTCTGTTGATGCTAAAACGGAGGAGAACGAGCCCGCACCGGAGTGGCGCTGTCCCCGGAGCGCTGTCCGAGATCCGCGCCGAAGTGCCGGATCGGAACTGGTACCATCGCGTGCTTTAAGCCGCCCCCCTCACCCCGCCAGAATCCCCTCAATCCCCGCCAGTTCTTCCCCGCTGAAATCGAGCTTCTCCAGCGCGGCGATATTCTGTTCCAGTTGGTCCACCCGGCTGGCGCCGACGAGCGCGCTGGTGACGGCGGCGTGGCGCAGCACCCAGGCCAGCGACATCTGCGCCAGCGACTGGCCGCGCGCCTTAGCCAACCGGGCGAGAGCGCGCGCCTTGGCTACGCGCGTCTCATCCACGTCCTGGCGCTTCAGGTAAGCGTTGGGGCGGGCGGCGCGGGAATCGGCGGGAATGCCGTCCAGGTACCGCTCCGTCAGCAGACCTTGCGCCAGCGGCGAAAACGCGATGCCGCCCACGCCTTCGCTCGCAAGCGTATGCAACAGCCCGCTTTCCGGGGCGCGGCGGAACATGGAGTAAGCGAACTGATGGATCAGACAGGGCGTTCCCAGGCGCCGCAGTATGGCCACGGCCTGGGCCGTCTCGGCCGGATTGTAATTGGACACGCCGGCATAAAGCGCCTTGCCCGATCGCACCGCCTGGTCCAGCGCGCCCATGGTTTCTTCCAGAGGCGTTTCCGGATCGGGCCGATGGTGATAGAAGATGTCGACGTACTCCAGGCCCGTCCGCCGCAGGCTTTGATCCAGGCTGGCCAGCAGATACTTGCGCGATCCCCAGTCCCCATAGGGGCCGGGCCACATGTCGTAGCCGGCCTTGGTGGAGATGATGAGCTCGTCGCGATAGGGCGCCAGGTCCAGTTTCAGAAGGCGGCCGAAGGTCTGTTCGGCGGAGCCGTAGGGAGGGCCGTAATTGTTGGCCAGGTCGATGTGGGTCACACCCAGATCGAAGGCGCGGCGAAGGATCGCGCGGCCGTTTTCGAGGCTGTCCACCCCGCCGAAGTTGTGCCACAAGCCCAGCGAGATACCTGGCAGCCGAATCCCGCTGGCGCCGCAACGCCGGTAGCTCATCTGGTGGTAACGCTCTTGCCGAGGGTTATACATGCGAATTCTCTCTTGTCGTCAATGTAACAGGATGCCCTAAATCGCGCATAAGTACTAGCCCGACTAACGGACTATCCGAACTTGTCGCCGATGCCCGGTTCGGCTACTGTTTTAGACAAGTCTACACTGCCATGAATACTCAGGAAAAGACGACATTAGCCCGCCAACTGAACCAAGGTTCGGTTGCGCCGGAAACCGTTGGCGCCATCGCCGTCGCGCTGGCCCAATCGCTTCGTGAATTGCACGAAAAAGGCTCGGTGTTCGGCAACCTTACCCCCGACACCATCGAAATCGAAGACGGCGCCGTGACCCTTCTCGCCGGCGCGCGGCAGGATGGCTTGAACCCGTACAGCTCGCCCGAACAGGCGCAAGGCGGCGCGGTCGACGCACGCAGCGATATCTACTCGTTGGGCGCGATTCTGTACGAAATCGTGAGCGGCCGGCCGCCGGTGGCCTGGGAAAATGGATCGCCGGACCCCGACGAGCTGCGGCGCGCCATTCTGGAGGAAGAGCCGCGGCCGCTCCCGAACGCCTCACCCTCCATGGAGCGCCTGGTGCGCCGCTGCCTGGCCAAGGACCCGCTGCGCCGCTGGCAGCGCATCGGCGCCGTGCTCATCGAGCTGAAGCTGGCGGGCGCCGCGGCGCGCCACGCCCGGCAGGCGCCGGAGTGGAAAGGCATGGTAGCCTCGCTCGGTTTTCAGTTGGACGCCCTCGAACGGCGCGCCGCCGCGCATCAGGCGGCGCACGAAACCGGTGCCGCCCAACTGCGCCAATCGGTGAGCGCGCTGGAGGCCGCGGCCGACGAGCAGAGGGCCCACGCCGTTTCGGTCGCCGAATCCATCGAGGCGGTACGCAGTTCGCTCTCGAAACTGGAGAATCTCGTACACGCCCATGGCCGGGCCATCCTGGCGGTCGAGGCTGCCGTCACCCAAACCGATGAAGTGATGGAGCACGTGGTGGAAGCCTTCGATCAGATGCACAGATCGATGGTGGAGCATGGCGAAGCCAAGGCTTTTGTCGTCTCGAATAACGGCAACTGACGGCCAAGCGTCGCCGTGGCCCGCCGGAATCGAAACCTTGGATCGCCGTCTGGGCCACGGCCCGCTGCCTTTAGCGGAAGCTCTGCGATACGGCATCGACCTCGCGGCACATTTGCGGGAAGTTCACGCACGCAGCCGCGTCTTCGCCTTCCTTCAGCCCACCGGCGTGGCCATCGTGGGAGGCCGGGCGAGTTTGGGTTCCCCCCAAGTGGCCGACGTCTCGCCCTATTTCTCTCCCGAGCAGGTTCGGGGCAAAGACCTGGATCCGCGCAGCGACCTGTTTTCCCTGGGCGCGATCCTGTACGAAATGCTGAGCGGGCGCCGCGCGTTTTCGGCCACCAATCAAGCCGCCCTGCGAGGCGAAATTCTGCAGCGGGACCCCGCTCCGCTCAAGAACCTATCGCCGGCTCTGGCGCAACTGGTTTCGCACTGCCTGGAAAAGAGGCCGGAACAGCGCCTGCAGCGCGTGGAAGTCCTGCTGGCGGGACTGAAGCTGCAGTACGCGCTGGTTGGCTCCCCCAGGCCCGAACCGTGTTCGGACGTCGATCGCTCGGAGCCCGATGCCGTCGGGCCTGACTGGGCCGAGCCTGACGTGACCGCGCCTGACGCCGCCGGGAGCGAACCGGTGCCCGTGCCGCCCCGAGCGGCGGAAACATCCATCGGGCAAGCACACGCTACGGAGCCGACGTCGACCAACCCGGCCGTCGCCACCCGCGGCCTGCGCGCCCCTCTTTTCTGCCCCCGGTGCGGCTCCCGTGACCCACGTCCTTCGCGGCCGCAGGACGGGTTCGAACGGACTCTGCGGCGCTTCGGCGTGAGCATCAACCGCTGCCACCGCTGCCTCCATCGCTTCCTCTACATATTCGGCGTTTCGATCGGCCGCGAGCGACTCACCGAAGATTGAGGCCGGCGGCTACTCGTCTTCTTCGCTCTGCCCGACTTTCAATACGGCCAGGAACGCCTCCTGCGGAATCTCCACGCGGCCCACCCGCTTCATTCGCTTCTTGCCCTCTTTTTGCTTTTCCAGCAGCTTCCGCTTGCGCGAGATATCGCCGCCGTAACACTTGGCGAGCACGTTCTTGCGCAGGGCCGAGATGGTCTCCCGCGCCACGATCTTATTGCCGATGGCGGCTTGCAGCGCTACCTCGAACATCTGCCGCGGGATCAGCCGGCGGAGCCGCGAGATCAGCTCCTTGCCGCGCTCGTAGGCGAAGTCGCGGTGTACGATCAGGGAGAGCGCGTCCACCGGTTCGCCAGCCACCAGCACGTCCAGCCTGACCAGCGGGGAAACGCGGAATCCCGCCAGGTGGTAGTCCAGCGAAGCGTAGCCGCGCGAGGCGGATTTCAGCCGGTCGTAGAAGTCCAGAACGATTTCGTTGAGCGGCAACTGGTAAGCCAGCATGATCCGGCCCGCGCCGATGTACTCGAACTTCTGTTGCGTGCCCCGCTTTTCTTCGAGCAGCTTGAGAATACCGCCCAGGTATTCTTCGCGGGTGATGACGGTGGCGTCGATGATCGGCTCCTCGATCTGCCTGATCTCGGACGGATCGGGGAACTTGGTCGGGTTGTCGATTTCGAGCAACTCCCCGGAGGTTGAAGTCACCCGGTAGCGCACGCCCGGCGCGGTGGTGATGAGGTCGATATGGAATTCGCGCTCCAGCCTCTCCTGCACGATTTCCAGGTGCAGCAGGCCGAGGAATCCGCAGCGAAAGCCGAAACCCAGGGCCACCGAGTTCTCCGGCTCGAAGCTGAAGGCGCTGTCGTTGAGGCGCAGCTTTTCGAGCGCATCGCGCAGCAGGCCATGCTCGTGCGATTCCACCGGATACAGACCGGCGAAGACCATCGCCTTGATCTCCTCGAATCCGGGCAGCGGTTCGGAAGCCGGGGTTTCGTCGTCGACGATGGTATCGCCGATCTTGGCATCGGAAACGGTTTTGATGTTGGCGGATAGAAAGCCCACCTCGCCGGCCGAAAGCTCGTCGCAAGGCGTGGCTTTTGGGGATTGATAGCCGACGGCCTCCACTTCGAAGGTTTGACCGTTCGACCACAGGCGGATTTTTTGGCCCTTGCGCAGAACCCCGTCCACCACCCTTACCAGGATGATCACACCTCGGTAGGCGTCGAACCAGGAATCGAAAATCAGGGCGCGCAACGGGGCCTCGGACGAACCCTTGGGCGGAGGCACCAGCAGCACGATGTGCTCCAGCACCTCGTGTACGCCCACGCCTTGCTTGGCGCTGGCCAGTACCGCGTCGCGCGCATCCAGACCGATCACGGTTTCGATCTGCTCGCGGATCCGCTCGGGCTCGGCCGCCGGCAGATCGATCTTGTTGATCACCGGGATGATTTCCAGGTTGTGGTGCAGCGCCAGGTACGTGTTCGCCAGCGTTTGCGCTTCCACTCCCTGGGACGCGTCCACCACCAGCAGCGCGCCTTCACACGCCTGCAGGCTGCGCGAAACTTCGTAGGAAAAATCGACGTGTCCGGGCGTATCGATCAGGTTGAGCTGATACAGCTTGCCGTCGTCGGCGCGGTAGTTCAGCCGGACCGCGTGCGCCTTGATGGTGATGCCGCGCTCGCGCTCCAGGTCCATGGTGTCGAGAACCTGTTCCATCATTTCGCGCTGCGGAAGCGCGCCGGTAGCTTCGAGCAGCCGGTCGGCCAGCGTCGATTTGCCGTGATCGATATGCGCAATGATAGAGAAATTGCGGATGAATTCGCGGTCCATGCCGTGAGGGGATCTTCAACCAATTATCGCACGTACCGCCGGCGATCTTGTCGCCGGTCATTCTTCTCCCGCCGCCACGACTTTTTCGTGGAGCGGACCCTCGGTCTGCCACGCCGGGACCCATCCCGGCGCTCTTCGTTGCGGCTACGCTGCGCTGTGGGCAGCCAATCATGGCTGCAGCCGCCTTTCCGCCCACCTGTTTTTGTGGACACTCTAATAGCTTTTCCCCCAAATCTGCACAATTTTGCACAACCCGCACCGCCGCCCATCTTCTCGCCGCTGCCTTTCCCGCCCCCCAAAAAACCCAGTCACAAACTTTCAAAATTTTCCCTGACCGGTCTTACCCCTTTCTTTCCTTCGCCTCTCCCCCATCCGGCCCATCCCCCTCACCCCGTCTCGCACGCGCCCGCCTGTTACCGTGTTGGCCAGATGAGGTTCTCATGACCGATCCCGAACTCACACCGCAACAGCAGGAGGTCATCGACGTGATCGCCTCCGGTGGCACCATTCATGGCGCCGTCACCCTGGCCAAAGTCCTCCGCAAGGACGTCCTC
>Ga0182016_10000507_pt1 | contig 48648 bp, 43 predicted proteins | sample 712S2MmetaG_FD_120491 | JGI IMG/M metagenome (GOLD analysis project Ga0182016, IMG submission 120491) | Permafrost microbial communities from Stordalen Mire, Sweden - 712S2M metaG | ecosystem: Environmental > Terrestrial > Soil > Wetlands > Permafrost | place: Sweden: Stordalen | collected...
CGCTCGCTTCGACGCCAGACGCCATATGGGGTCACATCCAAGGTAAGAACCGTATGCAGTAGTTCCTGCAAGTACGGGTCCGTGCGGGGGGTGGCTGGTAACGGCCATCCCTACCGCGACGGTTGCCCGGGGCCCGGACTGCAAACTCCCCAGATCGACTAGGCACCAGATCCGCCCCACTGGACAAACGCTTTACAATTGATAAGATCCATGGCTCGTGAATTGTTGATCCAAACGCCCGATGGGCAGACGAAGACGTTTGAGCTGGAACACGCGCCGGTTACGGTCGGGCGGTCCAGCAACGTCGAATTGTCCTTCATCGACGACGCCGGGTTGTCACGGCAACATTTTATGTTCGAGCCGGAGGGCGCGGATTGGACGGTGCGCGACCTGGGCAGCAAGAACGGCACCTACGTCAACAACATTCCGCTGAAAGCGCGGCTGGTGCTGCAGCCGGGCGACCGGATCACGGCGGGGCACCTGACCATCCTCTACGACGTGGGCGTCCGCCGCCCCGATATGGGGGTGGTGGTGTTCGAAGGCGGGGAGCAGGATTCGGACACCACTTCGACGGTATTGACTACTCTGGAAGGGGCGATTTCCAATTCCACCAAGCTGGCGGAAAAAGGAGGGCGGGGAGCTCTTTCGCCGGTGCAGGCGCTGCTTCGCGCCGGGCAGGAATTGTCGCAGAACCGTCCGCTGGCGGAATTATTCCCGGTAATTCTGGACCTGGCCATTCAGGCGGTGAACGCGCAACGCGGGGTGCTGATGCTGCTCGATGGCGAGCGGCTGGTGGCCAAGGCGCACAAGGGCGAGGGCTTCCGTATTTCGACGGCGGTGCGCGACCGGGTGCTGAACCAAAAGGCCTCCGTACTGGTCCGCGACGCGCAGCTCGACGAAGCGTTCAAGGCCCGCCTCAGCATCGTGGAGCAGCGGGTACACACCATGATGGCGGTGCCGCTCGAAACCAAGGACCGCATCATCGGGCTGATCTACGTGGATTCGCCGTTCGTGCTGCGCGAATTCACCAAGGACGATTTGAGCCTGCTGGCGGTGATGGCGAACGTGGCCGCCATCCGCATCGAGAACGCTCGCCTGGCGGAAATCGAAGAAGCCGACCGCATCTTCCAGCGCGATCTTTCGCAGGCGGCCGAGATTCAAAAGTCCATGCTGCCGGCCGGAGCGCCCGCGGTGGCCGGGTTCGACCTGGCCGGCTACAATGCCGCCTGCCGCACGGTGGGCGGCGACTACTACGATTTTTTCCCCTACGGCGACGGGCGGGTGGGGCTGGCGCTGGGCGACGTTTCGGGCAAGGGCATGCCGGCGTCGCTGCTCATGATGGCGCTGCACGCGCGGGTGGAAGTGCTGGCGGCCGAACCGGGCAACCTGGGCGGGTTCATGGCGCGGCTCAACAAGGCCACCTGCGCCAATTGCCCGTCGAACCGTTTCATCACTTTCTTCTTCAGCGTGCTCGACCCTTCGGGAACCCTGCTGCACGCCAACGCGGGGCACAATCCGCCGGTGCTGATGCGGGCCGCGGGAGACTGGCAGATGCTCGAAGGCGGCGGCCCTCCGCTCGGAATTGTGAAGATCGCGCCCTACGGCGAACAGCGCGGCGCGCTCGGGCCGGGCGACATGCTGGTGATTTATAGCGACGGCGTTACCGAGGCCAACAACGGCAACCTGGACGAATTCGGCGAGGAGCGCCTGATTGCGGTGCTGCGCCAGAATCGCCACCGGCCGGCCGGCGAAATCGTGCAGGCGGTGACCGAAGCGGTAGCCGAGTTTGCGGCCGGCGCGCCACCGGCGGACGACCTCACGCTGCTGGTGGCGAAGAGAATATGAAGCCCGCGCAGCCGACCGTCACCGACCTGGTGCAGATCCGTCAACTCGGGGAGAAGAAGACGGACGAGAATTTCCGCTTCCGCAGTTTCATGAAATCGCGCGATCACTCCGACCGCATTCTGCGGCGCATCGCCGAGCGAATTCAGGACGAGATCGACTGCACCCAGTGCGCCAACTGCTGCAAGACTTCCACCACCGAAATCAGCGAGCGCGATATCGATCGGCTGTCGCGGCACTTGCGCATCAGCCGGGAAGACTTCCTGCGCGACTACACCATGCCGGACGACGAAGGCGCGCTTTCGTTGAAGTTCGACGAAGCCGCGGGCGGCTGCGTGTTCCTGGAGGGCAAGCTATGCACCGTCTACGAAGCCCGGCCGGACAATTGCCAGCGCTATCCGCACATGGTGCGCGGCAGCGGGTCGATTGCGAGCCGCATGTGGTCGTTGGTGGACCGGGCTTCGGTGTGCCCGATCGTTTATAACTCGCTAGAGGCGTTCAAGGAACATATGCGGTTCCGGCGGTAAGCCGACCCATTATTGTTGCGAGGCAGACTTCCCGTCCCCAATCCGGTTCAGCATATCGCGAACACGGGCTTGGAGCAGTTTCCGAGTGGGCGACAAGACAAAGACGCGACTTCAAGTGCGCCGGAATCGAAGTCCCATCGTTATCGCCGCTTCCTGTAAAGGAGAGCAAAAAGGAACGCTTGTGCGATGTCCTCATTCCGCACGGCCTTCCAGGCTTTGAAGGCGGCGGCAACGCCCTCGACTTCGGGTAGAACGTCAGTGCGGGTCCAGTTGCCTGAGTAATCGTAATCGGCAAGCTCGCGCTGCTCATGCATCTGCACGAAGGTGCTAACTACACGATGGAGATTCCGCTTGACCGCTTCTTCTTGATTGGGCCTTCCCGCCTTCTTTTTCGTCTTGAATCCCTTATTCAATTCGTCGCGCTGGCTCGCGCAGGTCGATCGCATGTGCGCATGCTCGAACATTCGGGCAAGCTCGACGCGGTCTTCGGCCCGTCTCCAATTGAGAACCGCCTCGGAAATCAGCAAATGAAACAGTGCATAATAAGCGGTAGATATTGCGCGGCGCAGGCTGGCCTGCTTCGGGCGCTTGGGCTCGCGCTTGGCGAGGTGCCACGCCTGCTCGAGCAAGCCCGCAGGCAATCGCACGTGTTATCCCCAGTAGGCATCATGCATCTTGGCCTGTTCAGATTCGCTGCGGAAATTGAAGTACGCTTCCATGCCGAACCTATCCTGCGGCTGGACGATTTCCAGGATTTTCGCGGTTATGCGCTCTGTCGTTTCGTAAAGGCGGTCTGGTCTGCTAGCGCGGTCGGACAGCAGGACGCGAAAGAAAACTGCCGCGGAACCACTGGAATCCATCGTCAGCGTGTACCGGATCCTCACGACGTCCGGAGCTAGCGCGGCTTCAGCCCTGTCGATTGCTGTTTTGATCTGGCGCTGGTTTACAATTCCGCGGCACTACAGGCACTGCGCGGCTCTCTTCCATCCAAGGATAGCGCGCCAAGCCGAATCGAAACAACCTTATGATAGTCATTCCTGCCGGAGCGCCGTCAGCGGATCCACCTTGGTAGCGCGGCGCGCGGGGACGTAGGTAGCTGCCAGTGCTACGGCGGCCAGCAACGCCGCAACTCCGGCGTAGGTCGCCGGGTCGGCCGGTTTCACTTCGAACAGGAAGCTGGCGAGCAGGCGGGTGGCGGCGAAAGCGCCGGCCAAACCGAGCGCCAGTCCCAGCGCCACGTAGACCAAGCCCTGGCGCAGCACCAGCCCCAGCACATCGCCGCGGCTCGCGCCTAGCGCCATGCGCAGGCCGATTTCGTTGTTCCGCTGCCCCACCGCGTAGGCCATCACGCCGTAGACGCCGGCCATCGCCAGGCACACCGCCAGGCCGGCGAAGATGCCCAGCAGCAAGGTGCGGAAACGCGGCGCGGCGACGTTGTCGGCCAGGTTCTGTTCGAGCGTCGAGAACTTCACCGGTACGTTCGGATCGCGGTCGCGCACCATGCGGCGCAGAGTTTGGGAGAGCGCCAGCGGATTCACCGCCGTTCGCGCCACCAGTTGGAAATCTCCCCGCGGGTGCTGCTCGTAAGGCATGTAGATCTCCGGCCAGGGCGGAGTCGCCGGGCCGAGCTGGCGTATGTCGCCCACCACCCCCACAATCCGCATGGGCTTGGGAGAATCGGAATCGAAGCCGCAGTAGATGGAGTGGCCGATGGGGTCCTGCCCGGGAAACGATTGGCGTGCCAGGCTCTGGTTGACGATGGCAGTGAGCGGAGCGTCGAATCCATCCCCGCCGTTGAAGTCGCGCCCGCTCTTCAGCGGGATCTTCAAAGCGCCGAAAACGCCCGGCGAGACCACCGAGAAGATCGCCTGCGGCGCCGATACGGTCAAGTGCTCGGCCAACCGATCGACCCAGTAGCTTCCCTCGGAAATCGTCTGACCCGGCGGCGCCGCCGTTCCACCGGCAGCCGCCACTCCGGGCAACGCAGCCACATCGGCGATGAGAGCTTTGTAAAACCGGCTGGCGCGGCGCGCTCCCGCAACATTCAACGCCGGCACGTCTGCCTGCATCACCAGAACGTGATCGGAACGGAAGCCCAGCGCCACGCCCTGGAGCGTCAAAAAGCTCTTCATCAACAACCCGGCGCCGGCCAGCAAGACCACCGAAAGAGCGATCTCCGCCACAACCAAGCCGCCGCGAATGCGATGCGCGCCGCCAACGGCCCTGGCCCCGCCTTGTTTCAGTGCGGCGTTCAGGTCCACGCGCGAAGCCTCGATCGCCGGAGCCAGCCCGAACAGGAGGCTGGCCAACACGGAGATTCCCAAGGTGAATGCCAGCACGCCCCCATCGATGCCGGTTTCCGCCAGGCGCGGCACGTCGCCTGGCGCCAGCGCCACCAGTGCGCTCGACCCCCACTCTGCCAGCAGCACGCCCGCCGCGCCGGCCACGGCCGCCAGCAGCAGGCTCTCCACGATCAGTTGCCGCACGATGCGCCCGCGGCTGGCCCCCACGGCGGCGCGAATGGCGATCTCCCGCCTGCGCGCCGTGGCCTTGGCCAACAGCAGGTTGGCGACGTTGGCGCAGGCGATCAGCAGCACCAGCCCCACCGCTCCCAGCAGTACGTAGAGCATGGTCTTCACGTTACTCACCATGGAATCACGCATGCGCAACACAGCCACGTTCTTGTCGCGATTGCTGTCCGGATACGCGTGTTCCAGCCGCGACCCGATGCCGGCCATCTCTGCCTGGGCCTGCTCCAGCGCCGCTCCCGGTTTGAGCCGTCCCACCACCCGGTAGTTATGCGCGGAGCGCGAAGGCGTCTCGGGGAAAAAGGAATTGACCGTCACCCAGATGTCCGTCTTGTCGGGAAAACTGAATCCCGCCGGCATCACCCCGACGATCGTCAGGTTCATCTCGGCCATGCGGACCGTCTGCCCCAGCACTTCCGGCCGGCCACCGAAATGGCTCTGCCAATACGCATAGCCGATCAGCACGGCCGACGCGGTTTTGCGCTCCTCGGCGGAGAATTCGCGGCCGATCGCGGGCCGCACCGCGAAGACGTCGAAGAACTCCGGCCCCACCGCGGCGAACGACGTGTACTCGGCCACGGACCCGACCGTCGCGGCGGCGGTGTCGTCGTAGTAGTAAGCCATGGCGGAGAACGAGCGGCTCTGGTCGTGCCAATCGTGGAAATCGGGAGCGGAAACCTGGCCACGGTGGCCGCTCTTTTTCCAAAGCGACGAGAGGGTGACGATGCGGTCGGGATCGCGATAAGCCAGCGGCTTGAGCAACACCGCGTCCACCACACTGAAAACCGCCGTGTTGGCCCCAATCCCGAGGGCTATCACCACTATCGCCAGGATGGCAAAACCAGGGTCCTTGCGAAGAGAGCGAAGCGCGAATCGCAGATCCATGATCGGGCTAGCAGGCAGCCGTGTTGCCAATCGCTAAGTGACGGTAAGGCAAGGGTCGAGGATGTGGAGACGCGTTCGAAAGCGGACAGGGCGTCCTGAAAGCGGACACCCGATTCGTCTGCCAGGTCGGCTCAGTCCGCTTCGTCGCCGGCGGCTGGGGGGGCTCCTCGGCCGGCTCGCTTGAGGTGCCGCTTCGCCAGTCACGGCGAAAGCGCTCGTGCATTGTTCGCGTAGCCGAAAGTCATCTTGGCGACATCGCCGCGTTGTCCGCGCTCACGGAAATAGTCCTCGGTGCGCAGGGCCGATAACTTCTCGGCGACGGCAACATTGATGAACTGGTTGAGGGCCACCCCTTCCGTTTCAGACACGCCGCAGTTAGAGCCTCCAGCAGAAATGATATCAGATGCGATAGTACATACTGGTCTATGCGGGCGGTTAACCGATCTGGGGATTTCGCAGTTTAGGCGCGGCAACCGCTCCCTCGCGGTCGCGGCTCGGTTACGGGCGCCGCGTGTTTTCAGCCACCTACCGAGCCGCAACCGTCAGGGAGCGGTTGCCGGGAACGGATTTCCCCAAGTCGGTTAAGCCCCCGGTCATACGCGATCGAAGGCTGCTACCCCAGGGCGGCTTTCACCCTGGCCGGGGTCATCGGCATCTGTAAGACGCGGGCACCGGTGGCATCGAAGATGGCGTTGGCCAGGGCCGCGCCCATGGCGATGATGGGCGGTTCGCCGCCGCCGAGGGCGGGCGATCCCGGATTCTCCACCAGCACAATTTCGATCTTGGGCAGCCAGGAGAAGCGGGCGATCGGGTAACTGTCGAAGCCGCGGGTGAGCACGTCGCCGTCGCGGAACGCCACCTCTTCGGATAGCGCAGAGCTCATCCCCATCATGACGGCGCCCTCGGCCTGTTGGCGCATTCCGTCGGGGTTGACCACCTGGCCGACGTCGAGCGCCATCACCACGCGCTTCACCTCGACGGCGCCGGTGCCGCGGTTGACCGCGACTTCCACCATGGTGGCATTGCACACGTTAGAGTACATGCCGCAACCCATGCCGGCGCCGCGTTTGGTGGGCGCCCGGCCGGCCTTCCAGCCAAACTCGCGGGCGGCGGATTCGAGCACGCGGCGCATCCTCGGGTGGGTCAGGTTCTTAAGGCGAAATTCGAGCGGATCCATGGCGGCGGCCGCCGCCAACAGGTCGATGTGCGATTCCCGAGCGAACGTGTTGCTGTTCACCGAGGGCGCACGCCACGCGCCGACGGCGAATGGATTCATGCCGGGAGGGTTGCCGCCCATCCATCCACCCGCCGAGGTCACACGCACGTTCGGGATGTCGTAGAAGGGATTGCCTTCGCGATCTCCCGCGCCGAAGATCTGGCCGTCCCACAGTACGATCTTGGCGCCGTCCACTCCAGCTCGGATTTTCATCGTCGCGGCCGGGCGGAAGCGGTCGTAGAAGAACTCTTCACGGCGGCTGTAAACCACCTGGACGGGCTTGCCCGCGGCTTTTGAGAGGCGGGCTGCTTCCACCGCCTGGTCGGCTTCGGTCTTGCCACCGAACCCGCCGCCGATGTAGCGGGAGACGATCCGCACATTGGCTGGGGGCAGCCCCAGCGCCGACGCTACCGCGTTCTTGACCTGGAAGGGAGCCTGCGAACTGGCCCATACGGTGGCCTTGTCGCCCTCGACGTGGGCCGTGGCCGAGTGGGTCTCGATAGGAGCGTGGGCTACGTAACTATTGAGATATGTTTTTTCGACGATGGCGGCGCGCCGTTCGCCCTCGGCCAGATCGCCGCTTTGTTTCACCACGGTCGGAGGTGGCGCGGTCTTCTGAATGTGTTCGAAAATGGTCCGATCGTCGGGACCGGCGGGCGGGTTCTCGAAATCGGCCTTGACGCGGCCGAGTGCGTCGCAGGCGACATCGGGCCGCTCATGCAGGACGGCGACCATGCCGGCGTCTTTCACGACTTGCACGCCGGCGACCTTTTCGGCCGCGGAAGTATCCACCGATTTCAGCCTGGCGCCGTGCGCGGGCGGGCGCAGGATGGAAGCGTGGAGCAAACCCGGCAGGACGATGTCGCCGGCATATTTGGCCTGGCCGGTGACTTTGTCGGGACCATCCTTGCGGGGCTGCGAAATACCAATCAGGTGGAATCCGGCGGCTTTCACCGGCACGTTTTCGATGTGCCGCTCGATGCGTTTTCCTTCGAGCAATTGGCCATAAGCGACGGCGTGGGACGGCGCACCCGATTCGCTGACGACGCCGGCCTGCACGCGCAGCCGATCGACTGGCACCTTCAGGCGTTCCGACGCCATCTCGAGCAATACGGCTTTGGCCTCCGCCCCGGCCCTGCGAACGGCAGGCCAGAGCAGGGGCGTGGACATGGACCCGAACGTTCCCATGTCGTATGGGCAGAGGCCGGTATCGCCCAGCACCACGTCTACCGCGTCGAAAGCGACATCCAGCTCCTCGGCGAGCGCCTGGGCCATCTCGGTCATCACACCCTGGCCCAGTTCCACCTTGCCTACCAGGCACGTCACCCGACCGTCGGGCGCGATCTTCAGAAAGGCGTTGAGATCCACGGGAGCGGCCTGGCGCACCGGCAGCCGCGCCGGCTCCTGGGCCTCCGCGTGAAAGAAAACGAACAGGCCCGCTCCGGCGGCTCCGAGCAGGCCGCGGCGCGTCATGCCGCTGGTTGCGATTTCAGCTTGTGCCATTACGAACCTGCCTTGGCCGCCGCGGCGGCTTGCTGAACGGCGTCCAGAATCCGCATGTGCGCGCCGCAACGGCAGAGATTGTCCTCCATATGGTCGGCAATCTGCTGGCGCGTAGGATGCGGCGTTTTGAGCAGCAAGGCGTACGCGTTCAGGATCATTCCCGGCGTGCAGTATCCGCACTGGAAAGCGTGGTGATCGAGAAAAGCCCGCTGCACGGCGTGGAGCCCTTTCTGGCCGACGCCTTCAATGGTCAAGACGCGTTTGCCGGCGACGGCGCTAAGAGGAGTGACGCAGCTCCGCACGGCCTCGTTTTCCACGATCACCGTACAGGCCCCACAGACCCCTTCGCCGCAGCCGAACTTAGTGCCGGTGAGGGCCAGATCGCTGCGCAGGACCCAGAGCAACATGCGCTCCTCGTCGGCCTTGACGGCCACCGGCCGGCCATTCAGCGTGAATGATACGGTCCGTTCCATAAATGCTTCTCCACGCCGACTATAACAGATAACAAACCCCGTTAGTCTTTCGGCAGTTTCGCAGGTACTATGCCCGTGTTCGACTCCTCGCCCGTCGATGCCTCTGTCTACGCTTCACCCGGCACCTCGCGCCACCCGGCGCAAGACTTGAGGTCAAGATGGTTCGCTACTCCTTTCTCGTGGGGCTCTTTCATCCCCGACTGCACGCCGGTTTATCCCGACGCTTGCGCCCCCTCACGGTCGCGGCTCGGTTACGGGCGCCTCGTGTTTGCGGTCTACGGCAACGGGCCTCCGGTATCGCTTTACTGTTTGCTGTAAAGTAAAGGTGTGGCGCAGGCAACTCTATCGTCGGGCCGGGCTCACGATGGGAGACGGAGTCCTTCCTCCGCCGCGCCGAGGCTTTCCATGATTACACCATGGACGACCTGGAGCGGGACATCGCGGCCATTCGTGACGCCTCCCGGTAATGCTCGCCATCGCCGACACTTCGCCGATCTGCTACCTCATTATGATCGGTGAGATCGAGTTCCTGCCGAAAGTCTTCAGTCAAGTACTGGCCCCCCGGGCCGTAATCGCCGAACTGCTTCATGGAGACGCTCCGGCCTCGGTTCGAGCCTGGGCGTCCAGCCCGCCATACTGGATCGCCACGAGAGAAACGCCGCTTCTGGCAACCTCGGGCCTGGAGAAACTTCAGGCGGGCGAACGAGCGGCCATCCTGTTAGCGGAGTTCATGAAGGCCGACATCGTCCTGCTCGACGAGAAAGCGGCGCGACGCGTCTCAGAGTCACTGGCGTCCTGGGTGTCCTTGGAGAGGCTGCCTCTCGGGGTCTGGTCGATCTAGCTCCCGCCATCGACCGCCTCCGAATGACCAACTTTCGGTTCTGGTCCCATCACGAAGTTCAATTCGCCGCCGGCCACGATCTCCGCGTGCGAGATCCACGTACGCGAGATCGGCTTCCCGTTCAGGGTGGCGGATTGAATGTAAGGGCGCTGGGCGGAAACGCCGCGCGCGCGAATCGTAAACGGCCTGCCGCCGGGTGCGTGGATCGCCGCCTCATCGAACAGCGGCGTCCCGATCTGGTAAACGGGCGTGCCGGGGGCCACCGAATAGAACCCTAGCGCGCTCATCACGTACCAGGCGGACATCTGGCCGCAGTCGTCGTTTCCGGCTATCCCGGCCGGCTGGTCCAGATACTGCTCGTCCATGATTTGGCGAACCCGTTGCTCGGTCTTCCAGGGTGCGCCGGCGTAATCGTATAAGTAGGCGATATGGTGGCTGGGCTCGTTTCCGTGATCGTAGAGCTTCTCGTTGAACAGCCGGTCGAGTTTGTCGATGAATCCAGCGCGGCCACCGGTCAGTGCTTATGAGTCCCTCGATATCCTGGGGCACAAAGAAGGTGTACTGGAACGGCAGGCCCTCGGTGATATAAGGGTACTTTCCCGCCGGATCGAAAGGAGAGTCCCACGTGCCATCGGCGTGGCGCCCCCTGGCGAAGCCCGTGGCGGGGTCGATCACATTGCGGTAGTTGCGCGCGCGCGCCAGGAACAGTTGCTCATCGTCGGTCTTACCCAGAGCTCCCGCCATGCGGGACAGCGCCCAATCGTCGTAGGCATACTCCAGCGTGCGCGAAACCTGTTCGCCCTTGTGAAACGCCTCGCGGACGGGATCTTCCAGCGGAATGTAGCCGTACTTCAAGTAACTGGCGAGCGCGCGCCGTCCGCGGCCGTCCGCGTACGCTTCCGGAGAAGCCGGCGTCTCCATGGCATTCCGCCGCATGAGCCGATACGCTTCCTCGGCGTCGAATCCGCGAATCCCCTTTAGATAGGCATCCACGATCACGGCAATGGCATGGTCGCCAATCATCTCCTGCGTGTAACTGTTCCATGCGGGAAAGATTGGCAGCCATCCGCCTTGCCGGCCTTTCGCCACGAGCGACTCCACCATGTCGCCCGCGCGTTTAGGATCGATGATGGTGAGCAACGGGTGCTCGGACCGGAAGGTGTCCCAGAGGGAGAAATCGCAGTAGTAGGTGAACCCGCGCGCCGTTTCGGTGTGTCCCGAGCCGGCGAACGCCGGGTAGGTTCCGCTGGCGTCGCTGAAGGTGCGGGGCAGCAGAAGCGCGTGATAGAGCGCGGTATAAAAGACGCGGCGGCGGCTGTCCGACGCGCCGCGCACCTCGATCCTGGCGAGCGCGCCGTCCCAACTGGTCCGCGACCGTTCCGCGACCTCGTCCAGGCTCCAAGCCGGGATCTCCGCGTCGAGATTGCGCCGGGCCTCCTCGATGCCGGTGAACGAAGTTCCCACCTTCACCCGCAACACTTCGCCGTCCTTGGTGGCAAAGCCGATATAGGCGCCGGGCGCGCCTTCCACGCCGTCCTGCGAGACCGCGCCGTCCTCGCGGTGCGAACCGCTCCAGACCCCCATTTTGCCGAACGGACGATCGAACCGCGCCACGAAGCAGCCGCTGAAGCCGGCCGGCTTCCCACTGCCGGCATAAAGACGATGCACGGGATTACAACCGGTGATCTCCCGCCGCTCCACATCGATCCGGATCTGCCCCTCGCCGCGGCGGGAGTTCGCCTGCACCAGGATCCAAGCCTCGGCCGCCGCGGGATATCGAAACTCCAGAATCGCGGCTCGTGAAGTGGCGGCCAGCGAGGCCCGGATGCCGAAATCGTCCAGGGTCACGTCGTACCGATACGGCCTGGCGCGTTCCCCGGAGCGCTCGAAGACCGACGCCCGCTCGGCGGCCGATAGTTTCAGCGGGCCGGTGGCGGGCATGATGGTCACGCTGCCGCAGTCCTGGGTGCACGAGCCGCTGGGAAAATGGCTGCCGCGGAATCCCTGGATGCGGGTGTCCTTCTGGTAGTACGGCGCCACGCATTTCGCCTCGCCGTCGCGCGTCTGCGGGGTCCATTGGGTCATGCCGAAGGGCACGCCGGTGGCGGGGAATGTCTGACCGTCTCCGGCCGTGCCGATGAGCGGATTCACGAAATCGGCCAGGCTCGCCGCGCGGGAAGCCGGCACCGCGGACGCGGCCACGATGATGCTGCAGATAGTGGCGAGTCTCAGACCGAGCAAGCGATTTTCCATCTGGCGACCTCGTGAGATCCGGCTTGCCATGCTCATGCGGATTCCACCTGGCAGAGTAGCACGCTGTCCGCATCGATCCTTCCTCATTTGGCGGTTCGCCGGTTTTCCAAAACGTTCCAAACGGCCTTCGCCAACTGCTCGCGGCTGAACGGCTTAGGCAGGAACGCGGCGCTCGGATCGGCGATTCCGAGATGGGTCGCGACGTTCCCGGTGTATCCCGAAACAAAAAGGACTTTCATCTCCGGCCGCGAACGAGCCAACTCGTCCGCCAACCGGCGGCCATTCATGTTGGGCATAACCAGGTCCGTGAGCAAAAGGTGGATGGTGCCGCTATGCGCCTTGCCGATCGCCAGGGCCTCGGCGCCGGTGGCGGCGGACAGCGTCTCGTATCCGAGTTGGTTCAGCATCCGTACCGTAATGTCTCGAACCTGAGGGTCATCCTCCACAACCAGAACGGTTTCGTCACCGCGCGGCTCCGGCTCGACGGCGGCAGCGGTCGAGGAGGCGACCGGAGTATCCACTCTGGGGAAATAGAGTTTGAAGGTGGTACCTTTGCCCGGCTCGCTTTGCAACCAGATATCGCCGCCGGCCTGCTGCATCGTGCCATAGACGGTGGCGAGGCCTAAGCCCGTTCCTTTGCCGCGTTCCTTGGTGGTGAAGAACGGCTCGAAGATTCGTTGCTGGACAACGGCGTCCATGCCATCGCCCGTGTCGCTGATGGCAACCATGACAAACTCGCCGGGCTCGAGGCCCGCGCGCGTTTTGGCGTAGTTCGCGTCGAGAGAGACATTCGCCGTTTCCATAAGGATGCGGCCTCCCGCCGGCATGGCGTCGCGCGAGTTAACGACCAGGTTCACGATCGCCTGCTCGACGTGGCCCGGATCCGCCTCGACGTTGCCCAGTCCCGCTTCGAGGATCAGTTCCAGCACAATGTCCTCGCCGATAAGCCGGCGGAGCATTTTCTCGGTATTGGCGATCAGCGCATTGAGGCCGATCACCTTGGGCCGCGTGACCTGGCGCCGGCCAAATGCCAGCAATTGCGCGGTTAACCCCGCCGCCCGATTCGACGCTCTCAGGATCTCCTCGACGTGGCTCCGCAGCGGGTCCCCGGCCGACAATTCGTCCAAAACCATGCCTCCATAACCGGAGATGGTTGTCAGCATGTTGTTGAAGTCGTGAGCGATGCCGCCCGCCAGGCGCCCGATGGCTTCCATCTTCTGGGCGTGCAGCAACTGTTGCTCGAGTTGCTTCCGCTGGCTGATGTCGCTGATAAACGCGATAGCGAACACGCCCGCGGCGGTTTCCATGTGGCTGAGCCCCACGTCCACCGGAAACTCGCCGCCGTCTTTGCGGCGCGCAAAAAAATCCATTCCGCGCCCCATCGGGCGGACGCTGGGCCGCTTCAGATACTCGCCGCGCATCCGCGCGTGAGCGCCACGCTTCGGATCCGGGACAAGCATTTCAATCGAGGAGCCAAGCAATTCGTCGCGGGTATAACCGAACATTTCCTCCGCCTGGCGATTGGCGAGCACGATTCCGCCGGCTCGATCCGTGCAGACGATGGCTTGGACCGCGGACTCCAAAAGAGCGCCGGCCATTTGTTCGGAAGGATGTAACTCGGCAACCGTGGGTTTCCCGGCGGCGGAGGCGGAGCTATCAGGCGGAGTAGGAACTTTGAGTTCCGACGGCTTGCGCGGGTTCATTAATAGCGATTCTCTCCCTAGCCCTGTTTCTGGGCGGTGACAAAACAAACCTACCCGCGGCGTTCCCGGCGCCGCGGACGCTCCAAGGGGTCACCGGTCCTGGCGCCTTAGCGCCCGATTTCGGAATTACGGCCACATGTTAAGCAACCGCTCCCACGGTCGCGGCTTCGGTTTAGCGCGTTTCCGAGCAGCGACCGTTAGGGAGCGGTTGCCCGGAAATACGCTAGCGAACTTATGAAGAGTTGTGAACTTAGCTAAAGCAAGCCAACGGGATCCGCCTTTTTCTTTTCTGAACTAATTGAATGCGCTTCTCTGAATGTAACTAAGAATTACCTCTAAACGGACAAATTGTCAAGTTACATTCCTCAATCCGCATTACGGTGGGCTGGCCAATTTGGGCCTCTGCGCCGGCAGATCTCAAGGAATCAATGAGTCGCGCGGGATGGCATTAAGAATTAGATTCACCGAACCCGAACTCCGATTTTCTAATTAAACTAAACCTATGCCCCGCGGCGTTTGGGTGGGTTTACTAAGAATTCTATATCAAACGGCGCCGCAACCGGGGGGATGCTCCGCGCCGAGCCGCCTAACCCGGCACCACGCCATCTTTGAGGATTCCCAAGGCGAGGACAGTGGGTGCTTCCTCTTCTTCGAAGAACAGGATGGATTCCTCCGCCTTTGCCAGCCAAATGGCGCGCCATCGGGCGGCCGCGGCGGCAATCGCCAGCGCCGCCAGCATCACGGCGTACATGCCAGGGTCGGACTGGGAGCGCAGTTCGTACTCCACGCCGAGCAAGACGGCCCACAGCCCGCCGACCGCTGCCAGGATTACCAGGTGAATCTTCGACTTACCCGGCAGATAGGAACAGGTGAAAGGAATCTTATGAAAGCCTTGCAGGCCAAGCTCGGCCAGGAACACGCCCCAGAGCCCGAGCAGCAGCAAGTGTTCGATCGCCTCGCGTCGCGGCAGCACATAGAGACACACCGCCGCCGACGCCAGCCAGACCGGAGCTACGGCCAGCACCAGCAGCGAGCGGCGGGTGGCTGCCAGGCAATCCGCCGGGCCGCGAATCGCCGTAACGCGGAAAATCCAATTGGAGCGAAGCGCCAGCGGCATGGCGAATACTATCCGCACTCCCAGCAGACAGAAAACCATCATCATGACGCTGGCAATCAACAGCAGCGGAGTAACCAGGTTGGGCGGCATGGCCGCCAGGTGCGGGTCCTCCAGCATTCCTTTTAAGGGGCCGACGATCAGGGTCAAGCCGAGGCCCAGGTAGAAAGCCAGAATCATGCGGTGCTGGCGGCTGCGGAATAAGGAGCGGATGCTGAACAGGACCACGGCGGTGTGGAGCAGATTGCCAAAGCGCGGCGTCCAATGGAAACCGTGCGCGCCAGGCACGATATCCGGTTCTTCCACGATCATGCGCAGGGTGCGGCGGTACGACAACCAAAATGCCGTGCCGGTTCCGGCCATGGCGATGGCAAGGCCACCCAGCGCCCGCCACGCCAGAGCGGCGACCACAGCCTGAGTGGCTGCCGGTGCGGACCCGTTCCATGCCTGGAACAGCGCCAGGAACCAGTAGGTCGGCAGGCAGGCGAGCGCATGCTGGTTGCCCGGCGCGGCAAAAGCGGCCGGGCTCGAAAGGGCGGGCTGAAACAGGAATACGCTCAGGAACAGGCAGAACGCGGCCATCTGCAGCAGCGCCGAAAGGCGCAGAAACCACCGGCGCGGCAATTGCGCCGCCAGCCCTTGCAGCGTCAAGACGGAGCAGAGCACGAATGCGCCCGCCGCGAACATGATGACCCAGTAGGCCGCCAGCGCCCGAATCAGGCCCAGGAAACCGGAATCCGGCGCGGTGAAATAAAACGGCCAGACAAAGCCGCTCAATGCGTTCAGCGACGCCACGGTGAGGCCCAGCGACGCCGCCAGCGCGGCTATTTTGGCCAGGAAAATCGTGCTCGCGCGAAGCGGCAGCGGGGCCAGCACGAGCACGTCGCGCCGATCCGGAAAAGTGGAATCCCAGCTCAGCACGACGAAGATCCCCACCGTCAGCATGGTGAGGGCGATGAGCATGTGTTCCGCCTTCCAGATAGCCGGCGGTCCGGGTATTGTGCCGAACATCAAACCGCCAAACGCAAGATTGAGGCTGATAAAAAGCAGCAGCCCGGCGAATTGTCCCAGCAGCTTCGAAACGTCGCCATGGGCCGACAGCAGTTCCAGATCCACCATGCGGAAGAGGAACTCGCGATAGAGAACGCGGAAGGGAAGGTCTGGCTTCTTCATGTGCGCACCTCAGGCCCGGATCAGGTCCGCAATCTCACGGGTGATGGCCGCGGTATCCTGCTCCACGGCAAGCTGTGAGAAGATGCCTTCGAGAGTGGGCACCGCCATCAGGTTGCGCAGGTTCTCGATGGAATCGTCAGCGACCACTTTGCCGCGATGCAGGATCACCACGCGCGACGAAACCCGCTCCACGGTTTCAAGCTCATGCGAGCTGAACAGCACCACTTTGCCGCGCGAGGCCAACTCCTGAATCAGGCTGCGCAAGACCAGGCCGGTGCCGACGTCGAGCCCGGAAAAAGGCTCGTCCAGCAGGATCAGGTCGGGATTGTGCAGCAGCGCGGCCGAAAGCAGAATCTTCTGCCGCATGCCTTTGGAATAGGACGATATAGGCACGTGCCGGTCGCTGTGGAGCGAAAACAGGCGGAGCATGCCGTCGATGCATTCGGCAGCCGGTTTGGTCGAGAGGCCGCGCAGTTGGCCCACCATGACGAGGTATTCGAGGCCGGTGAGGTGCGGATACAGGTGCGGCTCTTCGGGTACGTAGCCCATGCGCCGCTTGAAGCCCAGCAGGTCGCGCCCGATGGGCTGGCCGTCGAACAGGATCTTGCCCGAAGAGGGCTCCATCAGCCCGGTGATCATCTTCATGGTGGTGGACTTGCCCGAGCCGTTCGGCCCGAGATAGCCGGTGATTTCACCGGCGCGCGCCGTGAAGCTGACGTTATCCACGGCCGCGACGCCGGGGAAGTGTTTGGACACGTTGCGAAGTTCCAGCATGGGACCTCCTCTTGCGACAATCGTTTTCTCGTGGCAACCGCTCCCTCACGGTCGCGGCTCGGAAACGTGTGTAACCGAGCCGCGACCGTAAGGAAGCGGTTGCCGGCGCCATCCAGATCTACTCCTCTCGTAATGCCAGCAGCGGGTCGATGCTGCTGGTGCGGCGCGCGGGCAGATAGCAAGCGATGGCGGCGACGGTTACCAGCACGGCCGGAACGCCAAGGCTAAGGGCCGGGCTGGCCGTACCCCAGCGAATCAGATCGGCTATCTGCCCATTGATTGCGGCCAGAGCGCGGGCGAGCCCGTACGCCGCCGCCCAGCCAAGCAGACCGCCAATCGACACCATCACCACCCCTTCCCGCAGGATGAGGCGCAGCAATTGTTCCCGCCGCGCGCCCAGGGCCATGCGGATGCCGATTTCCTTACGCCGCCGCTCCACCCCCTGCGCCGTTACGCCGGCCAAGCCAAGGCACGCCAGAATCAATCCGAACACGCCTATAACCAAATACACAGCCGCGGCAAAGTGGGCGCCGGTGTCCGACTCGGCCAGGTATTGGCGCATGGTCTTGAAATCGAACAGGGTGAGACGAGGGTCGATGGCCGCGAACGCCTGCCGCAACCGGGCCGCGTCCAGCTTGCGCGCCCGCACGATCACCATTGTGCCTCGCGCCGGCCCATGGCGGAGGTCCTTCATCGTCATGGGCTGAAATACGGTAGCCACCGCTTGGCCCCTGAAGTAGGCCGGCATGTCGTAGCGCACCACGCCGGCGACCTGAAAGAGGTTCGAGCCCTGGCGAATCCGCCGGCCCAGTGGGTTGCCGGTGCCGAACAGTTCCCGTGCCGCGGTCCGATTGAGGATGGCGGGCAGGAGAGCGCCGGGAGCCGGATCGAGTCGCAAGTCGCGATCGCTGAATTCCGAGCCGGCGAGGACCGGCGCGCCCAAGGTGGCGAAAAACCCCGGACCTACGCTCTCCAGCACCACCGGGTGAACAGCCTCTGGCGATGCCGCTCCGGCGGACGGCACGGCGATGGAGGTTCCAGGGACGAATTCGGTGAACAGGGGCTGAACGCTCAAGGCAACGCGGTCCGCGCCGAGCCGTTCGGGGAGGCTGGCGAACATGGCCGCCGATTGTTCGGGCGTCAAACCGTCGCGCGCCGGATCGATCGAGAACACATCGAGCGGCGCCAGATCGATTTCCGGATTGCGGGCCATGCCCAACCGCATCCCCACCAGGACGAACACCATGATCAGAACCAGCGCGGTTGCCGCCGCCACCTGGTAAACCACGAACAGGTTGCGCAGGCCAAAGAGCCGGTGGCGGCCGAGGGCGATGGCGGTACTGGTTTTCAACGCGGCGGTGAGATCGGGGCGAGTGACGGCGAGAGCGGGCATGAGTCCGAAACCGCTGCCGGCCAGGCTGGAACGGAAACAATCAGCGTGGCCAGGAACCCATCGAAGATCACGATCAGGGCGAGCGCCTCGGGGGGAATGGGAAACAAGCCGCCGGCATTGATGAGGCGCACCAGCCGGGTCTTCTTGTCACGTTCGGAGGGGCTGCGCCATTGCCGGGTTTGGGCGTCGAGTTGGGCTTCGGCGCGGGCCACACTTACCCCGGGCGCGAGGCGCAGCAGAATCATCACGGCGGGGTTGGCGGTGCGATGGAGGAGGTCGTCGCCCAGTTCCGGCGCAACCGCGGAGTCGGCAGTGACCGGCACGAAAATGTCGGACGCATTGGGCGAAGGGAAGAGGCCGAAGAAATGCTCGGGACCGACGCCCACGATGGTGGCGCGGCGCCCGTGCACCCGCAGCGTTTTGCCGGCCACATGCGGGTCCGCTCCGAGATGAGTGCGCCAGAAACGTTCGCTCACCACCGCCGACGGTGCGGCGCCGGGCGGATCGAGGGAAGAGTCGAAGAACCGGCCCACCAGCGGTTTCACGCCGAGAGTGGCGAAATACTCGGACGAGACGAGCTGGCCGTAAACCCGTTCCCCGTTGGCGCGGTCAGCCTGTTCCATCGCAATCCCAAACGGCACCGGCCCGATGTAAGCGGCGGCAGCGAACGCGCCGGAGTTACGATCCCGGTACTTTTCGAATTCCGGATAGGTGACCGGCGCCTGGAGGCTAGCCAGCCGTGCGGGTTCGGGCACGCCGGGCACCGGGCGCAGGAAAAAATAGCCGAGGGCATTGAACACCGCGCTGCACAGGCCGATGCCCATGGCGACGGTGAGCACGCTCACCAGGGTGAAGCCGGGGCTCTTGCGCATACCGCGCGCGGCGTAGCGGAGGTCGGACACGAACGAGCTGACGGCCGGCAATCCGCGCTGGTCCCAGACGCCTTCCTTAGCCGAAGTGATGCTGCCGAAGCGGACAGCGGCGAGCCGGCGGGCCTCTTCCGGGGTGACGCCGGCGCGGAGGTTGTCCGCCTGGGCCAATTCCAGGTGGCTGGCGATTTCCTCTTCCATCTCGCGGTCCAGGTCGCGGTTGCGGCGCAGGCCGGTGAGCCGTTCCCACAGCTCGCGAGGGGTCATTTCTTGCCTCCTTCCTCCGGCGCCAGCACCCGGCCGATCATGGCCGAAAGGCGCTGCCAGTAGGAAGTCTCCTCCACCAGCCGCTTGCGGCCGGAGCGGGTAATCGAGTAGTACTTGGCCTTGCGGTTATTGTCGGATGCGCCCCATTCGGCCGCGATCCAGCCGCGCTGCTGCAACCGCACCAGCGCGGCGTAGATGGTGCCCTGGTTGAGCAGCACCTCGTCGCCGGAAAGCTGCTCGATGCGCCGCGCGATGCCGTAGCCGTGCAGCGAGCCCATGGAATCGAGGGTGCGAAGTACTAGCAGGTCGAGCGTGCCCTGCAGCAGGTCGAGCTTCGAGCTCATGCGGACCCTCCTGTGGTCGTACCACATGACTATATCATGAGTTGTGTGGCGTGTCCACAGGAAGGGTGGGACACGCTTAGTCGGTCATTTCAGAAATACGCTAACGTATTTCCAAAAGCACCGCTCCCTCGGAATCCGTGAAAAAAACTCGCCGGAGGGCACTGGGCAGGCGGAACCGCCTGCCCCACCATTGAAAACGATGCACTTGTTTTGGTGGCGCAGGCGGTTCCGCCTGCGATTTCTGTTTTTTTCACAGCTTCTCGCGGTCGCGGCTCGGAATGAGGCTCCATACCGAGCCGCAACCATCTCGGCCTAAATCCCACCAACCGAGGTCTCAACGCCGCTGCGGCCAAATACGCCAACCAGTAATTTACGGGCAAGATCCTCCGAGCCGCCACGTGCGAACGCGTTTCCAGCTCGGCCGCACTCATTTTCGGCCCTCTCGCAATCGGTCTACCATTTCCCGTAGCTGCGGATCGGGCCTGATTCGCAGCGCCGCTTCATACTGAGCGATCGCGTCCGGCAGCCGGCCGGGCATTTGCGACAGGGCGTTTCCCAGGTTGTAGTGCGCCTCGGCAAGGCCGGGATCGATCCGCAGCGCCGCTTCATACTCGGCAATCGCCTCCGGCAAAGGCCCGCCGGAATTCGCCAGCGCGAGTCCCAGGTTGGCGTGCGCCTGGGCGTAATCGGGATAGATGCGCAATGCCGCTTCATACTGGGCAATGGCATCCGGCAGCCGGCCGGGCATCTGCGACAAGACGGTGCCCAGGTTGTAGTGCGCCTGGGCGTGATCGGGATAGGCGCGCAATGCCGCTTCATACTGGGCAGCGGCGTCCGGCAGCCGGCCGGGCATCTGCGACAAGGCGGTTCCCAGGTTGTTGTGCGCCTCGGCAAAATCGGGATTGATCCGCAGCGCTCGTTCGAACTCGGCAACCGCCTCCGGCAAAGGCCCGCCGGAATTCACCATCGCCAGTCCCAGGTTGTTGTGCGCCTCGGCGTAATCGGGATCGATCCGCAACGCCGCTTGATACTCGACCATGGCTTCCGGCAGCCGGCCGGGCACTTGCTCCAAGGCGTTTCCCAGGTTATTGTGCGCCTTAGCGTTTTCCGGACAAACGTCCACGGCGCTGGTCCAGAGACTGCGCTCCTCGAGCCAGTCGAAGTTCCGGGCGTAGGTCCGCGCGGCACCGGCGGCGCACAGTAGCCCGGGCGCAATCCACGCCGCTCGCACGGCGAATTGCCGCCCGCGCGAGATTGGCCGGCCAAGCGCGCGGATGGCCGCAACCACGCACCCGGCCAAGCCGATCGAAGGTAGATAGACGAACCGCTCGGCCATGATGCTCCCGATGAGAATCGCCAGATTGGAAGTGGGGGCGAGAGCCACGAAGAAGAAACCCAGAAAGAAGAACAGCGGCTTCCGGGTGCGGTACCAGCGGACAGCCAGCAAGGCGGCTCCCAGGCAAAGTGCCAGCGCGAGCAGCGCCTTTGCGTCCTCCCACTGTGCCGGATGCCAGCCAAACAGAGGCACGGCATTATAGGAATAATCCGCCGACAGGCGAGCCGGCCAGACAAACAGCCACAGATACTTGCCGATCACTTTGAAAGCCGTGAGCCGCGCCGTCCAGAAATCGGCGCTCCAAAGGGGATTTTCGAGAAAGCGAACCGCAATATGCGTCTGCAACGTACCGCGCAAATAGAGGAACGCGGCCAATGGTGGCACCAGCGCCGAGTAAGCCGCCGCGCGCCCCCGCCACGCCGTGCGCCCGCGCCACGTCAGGTCGTATAGGAGCATGATACCGGGCAGGACGGCGGCACTCTCCTTGGAAAAGATCCCGACCGCCTGGGCCACCAGCATGGCCGCCACCCAGAACAATTTGCGCCGCCCGGCGGCATAGGCGCTCATCACGTAACAGTGCAAGCCTGCCAGCACAGCGAAGGCTGCCAGCAGGTCGGCGCGGCCCACAATGTTGGTGACCGATTCGGTGAGCAGCGGATGCACTCCCCAAAGCGCCGCCACCGCAAAAGCCGGGCCCGGCGCCCCCAACACCAGGATGCCCAGCAGGTACACAAGCGATACATTCATCCCGTGCAGGGCAATATTCACCCAATGATAGCCAACCGAATCCGTTCCATTGCCGAACACGGCGTAATTCAGCAGGTAGGAGAAGGTGGTGAGCGGCCGGTACAGGCCCGAGGCGGTGCTGTTGTGCCAATAGTCTTCGGTCAGAATGAGCCGGAGGTTTTGCGGCGTGACCGCCTTAATACGAGCATCCTGCAAAATCAATGGGGAATTGTCGAAAACCAGGCCGGCCTGGAAGGAATTGGAATATGCCGCCAGGACCAAGGCCCAGAGTGCCAGCATGCGCCACCCGTGCCGGCGCCAGGCGGGATGCGCCGCCTGGACGGAAGGGTCCTCCCGCGCGACCGGCTGCGAGGACCGGCGCAATCGCCGCGGCTTGCGAGTTTCCCTCACCTTCTCCCGCTCGGAAGCTCGAATGGGAGAGAGTCTGAACCGTTATCGGTCATACCGGTTCGCCGTTCCGCGCAGCCAGATTGCAGTGTCTTAGCCTGATTTTCCTTCTTCATTCATCGCCTCGCCCGTCCGGCACGCCCCAGCGTGTCTTGGCGCGCTCTAAAAACGAAGGCTGGCTGGCCCGGCCGCGGCCCGCGGCCAGTGCCTCAAACGCGGACATGAAGCCGGCTTTACGGCGGTGGCCGACGCGAATCCGGCAAACGGTATCGGCCCATTCGGTTGCCAGGCCCGCACGCCCGTAGCAGCGCCGGGCGCGTTCGAGATTAGAGAGCGCCGCATTGTAATATTTGCTTTTCGCCGCGCTCAGTATGCGCATTGCCTGGGCGCGCCAGAGGCGGGCAGCGAGGTCAGGGTGGGCCTTCTCCAACTTCTTCGCGGCCGGCTCGGTGGCGGTGTGGCTCAAATGCTCGATGGCTTGGTCCGTGGCGCCACGCACCAATTCCGCCAGACGTTTCATCTCCTTGGTTTCGATGAACAAATCCATGAGAGAGCTGAGATCGCCGCCATTGGCTGCGTCCATGGCCTTCTGGTGCCAGGCGGCGCGCCCTGTTCTGGGCACGAACTTCATGAGTTCGTCGTAGCTGTACTTGCCCGGCTCTTTCCGAAAGTCCGCCCAGGCGGCCTCGATTGCCTCGTCGCCACGGCCAAGCATGGTCAACAACTCGCGATGAAGTCTGGTGAGCTCGTAGCCGCCACGTACCCACCCATGTGGGTTCTCCGGGTCGAGTGCGATTCCACGCTCGGCCCACGCCAGCGCCTCCTCCGGCTTGCGGCGTGCGGCCAACAATGTAGCAAGCGCATGGCAGTCCTGCGCCGTGAGCCCGGTCTGAGTGGTGAGGTCGACGTAGGCCGCGACGTTCTTCCTGGCGAGGTAAAGCGTGCGCAGAATCTCGCTGCTGCGCCGCCGAAGATACTCCATCTCCCGGCCTGGCGGCCTGCCCGGCGTCGGCGCAGCCGTGGACGCAGCCTCGAACCGTGCTCGAATCCGCCTCTCAAATGCGGCCATCCCAGCCTTGTTGAATGCCTTGGCTGCGTCCTTTTCCACTTCGTAACAAAGTGCGCAGGGGTCATTGTCCATCCGCGCAAGCAGCCGCACGGCCGTCTCGTCCGGGTCTGCGCCCGATGCCTGCCTGGCTTTGATCCATCCGCGGATAAGGCCGGCTACGAACTGACCCAAGTATCCGCCCGAATCGTGGAACTCTTCGGCCTTTTCGTAGCAGCCGGCGAGGAAAGTTTCGTAGAGTGCGGCGGCGCGCGCCGGGTCGGTTCCGATGAGCTTCGCGGTTTCATCGGCCACCTCTTCCAGCCCGCCCACAAACGAGAAGCACGCCCGATCGGGAATGAACTCCCCTGGGTTGAGCGCCAATTCCATCCGGCCCTCGATCGGATCCGCGTGGCGGAGCGTTTTTCGCTTCATCCACCGCTCCCGTATTCCGCTCTCTGCGAGCTCGGAACCGCTTTCTTGTCAGCCATCTTTCAGCCAGTTTAACCTGTTCCGTGGCAATTGCAGTCCCAGCGTCGGCGGGTTCGGCTACAATCGTCCAGGTGAGGCCAAGGTAAGAACAATGGCCGCGATCTTTCTTTTCCGAGGAAGCGTGGCGGAAGCGTATATCTCCCGCATCGACCGGCCTTCTCACCAGGTGTAGTGAGCCGTGTAAGTCAGGGTTCTTTCCTCATCCGGTTGCAGGGCAACTTCGTATTCGACAGTTCGGCTATCCACCTGGCGATGGGTGGCGGATTCCTGCGTGATCACCCAGTTCGTCCAGCGGTAAAGGTGCTCCACCACGCGTACGGTGGCGGCCTCTTTCTTGTGGTTCCGCAGCTTGATTTCGAACGACTCGTCGGCCCAGCCGCCCGGCTGCACCTGCGATTGAAACTTCGTCTGCCGGCGCTCGCCGGTAATATCGAAGGCATTGCCGGTGTAGACGCGGACGATTTCATCCTTGGGTGTGTGATCGATTTCGTTTTCGCCGGTGAATTCCACCTGGCCGTCCTGGTCGCGGCGATAGAATCGCACCCGGCCTTTGGGCAGAGGCACGCCCAGATGGTTGGCGTCGCTATTGGCGAACTCGCGCATCACCCAGACGTGGGGATTGGATTGCGTCCCATACTGTTGCATCTGGCGGATGTCCTGATAGGCGTTATAGTTCCCGCCGGGCCGCATGCCGTCGTAGACATACAGGCGCTTGGACTGGATGCCGGAGGCGCGCAGAAACTCCACCTGCTTGGTCTCGCGATCGTGAAGCGTGGTCGGTTGCGGCAGCGTGTAGAGGTGGTAATCTTCGAAAGTCTTCTCGGTGACCTGGGGTTCCATGTAGCCACCCGCCGCGCCAGCGCTGACCATCATCCTCGTGGGCTGATTTTGCGGCTGCACCTTGTTGACGTCGCCGGCCATCAGCTTGATGTGGGCGCGATCGAACTGCTTGCCGCTCTGGTTGTCGAGCGTCACCCAGCCGACCAGGTCCAGGGTATCGCCCGTTTCCGGCGCGACGATATTGTAATCGCTGCTCCAGGTCATGCCGCCGGAAACATAGCTCAGCTCGGCATCGAACCGGGCCGGTTGAGCGGAATAGAGGATCCAATCGAGCACCGGCTTGAGAATGGTGTCGTCGCCCAAAGCGGGGAAGATCGGTTCTCCCGGCAGGCGGAACTGCAGCTTCCCGTCCATCTCGATAAGGGGCTGTGCCGGGCCGCCCGGTGCCATCCCCGCCTGGCGGGCTTGATAGTCCCCGTTGTATGGGGTCATTGCCTGGTAGCGCGATACGTAGCCGCTGCGCACGATCTTGCCGCTGACGGTTCGATAGGTGCCGTCCGGATTTCGCACGGAGAACTCGATCGTCTTGCCTTCGTACAGGTTGAGCAGCCGCTCTCGCGACACCGGATCGTTGCGGTAGTTCTGTTCTATCACCTGCACCGTCCGCTGCCCCGTGGGGTCGCGCAGAATTACGGAATCCGGCTCCACTTGCGCGGTGGCGCCGGAGAAACGCACGGTGTTGTTGCCCGCCTTCAAGTCCAGCGGAAAAATCTCGCGAACCACGGCGAAGTTCTGGTTGTAAATGGTTAACGCGGGGTCGGCTCCAAATGCCAGGGCCGTGAAGTAGGTGCACAGTGCCGCAAGCCGGGCACACGTGCCGGTGCCGCAGTAAGTCTGCATGCTTCAGTGACGCCGCGGAGGGTATGAATGTTGCCCGGGATCGGCTTTAGTTTTCACTGGAGATGCCGCCGCCGGAGCGGTGTAGGGGTTCTCGACATGGGCTCCTTATCTGACAGTTAGCTGTGCTGTAGGAAATCGGCACCCAATCGAACCTGTACGTGACCGTCGGAAATTAATTAACCCTCCAGGTGGGGCGCGCTGGCGGTTCGAGCGCGCCCCACCGCGCGCGGCGAGGGCCGAGTCTCTGGAATATTGCGCCAATCGAGCCGCACCGAGGCAGCGAACCTCCAGCCGGCCACCCTCCCTCATCGAGGCCGGCGGCGGATTGCCTGGACCCGAACTGGATTGTCCGGGCGATGGTCTCACAGCTTCTCGGCGTAGACGCACCGCTCGATTCCAAATACCGGGAGGTGCCGCCCCGCCGGTTCGACGTATCTTGAGGCGAACTCGCTCCGGCCAGCCTGCCCGCGCTCGGTCCAGCCGTACTCGCTCAGAAATGCTCTCACTTTCTCGGGTGCAAGTCCGAAGTGCCACACCCGCCCCGCGACAAACCGCTTGTAGATTTGCTGCGCGCCGTAAAAGTCGGCGCCATCGAGAAAGTCCTTGCGGACATAGGTGAAAACCATGCGGCTGCCGGCGCCCGCCTTCGAGAGAAACGCGAGAGTCTTGCGGACGCCTTCCTCCGTCAGATATTGCGTGACGGCTTCCCACACGAACATGGTTGCTTTTTCGATCCGCAGGCCGTTCTTTACGAGAGCGTTCCCCAGGTCATCGGTCTCAAAATCGACCGGGACCAACGCCACGCCCCTGGGCACACGGCCGTACGTCGCTCGCATCCCTGCTTGCTTGTACTCGATGTTCGACGGCAGATCGACCTCGTACGCGTGGACATCGGCCCGCGCGACCAGGCGGCATGCCAGGGTGTCCAGGCCGGCGCCAAGGACCACGACCGAGTCGATCCCCGCCGCTACCGCCTCGGACACCTTATCGTCGATATACCGTTTGCGGCAAGCTATTCCGGCCCACCCCCCGGGTGCGCTTTTCTCCGCTTTATTCATCAACGCCTGCCGCACAAAGCCCCACTTGCATGCGCCCGTGAGGAGCCGCACGGCGGGTGGCAGAAAGCGCAACGCCAGGTTGTCCCGGATCAAGCGTTGCGGCTCCGGAAGGTACTGTTCGCAGGCGACGATCACCATCGGACCGAACGCGGTCCTCGCGGCGGTGGCGCGCTTCCCCATAGTGACCTCCTGCGGCTCCCGGCTGATCGGCGCGCCGGCCGCTTCCAAAGCGCCCGGAGTGATCCCACGGAATGAGCACATGGACGCCTGGTGCCTTCGCGCGAGCATGCCTGGCGCATTGTCCCCGGCCAGGTGCCGGGGCGCCTCCAGCTATTACTGAAGCCGCCAGTATCACAAGAGGCTATTGCCTTGTCAATGCCATCGCTCGCGCGGCACCCACGGCGCGCGCATCGCCGCGCGAAGACTGTGTGAGAATTGCGAGCAGGCATGAAGTTGCTCCGCACCCTGATCCTTCGCCCACTCCTGCGCGATCCGCTGCGTACCGTATTGACGATTCTGGCGGTGGCGCTGGGAGTCGCTGTGGTGATCGCCATCGAACTGGCCGGCGACGCCGCCACCGGATCGTTTCAATCGTCGCTCGAAACCCTGGCCGGCAAGACCGACCTCGAAATCTACGCCAATGGCGGCGTGGACGAAGGCTGGATCGGCCGGCTCAGCGGGCTGCCTTTCGACGCCCGCTTTTCGCCCCTCATGGAGGCGCGGGCGCTGGTTAATGGCGCGGGCGCTTTCCCGCTTTACGGCGTGGATGCGATCGGCGGCGGGAGACCCGGCGCGGCTTTCGAGCGCAAGCCCCAGGCGGATGGCGTGGTGGTGTCGCGTGCCATGGCGGAGCGGACGAACCTGGCCGCCGGCGGCGTGCTCGAAGCCGCCGTCCAGGGCCGCCTGCACCGTTTCCCGGTGGCGGCGGTGGTGGATGCGGGCGCCGCCGAGTTTGCCGCCCTGGACATCGCCGATTTTGAGCGCCTGACCGGGCGTTACGGCAAGCTCGACCGGATCGAGGTCACCGTGGCCCCCGCGGAGAATCCGGACGCGGTGGAGAAGGCCGTGCGCCGCCAGTTGCCAACCGGATATTTCGTCGCGAGGCCGGGCGCGCGCGCCGGCGAGAACCAGCGCATGTTGAGCGCCTTTCGGCTGAATTTGCGCGTGCTGAGCTACGTCTCGCTGGTGGTGGGAGCGTTCCTGATCTACAACACCATCGCGGTGAGCGTGGTGCGGCGGCGCGCCGAGATCGGAATTCTGCGCGCCATCGGCGCGGGCCGTGCCACGGTGGTGGGCATGTTCCTGGCGGAGGCGGCACTACTGGGGCTGGCGGGAGCGGCGCTGGGGATCGCGTTCGGCCACGGTCTGGCAAAACTGGTCTTGGGCATGATTGCGCAGACGGTGAACGCGCTCTACACCACCAGTCGCCCGGCGCCCATCGCGCTCGCCTGGGGGGAAATCCGGCTGGGACTCGCCACCGGATTCGCGGTCGCGATCGCTTCGGCGCTGGCGCCCGCGCTGGAAACGTTAAACGTGACTCCCACCGAGGCCATGAGCCGCGGCGCCCACGAGCACCGCGCCCGCCTGCGTTGGCGCCGCTGGCTGGCCGCGGCGGGCGTCATGGCTGCGGTGTCTTTCGCGCTGGCGCGCCTGGGGCCCTGGCATGGGCTTCCGGCGGCCGGTTATACGGCGGCCTTTACTTCCATCGCCGCCGCCGCGCTGGCCGCGCCGGCGCTCGTCCTGGGGGTGGAACGGGCCATCCGCCGGCTGCTCGCCGCGCGCATGGAAACGCTGCTGGCCGGGCGCGGCCTGACCGCCTCGCTGGCGCGAACTTCGGTGATCGTGGCGGCCCTCGCCACGGCCATCGCCATGATGGTGAGCGTCGGCATCATGGTGGGCAGTTTTCGCGAAACCGTGGTGGCTTGGCTCGACCTCCGGCTGCGCGCCGACTTGTTCGTTTCGCCCGCCGGCCGCGGCGGCGCCGACGATTACACCCCGCTCGCCGCTGCCGTTGGGGACCTCCTGCGCAATACCCCGGGCGTCGCCGCGGTCGATCTGTTCCACGGTCTGGCGATTCACTATCGCGGCGAGCGGGCCTTGCTGGGCGGCAACGACGCCGGCGTGTCGCGGCGCTACGGACGTCTGCGCTTCCTGGGTGGCCAGGATCGGGATGCCGTCCTGGCCAGCCTGCCCGGCCGCGACGCCGCCATCGTCAGTGAGCCGTTCGCCAACAAGCACGGTATCGGCGCCGGCGGGCGATTCACGTTGGCGCTGGGCGGCCAGGACGTTGTGTTCCGGGTGGCCGGAGTCTTCTACGACTACGGTAGCAGCCAGGGTCTGATTCTCATCGATCGCACCACCTTGCTCCATTACCTCCCCGGCCAGCCCGCCACCAGCGCCTCCGTCTATCTGGCGCCCGCCGCCAACCGGGAAGCCGTTCGGCGGGAGATGGAGCGCCGCCTCGCCGCCTTGGATGTCACCGTCGTGCCCACCGAGCAGTTGCGCGACCGCTCGGTAGAGGTCTTCGACCGTACCTTTGCCATCACCTGGGCGCTCGAAGCCGTGGCCATCGTAGTGGCCATGCTGGGAGCGGCCAACTCATTGCTGGCACTGGTGTTGGACCGGCGGCGCGAGTTCGGCCTGTTGCGCTACCTGGGTGCTTCGACGGGCCAGATTCGCGGCATGATCCTGGCCGAGGCCGCGCTCATCGGCATGTTTGCTTCCCTGCTCGGCATGGCGCTGGGATTGGCTCTCTCGCTGCTGCTGATCTTCGTTGTCAACCGGCAAAGTTTCGGCTGGACCATTCAGTTTCACCCGCCCGGCGCACCGCTGGCGGGAGCCCTGGCCGTCGTCTGGCTGGTCACTACGCTGGCCGCCTTGTATCCGGCCCGGGTGGCTTCCGGACTGCGCCCGGCCGATGCGATCCACGAGGAGTAGAAGCGGCCAGGCCCGGCAAAATCTTGCCGCCGTGCCAGCTATTTGTCGCCAATTCTCCCAAAAGCCATTGATTTCAAGCGTCTTCCCGCTTGGCCCCCCGCTTGCCCAAGGTAACGGAGATGCTCAACCCCGTGGCCGCGCAATTGGAGCGATACATGGACCTGCTCAGCGCGCGGCAAAGCCTGGTAACGTCCAATATCGCCAATGTCGATACCCCAGGCTACCAGACCAAGGACATCGATTTTGCGGACGAACTGCGCCGCGCTTCCGGATCGCCCGAAATTCTGCAAGCTGGGGGATTGATCACCAAGAACGACGGCAATAACGTGAGCCTGGACCGTGAGTCGCGCCTGTTGGCGGAGAACTCGTTGCGCTTTCAGGCGGCTGAGAGTCTGCTGCGCGCGCAGATCCAGCAGGTGCGTTCCGCCATCAAAGAGGGTCAAGGCTCATGAGTCTGTTTTCCGCCTTGTCGGTTAGCGCATCCGGCATGTCCGCGCAGCGGACGCGGGCCGAACTGCTGGTGGAAAACCTGGCTAATGCGGAGACCACGCGAACGCCCGAAGGCGGTCCGTATCGCCGCAAGGACGCCGTGTTCGAAAGCAGTGGGGTTGCCTCGCCCTTCGCCTCGGTCCTGTTCCAACAGTCTGAAGGCTCCCTGGACGAGGCATCCGCCAACGGCGTCACGGTTGCCCAGATCGTCACCGATACGCGGGATCCCGAACGCCGGTATCTGCCCGGACATCCCGATGCCGACGCGGAGGGCTATGTCGCGTTTCCCCGCATGAACCCAGCCGAGGATATGGTGGACCTGATGAGTGCGTCCCGGGGTTACGAGGCGAATGTGGCTGCCATCGGCGCGGTGAAGGATATGATCCAGCGCTCGATCGACCTGTTGCGTTGAAGGAGGAGACTGTGCGGGAAGAACTTCGATGATTGCCCCAATTCCTCCCATCACTCCGCCCGTGCCGGTGGAATTGCCGGCGGTTGCCGCCTCCGCCACATCCGGTGGCGCGTTTGCCGGCGTATTTGCCCAGGCGGTAAACAGCGTGGAAGCTCTCAACCAGAACGCTTCGGCGTCGGTGGCGAGCTATCTGAACGGCGACGGCGAGGAATTGCACAACGCCGTGATGGCCACCAACCAGGCGGAATTGGCCTTCGACCTGTTCTTGCAAGTTCGAAACAAGGTAATCAGTGCGTACCAGGAAGTCATGAAAATGCAGATTTAAGGTCTTGCCGGCTGGCAAGTGAGGCGGTCGGCCCCTCACGTTTTCCCCGCCCTATGCCGATGGTTACTTTGTCGCAGGGCGCGGCGCGAGAAATCCGACTTCGATGAAAAAGTTACTGGCCAACCTTTCCCTTCGGCAGCGTCTGACCATTGCCACGGTGGCTGCGCTGGCGGCAATCGGCTTGTGGGCTCTGGTGCACCGCCAGCACGAGTCCGATTTCAAGCCGCTGTATACGTCGCTGCCGCCGGAGGACGCCGCCGCCATTGTGCAGAAATTGCGCGAGGGCGGTGTGGACTATCGTTTGCCGGAGCCCGGCGGCAGCGTGCTGGTGCCCTCCGCCAAACTGGCCGAGTTGCGTCTCACCATGGCGGCCGAGGGGTTGCCGAAAACCGGCAGGATCGGCTTCGAGCTCTTCGACAAAGCCAACCTGGGAGCCACCGAATTCGCCGAACACGTCAATTACCGAAGGGCCGTGGAAGGGGAACTGGAACGGTCCGTCATGTCCCTGGCGGAGGTCGAGCAGGCCCGCGTACACATCACCTTTCCCAAGGACTCCGTGTTTGTCGAGGAGCAACAGCCGGCCAAAGCGAGCGTGCTTGTGAAGTTGCGCCCCGGCATGCACCTGAATCCGCGCAATGTGCTGGCCATCGACCATCTGATTGCCAGCGCGGTGGAAGGATTGACTCCGGACCAGGTTTCGGTAGTGGATATGAATGGCAACCTCCTGGGCCGTCCCCGCAAGCCGGAGGACCCGGATGGGGTGCAGGGAAACGAGGAGGCGCTGGAGTATCGCCACAAAGCCGAGACGGAACTGCTCTCCAAAGTCAATGCCACGCTGGAGCCGCTGCTGGGAGCGGACCGCTTTCGCGCCGGAGTTTCCCTGGAGTTCGATCTATCGGCTGCCGAGCAGAGCGAGGAGTTGTTCGACCCGGCGCGCTCGGTGATGCTCAGTTCCCAACGCAGCGAGGACGTTTCCGGCGCGCCTACGGTAAGCGGAGTTCCGGGGACGGCCTCCAATCTTCCGCGGCCCCCGGCGCGTTCCGCGAACGGCAGCTCGCGGGTTTCGCGCGTCACCGAAAACATCACCTATCAATCCAGCCGCACCGTCAAGAAGACCCGCCAGCCGTCGGGTTCCGTTCGCCGCCTTTCGGTGGCGGTGCTGGTGGATCAGAACATTTCCTGGGTGCGGGGAAAGAACGGTTACCAGCGGGTACTGGTGCCGCCCTCCGCCGACGAACTGAAGGTGATTCACGATGTGGTGGCCGGCGTCGCCGGCTTCAGCCAGGAACGCGGCGACCAGATCGTCGTCGACACTCTGCCTTTTGAATCCACCCTCCAGCGCGAGCCTCCGCCTGACCTGGTGGAGCGGCCGTCAAAGGCCCCGCAGAAAGTTCCCTACGGGATCCCGTGGCCGCAGGACCGCAAGGTTCTGTGGATCGCGGTGGGTGTGGCTTTGGCCGTGATCCTGGCTTTGGCGATCGGGTTGGTGCGGTTGCTCGGCCGCCACCGGCGGCCAGGCAAGACAACCGCTAGCTCGCCGGGGGCCATCGAGGGGGGCGCTGCGTCCGCCCTGGAGGCGGGCGGCCCCGATCCCAATAACCAGCTCGAGGCCAAACTGGCCGAACGCGACGCCCTGCAGAAAAAGATGGACGCGAAGGTAATGGAATCGCTCAAATTGACGCCGGTCATCACCAAGAAAGCCGAGATCCTTGCCAAACACCTCCGCGAAAAGATCGAAATGCAGCCCGAGATCAGCGTACAAATTTTGAGGAGTTGGATCCGCGAGGAGGAGAGGTAAACCCTTTCTGCGAGACTTGCCATGATCTTGAACGCCTCCGCAACCAAAGCCGAGAACGAAAAAACAAGCAGCCTGCACAAGGCGGCGATGCTCATGATCGTCCTGGGCGAGCAGGCCAGCGCCGCTCTGCTGCCGCAGCTTTCCGACGACGACGTACAGAAGCTGACCAAGGAAATCGCCAAAGTGACGGCCATTTCCGCCGAGCAGGCCGAGTCGGTCCTCAACGAGTTCCATCACCTTTCCACGGCGGGCGATTACGTGGCGCGCGGCGGCCTGGAGGTGGCGCGAAAGCTCCTGCTCAACGCCTTCACACCGGATGTGGCCAAGCGCATGATGGAGCGTCTGACCAAAGCGCTGGGCGCCGAAGCCGTGTCGTTCGACGCCATCCAGAAAACCGACCCGCAGCAACTCGCCAAGTTCATTCATAACGAACATCCCCAGACCATTGCCCTGGTGCTTTGCCACCTCAATGTGCCGCAGGCCGCCGCCCTGCTTATGTCTCTGCCGGCGGGCATGCGGGCCGACGTGGCCCAGCGCATGGCCAGTCTGGATCAGATCTCGCCGGACATCATCACCAAGATCGCGGGTGTCATCGGACAGAAGCTCCAGGCTCTGGGAGAAGTCAGCCGCGAATCCTACGGCGGCGTGCGCGCCGTTGCCGAAATTCTCAATCGTATCGATTCCATTACCAGCCGCGGCATTATCGAGAGCATCGAGCAGCAGGATACCAACGTCGCGCAAACCATCCGGCACCTGATGTTCGTCTTCGAAGATCTGCTGCTGATCGACCAGTTGGGCCTCAAGGAGGTGCTGGCCAAGGTGGACCGCAAGCTATTGACGGTGGCTCTGAAGGGCACCAGCGAGCAACTGCGGAACCACATGTTGGGTTGCATGTCGCAGCGCGGCGCGGACATGCTGCGCGAGGATATGGACGCGCTCGGTCCCATCAAGATCAAGGAAGTCGAAGCTTCGCAACAGCAGATCATCGCCGTCGTGCGGCAACTCGAATCGGATGGCGTATTGAGTCTCAAGGGCGCGGTGGGAGAGCAATATGTGGTCTAGCCTCCCGTCACGGCTGGATTTCGATGGCACGTCACAGGGCCCGGACGGGCTGGATGCCCTCGGTCCCCGCGTGAGACGCATCGCCGATGCGCCCTGCCGCGGAAAGCGATGCATCCATGCGTGCTAAGGTGCTGGCTACCGGCCGCGGCGACGTCGCGCCGGTGGCCTGGCGAGACATGGCCGCGGTGGAGGAGGCGCCCGCCGCGGCAGCACCCCCCGAAGCAGCACCCGCCGCAGCGCCCCCCAGCGAACCGGATCCGGAACTCGCCAGGCAAACGGAGGAACGGGTGCGCTTGGCGCACGATGCCGGCTTGCGCGAAGGCCGGGAGCAGGGTCGCAACCAGGCCGCGCAACAAGTCCAACCGGTGATGGAACGGCTCACGCGCAGCATCGAGGATCTGGCCGGCTTGCGCAGCCGCTTGCGGCACGACGCCGAAGCCGACCTGGTAACGCTGGCGCTGGCCGTGGCGCGGCGGGTGTTGCGGCGAGAGCTGTCGGTGGATGCGGAAGCCATTCGCGGGGTGGCGATGGCCGCCCTGGAAAAGCTGGACGGGCAGGAGATCAGCCGGGTCCGCGTGCATCCGGCTCACGCCGCCGAGGTGAGCGCCTGCCTGCGGCGTACCAGCTCCGGCGGATCGGTCGAGGTGGTTCCGGACGCGGCGCGGGAGCTCGGCTCGGTGGTATTCGAAACCGAACGCGGGAGCCTGGACGCGTCCGTCGATACGCAACTCGAAGAGATCGAGCGGGGTCTGACCGACCGCCTCCGGAGGCAGGGCTGATGGAGCGGATTTCGCTCGCCGGGTATGGCCAGGATCTCGACCGTCTGGACCCGATGCGTTGGACCGGCACGGTGACCGAAGTCGTCGGCATGCTGATCGAGTCGCGCGGTCCGCGGGCGGGTATCGGCGACTTCTGCGAGATCGAGATCGGCGCCGGCCGGCGGCTGCGTACGCAGGTGATCGGCTTTCGGGACGGACGGGTTCTGTCCATGCCGCTGGAGGAAACCGACGGTCTCCAGTTGGGCTGCGCGGTGGTGGCGCGCGCCGAACAGGCCCGCGTTTCCGTCGGCCCCGCCCTGCTTGGGCGGGTCATCGACGGTTTCGGCAAGCCCATCGATGGCGGGCCGCCGGTTGCCGCGGCGGATACCTACAGCTTGTATGGCACCCCCGGCAATCCGCTGGACCGCGAGCACATTTCCCAGCCGCTGGTCACCGGTATCCGAGCCATCGATAGCCTTCTTCCTTGCGGCAAAGGGCAGCGCATCGGAATTTTCGGCGGCAGCGGGGTGGGCAAGAGCACGCTGCTGGGCGCCATGTCGCGCCAGAACTCGGCGGACGTCACGGTCATCGGGATGATCGGCGAGCGCAACCGCGAAGTGCGCGGCTTTCTCGAGAACGAACTCGGGCCGGAAGGCCGCAAACGCTCGGTGGTGGTGTGCGCCACCAGCGAGCGTCCCGCCCCGCTGCGCGTCCGCGCCTGTTTCGTGGCGTTGGCCGTGGCCGAATATTTCCGAGACCAGGGAGCCAGCGTGCTGCTGGTGATGGATTCGGTGACGCGGCTGGCGATGGCGCAACGCGAGATTGGCCTGGCGGCCGGCGAACCACCCAGCCAGAAGGGATATACGCCTTCGGTTTTTCAACTTCTGCCCAAGGTGCTGGAGCGCGCCGGCAATTTTCGCCGCGGCTCGATTACCGGCTTCTTCACCGTGTTGGTGGAGGGCGACGATTTCAACGAGCCGATCTGCGACGCGGTCCGCGCGATTCTGGACGGCCACATTATTCTGTCGCGCAAGCTGGCGGCGCAGGGCCACTATCCGGCCATCGACGTGCTCGAATCGGTCAGCCGTCTCACCGGCGCGTTGGCCTCGCCGGCGCAGAAGCAGGCCGCGGGCAAGGTGCGCGCGGCGCTGGCGGCCTATCGCGACGCCGAGGACCTGATCCAGCTCGGCGCCTATGCGGCCGGCTCGAACCCGGTCCTCGATGCCAGTGTCCAACAGCGTCCCGCCTTGCTCGATTTCCTGCGGCAGGAGCACACCACCCACGCCGCGCTTCCGGAAACGCTGCATGGCCTGGAAGAGCTGGCGAACCGTCTGGATGGCGCCGCGAAAGTGCCCGCCGGAGCGCGAAAATCGTGAAATCCTTCGAGTTCAGGCTGGCCCGCGTGCTGGAATGGCGGCAAACCGAGTTGGAACTGGCCGACGGCCGCTTCCGCCGCCAACTGGCGGCATTGGCGGAACTCGATCGCGAGCGCGCGCTGCTGGCCGAACAGCGGTCCGCCGCCGAGACCGAGGTTCGCGCCGATCCCAATTTGAACGGTAGCGATCTGGCTGCGCTGGGGGCCTTCCGGGAGTACGTGGACGCACGCCGCCAACAACTCGCCAAGCGGCGCGCCGAAGAAGGGCGAAAGCTGGCCGAGATCGAAGCCGTATTACTCGAAGCGCGGCGGCGGTGCCGCCTGCTGGAGCGGTTGAAGCAGCATCGCCGGGTTGAATGGGTCCATGCCGGCAACGCGGAGATCGAACAAACCGCCGCGGAGAATTATCTGGCCCAGTGGACCGAACGCCGGCGGGCGGAAAGCCGGAGCCGGTAGAGCGCTGTCCGCCTTTGGTTGTGGCGGGGTCACCGTGGGCAGACCTGGGCAGACCGGGCAGACCATCGTTTCTTGTGGCCCTGCAACCGGCACTCTTTCCCGCTCGCGCCGGAAGGCTTCCCATGCAGCCGGTGCCGACCCGATCCGTTCACCCCCCGTAGGGCATCGGGGGGACTTTCCCCAGCAGGCGCGAGTAGACGGTCAAAGCGCCGCGATGATGCGCGGTGTGCTCCACCATGGCCCATACGATTTCGCTGGTCGGTTGGCCGCCCATGACCGGGCCGGGCGGCAGCGGCCCGGCCAAATCTTCCGCGCTGTGTGAGCGGAGAAAGCCGATGGCGTTCGCGTAGGCCGTTTCGAGCGACTGCCGCGCGGCGGCGAGCGAGGTCGCGCTCTCCAGGGCGGCAGCTTGTTTGGCAAAATCGAGGTCGAAACCTTCGGGCCGGGATGCGCCCTCGATAAACCAGGCGAGCGTCTGCGCCGCGTGCGCGACCTGTTGCGCGACCGTCATCATTCCTTTTTTCGGACGGAACCCGGAGTCGGCCTCATCGAGGACCCGGGTGGAGCGCTCGAAGAATTCCTTGCTGGCAAGCAATTGATCGGCGAATGTGTTTTGTTCGGGTTGTGGGCTCATGGGCCACACTATATCACAAGGCGAATAAAAAGAGAAGATCGAACGGTCTCAATCTTCGCGTTTCGCCCGGTCTTTCAGCCGCCGGCCGAGTTCCTCCAGGTTTGGCACGAACCAGATGTGGCCGCCTCGGTTCGACTCGTACACAAAGTCCCGCAAGGAGGCGCTCGCGGCTACGTAGCCGGAGATATCGCCGACGATGGCTACGCGTACGCCGTAGGTGGCGAATTTCTGGAGGATCTCGCCGGCAATGCCGCTGCTAAGACGGAAAAAGTCGCCGCCGAGCTGCTCGACGGGAATGACAATAAGGCCCGCGCCATGCTCCCATGCCGCGCTCATCAGCTCGACCGCATCGCGATCGTTGCGCGGCCGCGGCCCTTCCGGCGCGCACTCGAATACACGAACGCCGTGAATCTCGTATGCTCTGGCGGGCATCCATTAGTCCTCCACAGCCGCGCGAATCAGATTGAACATGAAGGCGTTGGCCTCCATGTCACCCACCAGGATGAGTTTCATGCGCGCACGCCGTTCGTCGTAGATCGTTTCGACACGCAACGAGCCGGCGCCTGCCGGCTATTGGCCGCGCCGGTGAGTAGCGTCGTCAGACGGGTCGCCAAATCGGGACCGATTGCGTCGATTTCCACAATGCTTGAGAACAGCTCTCGCGGCATGCTAGGAGTCAACCCGTTCCGGTTCCCACTCATCCACATCGCCGCGGTCGGTCCGGTCCTCGCGATTCTCTCGCTTTTCCTGCTCGCGGCGCTTCTCAGTTTCCTCGCGTTCCTCGCGACCGTCGCTCATGAGTCCTCCTCTTCTCAGTGTAAAACCGGCCGAACCTCGTTAGCAGCTCAGTAATTGCATTGCCCCTCACCGACTCCCCCGGGATCCGGCTGTAGGCTGGATGGGTCGCCGGTGGCCAGTGGTCCGCTGACATATGGCCGCATCGCGCCCGTTCCTGACGGCCTGGGCGCCTTTGGCCCGGTGCTAGAATTACGTATCCCATGTCGCGACGTCCCTCTCGCCGTGCGGCCGTGCCAGCGCCTCAACGTCCGGCCCCAGCTCCGGCTTCCGCGGTTGCGCCCCATTGGCTGCACCCGCTGGTATTGATCCTCGCCGGCTTCACGCTGCTTTGCTGCTTCTCGGAGCCGTTCCATTCCAACGACGGCTGGTGGCATCTCGAAATGGGCAAATACGTTCTGGAGCACCACCGCCTGCCGGTGCCCGATCCGTTCGGTTTCGCCACCTATCTGCGCGGGCCGGCGTATCCCGGCGAAGATATTGTCCGCCACTTCAACCTCACCCAGGAGTGGCTGACCGAAGTCGTCTTCTACCCTATTTTCCGGCTCGGCGGCTACGGCGCGCTGGTGCTGCTCCGCGCCCTGCTGCTGATGGCCGCGTGCGCCGCCGTCGGCCTCCTCGCCTGGCGCCGCACCGCGCGGTTTTACCTTTCCATTGCGGCCTCGCTGGCTCCGGTCGCCGTGCTCTACTTGTCCGCTACCGACCGGCCACACCTGTTCACCATCTTCTTTACAGCGGTGTTCCTGCTCGTCCTGGACGCGCGGCGTCCGCTTTGGCTGCTGCCGCCGCTGGCGCTCTTATGGGCGAATTTCCATGGCGGTTTCATCATGAGCTGGATTCTGGTGGGCGCCTTTTGCGCCGAAGCGCTCTACCAGCGCCTGCGCGGCCAGCCTCGCGCCGGCGAATTCCGTTTGTGGCTCGCCTCCGTCGCCACCGTTCTCGCCTCCCTGGCCAATCCTAACGGTTGGAACGCCGTAACAACTATCCTCTATTTCCGCCAGAGCAAAATGCTCTCGGTGATTGCCGAATGGCGCCCTGCCGTGCTCTGGCCTCCCGGTGGTTTCGTGCTCCTGCTCGTGGCCGGCGCGGCGGTGCTGCTGTGGGCGCGCCGCAAAGCCCGCTTCGTCGACGTGCTCCTGTTCGCTCTGTTCGGCCTGGCCGGCGTCTACGCCATCCGCAACGTCATCTTCATCGGCTTGTTCGCCCCGGTCCTGATCGCCACCTACTTTCCCTGGAAGACGCGCCCGCTGCCGGCCGCCGCCCAGTTCGCCATCGCCGCGGCCATCCTGACCATTGGGGTGGTGCGGATTGCGGAGGGTAAGTCCCTCCGTTTCCATGCCCAGTTGGCCACTCGCCCCGCCGGCGCGGCCGATTTCCTGCTCGCGCACCACATCACCGGACGAATCTACAACCACCTGGAGGATGGCGGTTACCTGATGTGGCGTCTCTGGCCGCTCGACCAGATCTTCGTCGATGGCCGTCTGCTGAATGAGACCGTCTATCGCGATTACCGCCTGCTGACCTATTACATCGACACCGGCAAGCCGCCGCTCCAGATCCTCGACGATTTCGGCATCGAAACCATCGTCGTCAACGGTTTCGAATACACAGCCGGCGAACCGCACATGCTCATGGTGGCGCTGGCGAACCCCGCGCAGACGGTCTGGAAGCTGGTCTATAAGGATACGGTGGCGGCCGTTTTCATGCGCCAACCGCCGCCGGGCGTCGCACCGCTCGCCAATACGGAGATCGTCCCGGCAATGGAGGACGAGTGTACCGAACACATCCGCCTGGTGCCCTCCGAGCCCAACTGCGCTCGCGGCATGGCCAAGCTGTTTCAGCACCTTAACGACAACGCCGATTCCCGCCGCTGGATGGCGTTTTACCTGGAGCGCAAGCTCGAACCCGACCCCGAAGCCGAGCGGCAATATCAAATGATGCTAGCCGGCGGCCGGTGAGCGCGGCCTACCCTCCACCCAGCGGCGCCGCCGTGAGACCACTGTGTGGCAACATCGCCACGAATACGAGCCCAATGAGCAGCCCGGTAATTCGCACCCGAAACGGGTCGAGCCGTTCGTCCCGTTCCGCCGTGAATATCTCACGCGCCGCAAGGCGTTCGGTTTTTGCCTTGACGATCGAGGCGTTACGGCCGGTCGGCTCGGATGCTTCGCTCATTTAGAAGGCCACGGCACCGGATCTATCCGATGTTTTTCCACGCTCCAAACTCGCCATCACCAGCTCTTTATACCGCTGGTTCTGCTCGTCCACGGAGGCGATTTTCCTGCCGGCCTGCCGCTCATGCAGGGCCCACTCGAACAGTGTCAAGGCATCGTTTAGCAAGTCCTTCTTTGTGGCGGTGCCGGTTTGCTCCATGAGCCGTTCCAGTTCGTTAAGCCGCTCTTCCGGCAACTCCAGTTGAATTCTCTTCATCGCTTGTTATTGACCTCTACACTCACTATACACTCGCAATCCGAGTATATCAAGGAGCTTCGACGGTGATATTGCGAGTGCTAGACGGCCATCGCATGGGAACGATTCAAATGCCGTGCCTCTGCCCGATTGAGGGGACTGGGGAGCCTTGCCATCCGCTTTTCCATCGCGATCACTGCGAAACCGGCCAGGGTTCGGAGAGTCGTCTCGGCGTACTAGCCGTACAGCTTGCCGCCGCCAGGATGTTAGCCTGTGAGATATGGCGGGCGACAATCACTTGATGGAACTGGCGCGGGACGTAGTCAGGCGTTGCTTGGATGCGGGCGCTAGCGACGCCGAATGCACCATTTCGGAAGGCGACGAGTTTTCCGCCAATATCCGCATGCGCGAAATCGAAAGCGTGAAGGAAGCCGGCTCACGAGGCATGGGATTGCGGATTTTGCGCGGACGCTATACGGGCTCGTCCTATACGTCGGATTTATCTCCCGAAGGCATTAGGAAGCTGGTGGATTCGGCCATCGAGCTGGCCGCCATCACCACCGCGGATCCGCACGCCGGCCTGCCCGAGCCGGAAGAACTGGGGTCGGTGGCCAGCGATCTGAAGCTATGCTCGCCGGAGGTGGGGGCGCTCGATACCAGCTACAAAATCGATGCCGCCCGGCGTGCCGAGGCCGCCGCTCTCGATGCCGATCCGCGTATCTTCAATTCCGAAGGCGCCGGCTTTGAAACCTATCTGGGCCGCCACGTCTTCACCAACTCCCGCGGTTTCGCCGGCGAATACGCTACCAGCTACTGTTCCATCTCCGCCGTTCCGGTGGCGCGCGACGGCGATTCCATGGAGCGCGACTACTGGTCCAGCGCGGCGCGATCCCTCGACCGGTTGGAATCGCCCGAGCAGGTCGGCAAGACCGCCGCGGCGCGCGCGCTGCGCCGCCTGAAACCGGTGAAGGTCCCGACCCAAAAGGTGCCGGTAGTATTCGAGCCGCGGGTAGCCGCGTCGCTTGTCGGAAACCTGTTCGAGGCCGTTCACGGCATGCTGATCTACCGGCACGAGTCGTTTCTGGCGGGCAAGCTCGGCCAAAAGGTGGCCAGCGAAAACCTGACCCTCGTCGACGATGCCACCATGCCGGGTCTATTCGGGTCCTCACCCTTCGACGACGAGGGCGTGCCATCGCGGCGGACCGTGGTCATCGAGCGCGGCGTGCTAAAGAGCTATCTGCTGAACACCTATGCGGCGCGCAAGCTGGGCATGAAGACCACCGGCAACGCGAGCCGCGGGCTCACAGGCAACGCCGGAATCGGCCACGGGAACTTTTACGTGGAAAACGGTGTCCAATCGCCGGAGCGGATCGTGGCGGAGATTGCCGACGGCTTTTTCGTAACCGAGCTGATCGGCCAGGGCGTCAATGTCACCACCGGCGATTACTCCCGCGGCGCGGCCGGCCTTTGGATCCGTAACGGCGAGCTGGCGTTTGCGGTGTCGGAAGTGACTATCGCCGGTAACCTGGCGGAGATGTTGATGGGCTTGGAGGCGATCGGGTCGGACCTGGAATTCCGCGGCTCCATGGCCGCTCCCACGCTCAAGATCGGAGAAATGACCGTTGGTGGAAAATAAATCCCAAACCAAGGAAAGGCAAAAGCTCTCCATCCCGCCGGCCGCCATCGTCATCGTGCTCGCACTGGCGGTGGGGCTGGGCTGTTTCTACTACCTGAATCGTGCCGCCAGCCAGCCTCCCGCTCCGCCTCCGCCGCTTACCGGAGACGCCCGCACGTACGTGAGAAACGGATTTCTGCCTATTTCGCACGTGGAGATGCAAGCTCATGAGAGCTACCTGAAGCAGTCCATCGTGGAGATCACCGGCAACGTGGGCAACACCGGCAATCGGGTGATCGCCTCTGCCGTCATCTATTGTGTTTTCTACGACCCGAACCAGCAGGTGGTGCTGCGCGAGCGGGTGGCCATCGTAAAAGGCCGCCTGGCGCCCGGCGAAACCAAACCCTTCCGCCTGGCTTTCGACAGTGTGCCGGAAAGTTGGAACCAGGTCCTGCCGCAGATCGTCATCGCGGCCATCGATTTTTCGTAGCGGAACAATTATGCCTAAAGGTGTTGCGAAGTGGTGGCGGCGGCGTGGCCGCGTCGAGCGCACCTTTCTGGTTTTGCTGACGCTTTTCCTGGCGCTCTATCTGACCGGTTTGCGGGCCCTCGCCTGGCCGGCCGGAATCGTGACGTTCCTGGTGGGCGTTGCCGCTGCGTTCCAACTGGCCCGCCGCCTCATGCGCCGGGCGATCTGGCGGCTGCGCAACCGGCTGATCGCCGCCTACCTGTTCATCGCCGTCGTGCCCATCGTGCTTTTGGCGTCGCTGGCGGGCATCGCCGGCTGGATGGTCATCGGCCAGATGGCGGCCTACCTGGTCAATACCGAGCTGCGCCACCGGGAGATGAGTCTGCTGCGGCCGGCCGAAGCGCTGCTCCGCGTGCCCATTCAGGACACGGGCAACGCCCTGATGCGCTTCGGCATGATGAGCCACGAAGCGTTTCCGGGCGCCGAGTTGCTGATTACCGGCGAACGTGAGATTCGCTATCCTGCCCACTCCACTGTCGCTCACCCTCCTTCGGGATGGGGTCGCGCTTCCGGCCTCGTGGTGAGACGCGAAGGCGGCCAGGACCGCCTCTATACCTGGGCGCACCTGGTAGAGGGCAAATCGGAGATCACCGTCCTGGCGCCGGTCACGCACGAGGTTCTTTCCCAACTGGTGCCCGGTCTCGGCGACGTGGCCTTGCTGCCGCTCATCCACCACAGCACCCGCGTGCCGGAACCCCGCAGCCTGTTCGATTTCTCTCTGACCGGCTTCTTTCAGCCGGAGGTGCTCCGCTGGGAGGCGCCTCATAAGCGGGCCGAATTCCCCCTCATCCTGGCCGTGGCCACGCGTGCGTCGGCGGTTCTGGCCACGGTCTTTCAACAGCCCGATTGGGCCGAAGGCTGGCTGGTGGCGTTCGCGGCGATCACGGTGCTGTACCTGCTGGTGGAAATGGCGTCGCTCGTGGCCGGCGTGCAGCTCAGCCGCAGCATTACCGGCGCGGTCCATGAGCTGTACCTGGGCACCGAACACATCAAGCAGGGCGATTTCTCCTACCGCATTCGGGTGAAGGGCCGGGACCAGCTTGCCGAGCTGGCGTCGTCGTTCAACACCATGACCGCCAACCTGGGCCGGCTCATTCTGGTGGCCAAGGAGAAGGAACGCCTGGAATCGGAGCTGGCCATCGCGCGCGAGGTGCAGGACCAGCTTTTCCCCAAAGACGTTCCCGCCAGCCGCACCCTGGAGCTGAAGGGGCTGTGCAACCCGGCGCGCATGGTCTCCGGCGATTACTACGATTTCATGCCGCTGTCGGAAAACGCCCTGGCCTTCGCCATCGGCGACGTCGCCGGTAAGGGCATTTCCGCCGCGCTGCTGATGGCGGCGATTCAATCCATCATGCGCACCCAGTTGAGCACCAGCTTCGGCGGCCCGTTTTCCGCCGCGTCGTTGGTCAGCCGCCTCAACCGCCAGCTCTATGCCAATACCGCGCCGGAGAAATACGCCACTTTCTTTTTCACCCTCTATGACGAGACTTCGCACGCGCTGACCTATACCAACGCCGGCCACCTCTCCCCGCTGCTGCTGCACGGCGGCGAGTTCTCCTCCCTCGAGCCCACCGGAACCGTGGTGGGCGCTTTCCCCGCCGCCCGCTATCAGGAGCGCAGCGTGAATCTGGAGCCTGGCGACTTGCTGGTGGCCTACACCGACGGCATCGTGGAGCCGGAAAACGCTTACGGCGAGATGTTCGGCGACGATCGCCTGAAGGAGCTGATGGTGCGGTATTCGGCCGCGGATTCCTCCGAATTGATCGCGCGCACCATGGAGGCCGTCAACCAGTGGACAGGCTCCTCCGAGTTGCAGGACGATATGACCATGGTGGTGGCCAGGCGGCTATGAAGGTTCTCACGGCGTCCGAAATGCGCGAGGTGGATCGCCGCACCGGCGAGCGCGGAATTCCCGGCCTGGTGCTGATGGAGAACGCCGCCCACCGGGTGGTGGAGTTTCTGGGGGAGCGTTACGCCCCGCTCGCCGCCCAGCGCATCTTGGTCATTTGCGGCAAGGGAAATAACGGCGGCGACGGTTTGGCCATCGCGCGCCAGTTGCACGTCCGCTTTCAGCCGGCGGATCTATGGGTGGTGCTGTTGGCCGATCCCTCGGAACTGGCTGGTGACGCGGCCGCCAACTATCGCATGCTGCTAGCCGCTGGTGGCGCGGTTCAGCGCGCCATCCCGCCCGCGGCGCGCTTCGCCACGCTCATTGTCGACGCGATTCTGGGCACCGGAACGAACGGGCCGGCTCGCGGCGCCGCGCTCGGTGCCATCCGCGAGATCGATTCCGGATTCCCGCTCGCCAAAGTCGTGGCCGTGGATATTCCCTCCGGAATGCCCAGCGATTCCGGCGAACCGGCGGGCGAGTGCGCGCGCGCCGATGCCACCGTCACCTTTACCGCGCCCAAAGTGGCGCACGCGCTGGCACCCAATTGCGACCGCGTGGGAGAGCTGGTCGTCGCGCCCATCGGCAGCGCTCCCGATCTGCTCGAAGATTTCAAGCTGGAGCTGGTGACGCCGGCGACGTTCCCGAAGGTGCTGGAGCCGCGGCCGCGCTCGGGACACAAAGGCACTTTCGGCCACGCGCTGATGGCTGCCGGCAGTCCGGGCAAAAGCGGCGCCGCGGTGCTGTGCGGGCTGGCCGCGTTGCGGGTGGGCGCCGGCCTGGTCACGGTGGCGTCTCACGCCGCGCCGGGTTTTGCCGCCGAAGTGCCGGAGCTGATGACGGAGCCGCTGGCGAACGAGAGCTTCCCGGCGTTGGCTCGCGGCAAGACCGTGATTGCGATGGGCCCCGGCTTGGGCCAATCGGAGGAAACCAAAGCTTTGGTCGCAGCCGTTCTGGCCGATTGCGAGCAGCCGGTGGTGCTCGATGCCGACGCCCTGACGCCAGGGATTCGCGGCGATTCGGCGCGCGTGCGCGTGCTCACGCCGCACCCTGGGGAAATGGCGCGCCTGACGGGCAAATCGACGGCCGAGATTCAATCCAGCCGCGTCGATTCCGCCCGGTCGTTCGCTTGCGCTAACCAGGTCACGTTGGTGCTGAAGGGCCAGCGAACCCTGATCGCCTTCTCGGATGGCCGCGTCTGGATCAATCCCACCGGCACGCCGGCCATGGGCAAAGGCGGCTCGGGCGACGTTCTCACCGGCCTCATCGCCGGCCTCGTGGCGCAGTTTCCCGACGATCCCGATCAGGCCGTGGCCGCCGCCGTGTACCTTCACGGATTGGCCGGCGAGTTGGCCGCCGGCGCGCTCGGCGAAAAGGGCCTGATCGCGCGCGATCTGGTGGGTTATCTGCCCGCCGCATGGGAGAAGTGTGCCGGTCTACCGCACCGCGTCTGACGCCGAAACCATCGCCCTAGGCGCGCGCCTGGCGCCCGATCTGCCGCGCGGCGTGGTGCTGCTCATCGGCAACCTGGGCGCCGGCAAGACCACCCTCGCCAAAGGTATCGCCAGCGGTTTGGGCGCGGCCGCTCCGGACGAAGTCTCGAGCCCCACTTTCACCCTGATTCACGAATACGGCGGCGGCCTGGTTTACCACATCGACCTGTACCGCCTGGAGGAAGAGCGCGAGCTGGCCACGCTAGGACTGGAAGAAATATTGGACCGCGACGCCGTAGTCCTGATCGAATGGGGCGAGCGATTCCCCCGCCTGCTGCCGGCCCGCCGTACCGAAATCCACCTGCGCACCGTGGCCGAAGACGAGCGCGAAATCGAAGTCCGCTTCGTGACTCCGGACGGGGGGATACGCTGACACCAAGGCACCGCCGGGCTCTCGTTGAGCCGTTGAGCTGGGCGCGTTCATCGACGCTCAGGCGGTTCAAATGGTATTGGTGACCGCCCGCGCATAAACGAACCGAAACCAATGTGGGCGCACTAATTCAAATTGCCGCTTTCCTGCAAATCTCGCAATCGCAGTGCGTCACATCGCCCCACTTGCAATCGAGCTGGACGTACACTGGACGGAACCAGAATGCGCGCCTTGGCTACCGGACTGGCACTTGGGGCACTCCGGAAAGAAGTCTCGTGCCGGGGCTTCCGGAAGTGAAGTCATGTATTCAGCCTCGATCACGCGCTGGCTTTCGAGATCGTCCAATTGAGAAAACGACTTGCCCGTACTTTTGAGAGCCTTCTTGACAATCTTGATGTCTGGCGCAAGGGGCAGGGTTTCGGGAGCCACTCCAGTCTCTTGGATTACCATCCGGCGGACTCCCGCGCCCACATCGCGGGCTACATAATCCAACTCGGCCTGACCATATACGCCACCCCGGTTGATTCTGCCTTCGGTGAGGCTCAACCGAAACAGGTTGGCGGCCAATTCATCGCGACCCATGAAGTCGAAAAGCGGACGATTCAAATCGGGAGATCCCTTTAGTTTTTTCAGGTCGGCCAGACTCATGTTATACATGCCCCGATACCCGGCATTCTGAAATCGCGGATGAGATTCAACACCCGCCTCGCTCGCTGCCTTGCTGAGTGTCACTTCCCTTGCGGAGATCTCACCACGGATGATAAGGCGATCCATGTTGGCCGGATCGATCACCACAAGTTCTTGCAGTACCTGATCGAGGGCCGCGAAATAGAGTTGCGCCCTCGCAATCGCCGAGTTCTTGGCGTCCCCGTTCATGGCCACCAGGCAGCACGCGAGACGGGTCATTTGGAAATCGTCCACTTCGCGCGATCCGATTTTCCGCCTGACCTGGATGAAATGCTCGATGACAGGAATGCCACCCGTTGTGCAAACACCGATGGCCTTATTAATTACATTCTTGAACGCCGACCAGGAATCGTACCCCAGCACGGCCATGACGTCGCGGGCAAACCAGTAGCGTGTGCCGTTCTCCAAGGACAAGCTCTCGAAGTACTCGCCAGTTTCGTCGAAGAGCTGAAGCGATCCCTGTGGATTCGAACCCTCACTGTTGCTCATTGTTTTCCAGCCTTTTCCCGAACATAGTAGTCAGACTGTTGGGCCTTGGCAAGCGGGTCTTTTCCGCGTGCGTTTGGGCATGAACCCAGTATCGCAGGTAAAGGGAGCCGGGGAGCCGGGGACGGGGAGCCGGGGGGAGCCGGGGACGGGGAGCCGGGGACAGACGGAACGTTCACCGCGACCCGAAACACCCCGAAAACGTCCCATCTGTCCCCGAGTTCCCCACGCGGCCGTTTCAAATAAGCTCCAGCCGAAGTTGGCGGCCGATTGCCGCCGCAGCGCGTTGAAGAGTGTGCAAGGTAACACCAGTGTTGGTGGGGTCGAGCAAGCGGTCGAGCGCTCTGCGGCTGGTTTGCATGCGGATGGCCATCGCCGCCTTGGTAAGGCGATCCTTTCCCATGGCGGCTTTGATCTGATCGGCGAGGATCTGCTTGACGGCCCGTTCCTGGCATTCCTCCAGAATGCCTTGTTCGGCCAGAAAGCTATCAAAACAGGAGCCAACCTTGCCTTTCTTACGCGTCATCAGAGCAACTCCTTCATACGCTTGACCGCCGGCCTTAAATCCAATCCGCGGGACCCGCCTAGCGGCCAATACGAGCGGGTTCCGCGGCGGCAGGCGCGCCGCGGAGTAAGCCTTCCGTGCTCAGGTCTTCATCAAGGTCCGGCCAGTGAATCCCATAGCCTGCTCCGCTTACTTTCCAGCGGGATCGCTGTTCCATGGTAGCGTTCAAAAGCCGCGGATACCACGTCAAGGGCACGATGATTGTGCGCCCGTCTGCGAGGTCCACCGCCAGTGTGTCTTCAGTGACGTGTACGTCGCGTACCCGTTCGCCGGAATTAAGATGGGAAGCGTTCATTCCATTTCTCCAACAAGAAAGTGCGATTCTCCGCCACTAGCCGGTGGACTCGCCGAAGCTCCGAACTCCTGATCTCGCCCCGGCATTTCGCCCCGCGAAGGAAAGTAAGGTGACCCATTTTTTGTGGGGCAGGTTGTCTAACCTGCGGACCGATTGTCAATCGGTCCAGCCGGGCGCCAGCCCGGCCCTGTGCCGACGAGTTCGAAACCTGGCTCAACCCAAATTCCACGACCTCAGGAGCGGAAGCTCCACCGGACCGAAGCCAAGATTTCTGGCCAGCGCAACCGGGTCCAGCCAGAACTTCGCCGACTGATCGTCGCGATCCACGTGCACATGGGGAGGCTTGTTTGGCTCATGGCTGTAAGAATAGATCCGGTATGGCCCCACCATCAGTATGGTCGGCACGCCTCCCAGTATCCCACCGTAGTGCGGTGGGAAACCTGGGGGAAACCTGGGGACAGCCCGCGTGTTTCCTCGCCCGAGAGTGCAAGCCGCTGGAGAAGGAGCCGCGTTGCCTATCTCTCAGTCGCCACGCGACGCTTCCGAGCTCACCGCAAGCCCTTGCGTCTCTTAAGCTTGCAGAGAGTTCCCTGAAAACCACCCCTCGGCCAAAAGCCAATCACAGATTTCCAAAACATTCCCTTCCCCTTCATTCCAGGCCACTTCCGCCAAATCCGCCCCGTCGGACACCCGCTTGTCCCGCGCTCGCAAGCTATCGTAGTGGCCGAAAGGTAGCTCCAATGCCCGATTCCGCCCTCTCCGCTCCTCAGCTCAAGGTTGTCGACGCCCTGTTGAACGGCGCCAACCTCAGTGCCGCCGC
>Ga0182016_10000509_pt1 | contig 48460 bp, 45 predicted proteins | sample 712S2MmetaG_FD_120491 | JGI IMG/M metagenome (GOLD analysis project Ga0182016, IMG submission 120491) | Permafrost microbial communities from Stordalen Mire, Sweden - 712S2M metaG | ecosystem: Environmental > Terrestrial > Soil > Wetlands > Permafrost | place: Sweden: Stordalen | collected...
GGCTTTGCCGTCTCCATTGAAATCGCCGACGCCCTGAATGACCCAGCCGGAGGAGGGCGCCACGGTGCCTGGAGTTCCCTGGCTCGCAATCGTGGTCCCGTTCATCAGCCACTGGTAGACCTCACCGGTGCCGCTGTTCCGCCACAAGATGTCGGCGTAGCCGTCGCCGTTGAAGTCACCCACCCCCTGAATCACCCAGTCCGAGGTGGGGGCGCCCGGGCTCCCGGTGCTGGTCAGCGCAGTGCCGTTCATCAGCCACTCAAAGACCTGCTCGGTGCTGGTGTCGCGCCACAAAATGTCACTCTTGCAGTCGCCGTTAAAGTCACTCACCGCGGCAAACGACTCCGGATTGGGATTGGGATTCGGGTTTGCGGTCGAGCACGATCCGATGGCCTGCACCACGCTTACGGGAGCCGTGCCGACGTTGCTGTAATAGGTGAGGCCGTTGGCGGCGTCAGGAGAGTAAGTGGCGGTGAGGGTGTTGCTGCCTACGGCCAGACTTCCGGCCGGGATGGTGATGTTGGCTGAGCCGCCGCTCAGGGTTGCGATGGAGGAACCATAACCTCCGCTGTTCAGCACCACCGTGCCGGTGGGGGTCGGGTTGCCGCTGCCGCCCGCTACCGTGACAAACACCTGGTCAGGCTGGGCGGTCGTGATGGTCGAAGAGGCCGGCTGCACGGTCACTGTCGGCGTGGTGATGACGCTGAGAGCGTACGTTTCGCTCGTGCTCGCGAGGAACTCTGGAGTTCCGCTAAAAGTGGCCGTCAGCTGATGCACGCCCGCCGTCGAGAACGTGGCGTCGCAGCCCGCTATTCCGTTGGTGGGGTTGATCTCCGCTGACCCACAACCGGAGATGGTGTTCCCGTTGTCGGCGAAGGAAACGGTCCCTCCATTGACCAGATTGCCGCCTGTAAAAACCACTGCTATGAGCAGGACCTCCTGGCCCGGCGTCGTCTGGTTGTTGTTGGCAGTCGTCCCGAGCGAAGTCTGCGTGGAGAGAACCGCTGCACCAGCGGGCGCCGGCAGCAGGAGGCACGCAGGAATCAACAGCAGAGGTGCGAAGCGCATCGGCATCGAGGTGAAGGCTGTGAAAATTTGCGGACCAGACGGTTTCATGGGGCCTTTCTGCGTTGCAGAAATGAGCGAGTGTCAGGAGCGAGAGACCGAAATCGGGGACCGGGTGATGCAAATGGGGTTGCTGGCAGCGACCGAACGGGTCCAATGGGGAAGAGTCGCACGATTTTAATATCAGGGGGGGTGGGTTCGTCAATGATCGCAAGAAAAAGAGGCGTACCGGGGATTCTCTGCGCGCACGGAAACGGGACTAGCTTGTTCGGGACGTGAAGCCGGAATCCCGGGCCCTTCGCAAGCTCTCATGCGGGTTGTTGCCGTATTACCGGCATCCATGTAAGTCATTGTCAACAGAAAAGCACGAGACATCCGGACGCGCTCTGGAGAGCGCGTTGTTAGTCCGATCAGGAGCTGCCGCTGCGCGTGTTTGCCTCTCGGCGGTTGGTTCCTGCACTCTGCAGAACCGGACATCCATTTGCTGCCTCAGGCTCCAGGGAGCCGTCGCAGAAGATTGAGTTTGTGTTCTCTGCCAGTCCCGAAACAATACGAAGAGAGCCTCGGGAGTCGCCTCCGTCGCCCAGCCGGTCAGCTGCGGGACCTGGCAGCCTGCGCATCGATGATCCTGATGTTTTTCCTTCTCAGGAAGGTTTTAAGCAGCTGCGGTTCGTCGGAACTCGGCCGCAGGTATGTAATCCGTATTGCGTCTTTCCACGGCCAGCATCGGGGCCACCATTTTCCTCGCCACCGCAAGCGTGGCCCGGTTGCCGTTGCCGCGTTGCCGTTCCTTTTCGTGAAGCAGGGCCAGTTCGTCGCTGTAACGGGGAGCCAGTCTGGCCGCCTCTACCAGCACCTGCTGGATATGCTTGTTGCGCTGCTTCGATATCGGCGTGCGCATCCCCTTGTCGCCTGAGCTCTTCTCGGCGCTGCACAGGCCGCAGTAGCTGATGGCCTGCTTGATGGAACGGAAGCGCGAAGTGTCGCCGACCTCGAGCGCCCAGGTCAGGGCTGTGATCGGACCCACACCGGGGATCGTTCTGAGCCGTCGCAGTCTGTCGGCCAGCAGCGGATCCTGTTCCAGCGATCGCAGCAGACTCGTGTCCAGGCCTGATCGATCGGTCGATGTGCTCGCGACACAGCTTCAGCAGCGGACGAATACTCTCGCTGACCTCTTCGTTGGTCGCCAGCAGCTCAGCGAAGTAGCCCATCCGGTGCAGCCGCAGCTTGTTGTAACTCACGCCAGTCTCCATCAGAAGACCTGATACGCGGTTCTTCATCTGCACTGCCTGCCGCAGCACCAGGCCGCGGTAGCGCAGCACCCGGCGCCGGTTGCGGATATCGGTCGATGCCATGTGGCACTCGGGCAGGAAATCGCAGCGCAGGCAGTCGGCGATCTTGCCGGCATCGATCCGGTCGTTCTTCCGCTTGGCTGCGGTAATGGCCCGCAGCATCAGCGGGTGAGCCACCTTCACCTGTTCGCCATGGGGAAGCAGGTGATCGTAGATCCAGCCGGTGAAGATCGTCGCTTCCATCGCGATCATCCGGGGTTGAGGAAGTGTTCTGATCCACGCGTCCAGCTCGTGCCGCGTCGAGCCGATCTTCCCTTCCTGGTGCACACAACCAGCCGCGTCCTTCACGCAATAGCTGATTGTCTTCTTGTGAACATCCAGTCCGATGTAAACCATATCGTCTCTGAGGAGCCTCCGAGGTTCGTTCTCTGAATCAGCTTGCCGCTGAGTTCAGCTTATGCAACACCTCGTGCTCCTCCTCGACTTAGCATTCAAACAATACGGAAGTTTCGGGTCAAGCAAAGGCTTACCTCCTCGCGTCGTCGGCGAACCCGGCAGCCGTAACGTCCGATTGTGGAGGAAAAATCTGGTGACGCTGTGGTGACCAGCGGGACGATAAACGCAGCCAAACGCCGGCAAGTCCCGATAAGGACATAGCCTGCCCGCATGAAAACTGGCAATTTACACATCCTGCCGATGCCTGCCAAGCCTATGCAAAGACGCTCCTTTTGCCCTCTCAAGGCGGAGAGTTCGGGTTCGATCCCCGATGGCGCTACCACACCAATCTGCAATGAATCGGCAGACGAGGTCTTCGCTTCGCTCCAGGATTTCAGCTGGTCCTACACTGATGGTGTGAGAATCTGGATCGCCGCCGTGGGCGCGCGCCCTCGCAAAGGCTTCGATGACCTGGTGCGCATTTACCTCGATCGCATCGCCGCCACTTCGAAGTCCGGTGTCGAGTCCCCCCTCTTTCGTTCCGAAGACGCTCTATGGCACACCGTCGAACGCGAGCGTGCCCGCTCCGCGCCTCTCCTCGTCCTGCTTGATGAACACGGCAAACAAATGCCCTCTGAAGATTTCGCCCGGTGGCTCGGCCGCGAACGCGACGACGGCCGCCAGCTCATCGTCTTCGCTATCGGCCCCGCCGGCGGCTGGTCCGAAGAATCGCGCCAGCGCGCCGCCGTGCTCCTCTCTCTGGGAAAAATGACCCAGGCGCACGAGCTAGCCCGCGTCGTCATCGCCGAACAGATCTACCGCGCGCTTACCATCCTGGCCGGTCACCCGTATCATCGATCAGGAAGCCGGTAGGCGGTAGCCTGGAGCCAGTAGCCAGATGCAAGTAGCGTCGCGTCACCTCTGTTTCTGGTCCCTTCGCTACCGGTTCCAATCTCCCGGCTCCCAGCTATGCGCTACCGGCTACAGGCTACAGGCTTACTCATGAACGAACCAGAAACCCGCAAAGGTCTCATCCTCATCAACACCGGACCCGGCAAAGGCAAGACGACTGCCGCCATGGGCACCGCGCTGCGCGCCGTCGGCAACGGCATGCGCGTCCTCATGCTCCAGTTCCTGAAAGGCTCCTGGCACTACGGCGAGCTCGACTCGACGAAGGCCTTCGGCGAAAACTTCATCCTGCGCCAGATGGGCCGCGGCTTCGTGAAAATCGGCGGCGCCGAAACCGACCCCGAGGACACCCGCCTCGTCGAAGAAGCCTGGGGCGAGGCTCGCGCCGCCATCCTCTCGGGCGATTGGGACATGGTCATCCTCGACGAGATCAATTACGCGATCAGCTACGGCATGCTCGATCCGGTCAAGGTTGTCGAGACGCTCGAGGCGCGGCCTGAGATGGTGCACGTCATCCTCACCGGACGCAACGCCCACCAATCGCTGGTCGCCATCGCCGACACCGTCACCGAAATGCGCGAAGTGAAGCATGCCTATCAGAAAGGCATTCTCGCGCAGCGGGGCATCGAATATTGAGCCTTATTCACCTTTTCGTGATGAACGAAATCAGCGATCGATGAAATCTCGGGCCACCCCGGTCAGGATCCAACGTGAGAACAGGAAAGACCCCAAGGACCTTATCGAAATGTCCGTAGTTCTCTCCGGATGGCCCCAACTGCTGGCCCGGAATTCTCAAAAAGGAATCAGACAGGTCCATCCCGGATTCACCAAAACGGCGCCAGGTTCCCTTTGCAGTTTGGGTGTGCCCCTGCGTCGTAATGTCCTGGAGAAAGCTCTGGTCTGAATACAGGTGAAGTGTGCAGGTCTCGTTGCCGCTTCGAAATGTGTAGGTTCCAGCGAGCGCCCCATAATCGTAGTTAGCAGCGATGCAGTACCAAAGGACGGGCGCAGAAAAGAAAACGACAATAGTAGCGACGAGTCGTAATGTCTTACTCATTGCGTCGCTCCGACCTGACTAACCCCGCCACGCGTCAAACTTTGCGCTGCGCACCGCCCCCGCCAAAACCTCAATATCCCCCGACAGCACCCGATCCTCTCCCAGCGGCTTCACGACCTCGCGCACCGCAGCGAATGCCTCGCCCACGCGCCGGGCTGGGTTCAGCGGCGCGCGAAAATCCAGCCCCTGCGCAGCACACAGCAGCTCAATCGCCAGCATCCGCTCAGCATTCTCCACCACCTGCCGGAACTTCAACGCCGCGGTCATCCCCATTGACACATGATCCTCTTTCCCGCCGGAGGTAGGCACGCTGTCCGCGCTTGCGGGATGCGCGAGTACCTTCGCCTCATTGAGCAGCGCCGCGGCAGCCACGTGCGCGATCATGAATCCCGACGACACCCCGGGGGTTCGCGAGAGAAATGGCGGCAGGCCTTCGTTGATGTCGGGGTTCACGAGGCGATCGATGCGCCGCTCGCCGATCCCCATCAGCGTGGTCATCGCGATCGCGGCGGAATCCAACGCCAGCGCCAGTGGCGCCCCATGAAAATTCCCTCCCGACAGGATCTCTCCCTCGGCGAAAACGAGAGGATTATCTGTAGCAGACCCTGTTTCAATTTCAAACGTCGTCTGCGCCTGCGCCAGGGCATCGCGCACCGCCCCATGCACCTGCGGCATGCAGCGCAGACAATAGGCATCCTGGACGCGCGGGTCGTTATGCCGATGCGACTCGCGAATCTCGCTCTCCGGCAGCAGCGCGCGCAGATGCGCCGCCACCGCCATCTGCCCAGGATGCGGCCGCACAGCGTGAATGCGCTCATCAAACGGCGTCGGCGTTCCCTTCAGCGCTTCAAGCGTCATCGCGCCAGCCAGGTCTGAAAGATCCACCACCCGCAAGGCCCGCGCCAGCGCCAGCGTACCCACCGCCGTAATCGCCTGCGTCCCATTCAGGAGCGCCAGGCCTTCCTTCGCTTCGAGCGCCAGCGGCTTCAGACCCGCCTGCAACAACGCCAGCGCCGCGGGAATCCGGCGACCGTCTACCAGCACCTGTCCCTCGCCGATCAACGCCAGCGCCAGATGCGCCAGCGGCGCCAGATCCCCACTCGCCCCCACTGATCCGCGCGCCGGAATCACCGGATGAATCCCCCGGTTCAGCAACTCCAGCAGCATTTCAATCAGTTCAGGACGAACCCCGCTGAACCCCTTCGCCAGCACATTCGCCCGCAGCAGCAGCATCGCCCGTACTTCCGCTTCCTGCAACGGTTCGCCCAGCCCGCAAGCATGGCTCCGCACCAGGTTGCGCTGCAGCGCCTGCACCTCGCCTGGCTCAATGCGAACATCCGACAGCTTCCCAAAGCCGGTATTGACTCCATACGCCGTATCCCCGCGCGCCAGCAGCCCATCCACCACGGCCCGCGACTCGCGAACTCGCAGCGGCGCCGCAGGATCAAGCGCCACGGCACGCCGATCCAAAGCAACCTGAGAAATTTCATCCAGGGAAAGAGGCTGACCAGCGAGTAACAAAGGCGGAGACATTACCGAACAGAGTACAGGGTGCGGGGTACGGGGTACAGGATGCTGCGAGCAGCGCCGCACCTGTCCCCCGCCATTCGCCACTACGAGACGAATTTCGGAATTTCCGGCGCCTCCACTTCCGGCTTGATGATCGGAGCGTCTTCAGCCTTCACGTAGGCGATCTTGCCCGCGGCAATCTCTTCCTGGGCCACGCGGCATGCCTTCCGCGAACGGCTCGGGACCATCGGCTCGGCTCCATTCTGCAGTTGGCGCGCGCGCCGCGCGGCCACCAGAACATAGCGGAAGTTGCTGTCGTATTCCTGCTCGATCGTCATTCCCTGCTCCTCCACAATTCCTGCTTACTTTTCATCGATTCGGGCTCAGCTGAGGCACACCAAAGGCCTCCAGCACGGGCCTGACCCGGTCTTCTGAATTCGCCTGCAGACAGCTATCGGCAATCCGGAGCACTCGCTCGCGGTCCGCCAGTCCGTCGGCCCCGTTTCCGGCATCGTCACCGTCACGACGAATACGTTCAGCGGCGACAATGGCGGCCATCTCTTCAACTGCCCGATCCAGGATGTCGTTGACGAGAATATAACCATATTCGCGGTAATTCTCAATCTCCTGGCGCGCTTTTGCCAGACGCCGCTCGATGATCTCTTCCTTCACGCTGCCTTCGGCGCGGCTGCGGTTCCTGAGCCGAGTGGCCAGAATCTCCGGCGACGGGGGCATCAGGAAGATGGAAACGGAATCCGGCATCTTCGCGCGCACCTGCGAAGCTCCCTGCACATCGATATCCAGCAGAAGATCGCGGCCCCGCGAGAAGGCTTCCCGCAAAGTGGACCGGGCAGTCCCGTAATAGTTGCCGAAGACGTCGGCGTATTCGAGGAACTCGCCGTTCCGGATCATCTGCTCGAAATGTTCGCGCGTGGTGAAGTGGTATTCGCGGGAATCCTGTTCGGAACCCCGCGGACCGCGGGTGGTCCACGAAACGGAAAACTCGAGGCCGGTCACCAGCGAACGCAGCTGGTTCACCAGCGTCGATTTACCCGACCCGGAGGGCGCCGAAATGATGAACAGTATCCCAGCCAAGCGTTTTCTACCCTACTCCAGATTCTGAACCTGCTCGCGCGCCTTCTCAATCTCGGACTTCATGCCCAGCCCCGCTTCGGTAATGCGTGTGCCATTGCCTGCTACACCGCTGGTCTTTGAAAGCAGGGTGTTAGCCTCGCGGTTCATTTCCTGGAGAAGAAAATCGAGCTTTTTACCGACTTCCCCGCCCTGATCCAGCAACCCCGTGAAGTGATCGATGTGGGTTCGAAGGCGCGTGACCTCTTCTTCGACGTCGCTGCGCTCGGCGATGAGCGCGGCTTCCTGCAAAATGCGGTCCTGATCGAAGCCTCCGTCGAGCATGGCCTTGAGGCGTTGACTGAGGCGCTCGACATAGGCCTGCTGGACCTTTTCGCGCAGGGTCGCCGCTTCGTCGACGAGGGTATGGAGTCGTTCCATGTTGGCGCGGAGCTCGTTGGCGAGGAGCGAACCTTCCTGGGCGCGCATGGTCTCTAAAGCGGCGATCAGCGAATCCGCTTCGCGAAGAACAGCTTCTTCAAGGCCAATCAGCTCTTCGTCGCTGTTGCGCGATTCGGCCATCAGAACGCCGGGCAGGCGAAAGACGGCGTTGAGGTCGGGTTCAGCGGTGAGCCGATGCTCGGTGGCGGCGGCGCGAAAAGCTTCCACGTAGGCGGCCACGAGTGCGTGGTCATACCCTGCTTCGGCTTTCTGGCTGCGTTCGAGGTTCAGTGTGACTTCGACGTGGCCGCGGCGCAGCTTTTCCTTCAGCAAGCGACGGAGCTGAATCTCGATACCTTCAGCTCCCGGGGGCAGGCGCATGTGGAGATCGAGAAAGCGATGGTTGACGCTTTTCAGGCTGACCGAAAAGCCCAACGTGTCCGAAACGCGGCCGGCGATTCGGGCAAACCCGGTCATCGAGCACACCGGATGCTTCGCCCCGAGTTGACTGGTCTCGGTCATCGTTGGGGCTTTCCCGTTAGTGCGGGCTCACGCAACGCGGTGTCGGGAACCGTTGCTTCCAGTGTGAGTTCTGTCTCCGCAATCTCCGGCTCATTGCCGCCAATGGGGTGACCGTTTCCGTTGGTGTTCCCGATATCCATGAACTGCAGGCGATAGAGCTTCTGATAGGTGGCCGAGGTTTGCAGGAGTTCTTCATGCGAGCCGACATCGGTGATCCTGCCGCTCTCCAGCACCACGATGCGCGTTGCGCGTCGAACCGTCGAGAGCCGATGCGCGATGACGATGACCGTGCGGCCCTGCATCAGATTGGCTAGCGCTGCCTGGACCAGGGATTCGCTCTCCGCGTCGAGTGCGGAGGTGGCTTCGTCGAGAATCAGAACCGGTGCATTTTTCAGGATGGCGCGAGCAATGGCGAGGCGCTGCCGCTCGCCGCCGGAGAGGCGGAATCCCTTCTCGCCGATCACTGTGTCGTAGCCATCCGGCATTCTTTCGATGAAGTCGTGGGCCAACGCGGCCTTCGCCGCATCGACCACGCGCGCCTGCGGTACATCCGGCTGCCCGTAAGCGATATTGTTGCGCACCGTGTCGTTAAAGAGGATCGTCTCCTGAGTCACTTTACCGATTTGCGCGCGCAGCGATGAAAGGCTTGCCTGGCGCACATCGCAGTCGTCGATCAGGATGCGGCCGTCGGTGACGTCGAAAAAGCGCGGGATCAGATTTACCAACGTCGACTTCCCTGCTCCACTCGGACCAACCAGCGCGACCACTTCGCCGCGATGGATGGTGAGGTCGATGTCGTGCAGGACGATGGGCGGGCCCTCGGTCTGACCCTCGGGATATTGGAAGCTAACGCGCTCGAGGACGATTCTGTCCCTGAACCCCTTCAGAACGCGCGGATGCTTGGCTTCGACGACTTCGTCATGGTCGTCCATGAAGTCGAAGATTGCGGCTGAAGCTCCGGCTGCCTGCTGAAAGTTGTTGTAGTAGATCCCGAAGCGTCGGATGGGATCGTACATCTTGAACAGCGCCACGATGAAGGCGAAGAAGATTCCGCCGCTCATTGCGCCATGGCCAATCTCGTTGCGCCCCAGCAGGAGCAAAAGGGCAATGGCGACTGCGCCGATGAAATCCATGAGGGGCGAGGTAAGTGCCTGGGCGCGCACCGAACGGAGATTGGCGCGGAAGAGTTTGCGGGCGGCCTGGCGAAAACGCAGCAGCTCCCAGAACTCCATGTTGAAGGCTTTAACGATGCGATTGCCAGTGATCGTCTCGTGCAGGATGTTCTGGATATCGGCGAGCTTGTCCTGGCCCTTGCGGGTGGTCCGCCGCACATCGCGGCCGATCCGCCGAATCGATCCGGCGACGATCGGCAGAAAGATCAGCAACACCCACGCCAGCTTGCCACCGAGCGCGATCACCACCACGACCATGCACAAAAGAGTGCACGCCTGCTGCAGAAAATCCGACAAAACCGACGACGCCGCATACTGCACGCGCTCAATGTCATTGATCAGCGCCGAGAGCAGCGACCCCGTGGTGTGCTTCTGGAAGAAAGAAACCGAACGGCGCAGGATCGCCTCGTACAAGTCGTCGCGCATGTCGGTGATCATGCCGAAGCCCGCGTAGTTCGCGAGGTACGTGCCCGCGTAGTCGCAAATACCCTTCAGCAGCGTCGCGGCAACGAATGCAAAGGCGATACTCGACCAGTCGTTGTGAATCCAGTGAGGGACGAGCAGTTCGGGCCGGATGTTGAGGTGCCAGCGCGCGCCGAGTTCGCCAAGAAGCGGGGTTTGCTTGGCGCCCCTCGCCACTTTGGGATTGAGTACATTGTCGAAGATCGGACCGATGAGGAGAACGCGGAAAGCGTCCATGAGCCCGACCCCGGCAGCCAGCACCACAGCCGACAGAGCCTGCAGCCAGTAGCGGCGCGCGTAGTACAGCAGGCGCCAGAGACGCTTCATGCCAGGGCAGCTCCCTGACGCGGCAAACAATGCATTTGCTTATTTTAGCGCCCGACCCCTCGAACCCCGAACCCGGATCGACCGCGGTCTTCAGTCTGAACATCATCGGGCACTCGTTACAATGCCGATATGTCTCCGCTCCCGGCGCTGACTCCGAAGCCGAGGCGCCCCGCACGGCCTCCAAAGCAGTCCCGCATTCTCCTTACAACCTGTCTCGCGCTCCTCACCGCCGGTGGCTCCGCATGGCTGATGCTGCGCTCGGCGGCGATCCACTGCGATTCGCTGGCGCCCCTCACGGTCCTCGCCACCCTCGCCGCATTTCTGATTTCAATCTGCTTTCGCCAGATGGGACGCTTTCCGGACCGCCGCAGCCGCCTGCTTCTGTTGGCATGCCTGCTGATCGCCGCTGCTACACTCTTCGCCGACTTTCGCTTTGTCCGCCGCTACCGGGAATTCTGCGATCAGTTACAGCAACAAATGCACCAGTCCACGCCAGCTCGCTGATGTCCTGTTTGTGAAATTTGTTGCTTCCTGCATAAATATTCAGGCCGGTGTCGAAATGAGGTATGAGGACACGTCATCCTTTTGGACGCGGACTAGCGTCACACTGAACCTTGAGGGATCCGATGAAGTACATGCTGATGTTCTACCTGAACCAGACGGAATTCGAGTCTCGGACTGACCCGAAGACCAGAGACGCCTTTTGGGGAAGTTTCATGCCGTACCTGAAAGCGATCAGGGATGCAGGCATCTTTGCCGGGGGAGCCGGACTTGAGCCCCCGGACACCGCCACCACGCTGCGAATTATCGACGGGAAGCGCCTGGTCCAGGACGGGCCGTTTGCCGAAACCAAGGAGCAACTCGGCGGTTTTTTTCTGATCGACGTGCCCGATCTCGATGCAGCGTTGGACTGGGCCGCTCGCTATCCGGCCGGCCCCGGAGGCGGAGTTGAAGTAAGGCCCGCAATGACAGGACCCGCCGAGGGATGATTGATACGTATCAGGCGGTTGAGGAAGCGGCCCGCAATTCGTGGGGCCGCCTCATCGCCTTTCTGTCGGCTCGATGTAAGGATGTGGCTGCTGCCGAGGATGCACTCGGCGACGCCTTCCGGTCAGCCCTCGAAACATGGCCTCGAACCGGTGTGCCGGAGAAGCCGGAAGCCTGGCTTCTCGTTGCCGCTCGTCGCAAACTAATAGACGCCGCGCGACACCGCCAGGTGCATGAAGAGGCGACGCCTGCTCTGATCGCAATCACGGACGTGGCCCTGCAAATGGCCGAATCAGCCGAGATATTTCCCGACGAGCGGCTCAAACTGCTCTTTGTTTGTGCACACCCAGCCATCGACGAAGCAGCCAGGACTCCGATGATGCTACAGGTCGTGCTTGGCCTTGATGCCGTTCGCATCGCCTCCGCCTTTCTGGTAAAGCCCTCCGCCATGGGACAACGCCTGAGCCGTGCCAAAACCAGGATTCGAGTCGCTGGTTTGCGGTTCGAATTACCCGGAGCCACTGATCTGCCCAGCCGGCTTGATGCCGTGCTGGAAGCAATCTATGCGGCCTACGGCAGCGGCTGGGACGACGTTGCCGGTGCCGATCAGCGGCGGAAAGGACTGGCAAAAGAGGCCATCGATTTGGGTAGGTTGCTTTTGCAACTCATGCCGAGCGAACCGGAGGTTCATGGCCTGCTGGCGCTGATGTTGCATTGCGAAGCACGTCGCCAAGCTCGCCGTTCGGAGAGTGGCGCATACATCCCGCTGTCGGAACAGGATGTAACCCGGTGGTCGACTGCGACGATCCACGAAGCAGAGCGACTGCTCGGAAGCGCCGCGCAATTTAGACAGATCGGACATTTCCAGCTGGAAGCTGCAATCCAGTCGTTGCACGCGCACCGCGCGCAGACCGGTTGTACCGACTGGACATCGATCGCAGCGATGTACGAGGGACTCGTTCGCATTGCGCCGACCATTGGCGCATTGGTAGGCCGCGCGGCAGCTGTGGCCGAAAGCCGCGGTCCGGAATCTGCATTGGCGCTTCTGGAAGAGATCCCCATGAAGTCGGTTGAGACCTACCAGCCTTACTGGGCGTTGAGAGCGTATCTGCTGAAGCTTGTCCAACGCATCAATGAGGCGAGGCCTGCATACACGCGCGCCATCGGCCTTTGTGAAGATGCCGCCGTGCGTGAGTTTCTGTTTCGAGAAACTCCCTAAAACCGTCGGCAAGTCATCCGGCTGAGTCCGCTCGTGACGAAGCGGACCCAGGTTGCGGGCGAAGTAATCAGGGAAGCGAATTCCTCCGGCAATTCAGGATTGTCCCGGCGCCGGCGCCGGCGCCAGTCCAAGCTGCGCCAGCATTCCGAAAGTGTCAAAGACACCCCAGTGAGCGGCGACTTTCCCATCATCGTTGAAGCGAAATATGTCAACGCCATCGACTTTGAACTGCTTGCCCGTGGGCGCCGCACCGTTAAACGGACCTCGATGAGTCCCCGTTGTCGAAATGAAAAGCACGATGCGGTCATCGTCGGAAACCGTGAATTGAACCTCAAGGCGCAGATCGGGGAATGCCTTGATAAAGCCGCCCAGCACTCTCTTGAACCCCTCATGTCCATTGGCCATTCCGGGCGGGAGGCCAAAGTCCTGATAGTCGATCCGGTCTGCAGCCAGGTAGCGATCGCATAACTCAAGGTTGCCAGTGTTGATGACTTCGTCGATGAGCTTCTTCACATTCGCTGTGTTTCTTTCAATGTTCGTTGCAGTCTGCATGGCAGTTGTCCCCTCAGTGAATTAGAACGATCAACTTCTTCGCTCACTGGGAAGACGGGCAGCTGGGGGCGATTTCGACATCGCCTCAGTTTCTTCAATCGTGCCTCGGGTAACGGTTCACATCAACGCCAGAGGGCGATGGCGCCAGCCCCAGGGTTGCCAGCTTAGTCCGCATTCATGGGGGCTGGTAACGGATCCCTACCAGGGTCTACGAGCAATCTCCGCCTCTCCCCCGCCGATCGGAGATTTTTCATCGAGGAAGCCCTTCACCACCGGCCCGATTTGCCCGGCGCACTGTCCCGCCGCCAGATGCCCGCAACCGTCGAATATCTCCAGCTCTGACTGCGGAACGGCGTGATGAATGCCTTCGCCCGCCGTCAACGGAATCAGATGGTCCTGCTTGCCCCAGACGATGAGCATCGGCATCCTGAGCGCACCCAGCTTGCCGTCAAGCAGATCTTTCTGGGTCAGCATCGAGTCCATGTTGCGCCTGACCACCCAGCCGTGCTTTCCCACGAAGCGGAAGATGTCCCGCTCGATGAATCCGGGGATGGCCGGAGCGCGACCCGGCATGAGCAGGTCGTCGAGGGTGCTCAGTTTGGCCTCGGTATCGGGCTCGAAGAGTGCTACATCCCACGTGAGTGAAAATTTCGTGCCCGCGCTGTCGAAGACCATGAGCCGGCGGATGCGCTGCGGCTGGTCGAGAGCGACGCGCATGGCAATCCAGCCGCCCATCGACCATCCGCCGATATCGGTGTGGGTCAGATGCCGATCGTCGAGAAAGGCTTCGACGGCTGCGGATTCCTCGGCGATGGAGTAATCGGCGTTGCGCGGCCAGTCGGAGCGGCCGTAGCCTGGCAAATCGAGGGCATAGACACGATGATGATCGCGAACGAGCTGGGGCATCAGACCAGCCCAGTCTTCGGCGCGTCCTCCAAGGCCATGGACCAGCACCACAGGCGATCCCGATCCGCCCGCGTAGTAGTGGACACGGACGCGCGGTGCGCCGGCGAAAGGAATCTCGGTGTAGCGGCTGTAAATGCCGTCGAAAAAGAGCCGGGTCTGGATGACAGCCCGGAGCATCGCCAGCGGCTGGACCAATGCAAACAGGACCACGGCTATAAGCAGCGAAAGCACCGCCAAGAGCGCCCCTCGCGTCGCGCGCCAGCCGAGCCGGCTTGTTCTTTTCTGCGGAGGGGTTGCGATGGTTGCCATAATCGAACCTGATCCTCCGCGACTTAGGATGCCATCCGGATAGCTTTGCGGATGACTTCGACGGAGAATGGCGTCAGGCCGTCAAGGTCATCGGCGCCGGCCCAGCGCGCTTCGAGGGCGTCCGTGGCGCCGACGAGCTCCTGGTCCGCAGCCTGATCCGCGCAGTCCCGATACTCGGGGTCCTGGCCCGCGCCTGCCCCGCCCACCGGGCGACACAGAAAATCGATGAGCACATAGTGGTAGCGTACGCGACCTTCCTTGTCTCGAGTGATGCCGTCAAACGCCTGGATGATGTCGATGGTTTCGACTACCAGGCCGGTTTCTTCGAGGACTTCGCGACAGACGGCGTGTTGGAGGGTCTCGCCCAGCTCCACCGCTCCACCGGGCAGGGACCACTCGCCTTTGTACGGCTCCTGGGCGCGCCGGATCAGCAGTACCTGCTTCTGTCCATCGCGGCCATCGCGCACAATGACCGCGCCCACGCCGGCGATCGGAACGTCGGGATATTCCCTTTTCACAGGTGACAGGGTACAGGTTACAGGTTGATGGGCTTGCCGAATTCGCCGTCGAAGACGGTCCGCGCCATGCTGAAGCGGCCGCCGTTGTACTTATCGGGACCCTTGAGGTGCCCGATGCCGAGCAGCGAAACGACCTCGTAACTGATCGGCAGACTCAGCGCATCGCAAACCTTATCGGCCTCGTAGCCTTCCATGGGGGCTGTGTCGTAGCCGAGCGCTTCGGCCATCAGCATCATGCCGGAGAAGGCCAGCATCACGTGACGGTTGAGCCAGGCAGTGAGGTTCGGGTGGTTGCCGAGGTAAGCGGGAATATTGACGCGGGCCTGTTCGGCGTAATTTTCGGTCATGCCTGCCTCGCGTCCCATGCGGATCATTTCCTCCATATCGGAGCGCCAGCCGTCTTTGTCCCCGCAAGCGACGATCACCACAGAGGCTTCCTCCACTTTTGCCTGGTTGAAACTTGCGCCCCTGAGGCGGCGACGCTGCTCCGGCGTACGCACAACCACGAAACGCCAGGGCTGGAGGTTGTAGCCGCTGGGCATCTTGAGCCCCGCTTCGAGAATGGTCTTCAGGTCGTCGTCGGGGATGGGTGTGCCGTCAAAACTCGGCGTCGCGCGCCGCTGCTCGATCACTTCACTCAGAGGTTTTTCCGTTTGACTTGCCATGCGGAGGTCTGTCCTGCCTGCTTTCCCTGGTTGTTTAAGCTGCGTTTGTTAAGAGGTTAACTGCGTTGCCCGGCGGATGGAGGGGAATTCTCGATCTGTTCCATGGGAAGTTCGAGGGCAAAAGGTCTTGGATTTCCAGGCGTCACGGCGTACACCCACAGTCCGTGGAAAGCGCTCTGCAGTTCAGGGTGCTGCTGCAGGAGCGCACGCATCACGGCGGTCACCTGCGCGCGTGCGGCAACCAAGTCCTGGTTGGGTGTGGCGTCGTATGTAATCACCAGGTCGAGCTGATCGGAGAGCTCGCCCGTATGCAGGCTCGTGATGTCAAAGGTTTGCGCCCCAGCGCTGATATGTAACGGGTCCGCGCCGGGAAGATTGTCCGGCCGTGTCTGTTCGGCCTCGCGCTGCAGCTTCTGCAGGTTGGGGCTGGAGAGGAAATCCACGGGATTGAGCAGGTATTGCGCCGTTTGGTAATAAAACCAGGCATCCCACAGCTTCTTCTTCGCCGCGTACTCGCGGGCCTGGCGCCAGAACCAAATGCCATCGTGGCCGCCCATCGTCATCGGCCGGGTAAAGAAGCCGGCCAGCTTCCAGATCGGGCTCCCTGCTGGATCGTTCTGCAGGATCAGCGAAATCTGCTGGGGCTGTTTGACCCCGGTGGCGTGGAGGATCGCGAGCGCGTATTTGCCGGGAGGAAGGGCGGGGATCGTAATTTCGACGGTAAGGGGCGAACCCGCGACTCCGCAGAAGAACTGTGTCTCCTCGGCGGCCTTAAGATCGCTCGCGTCCAGCAGGTAGATCCCGTCGACGGTCAGCGTAGCGTGCTGGATGGAGGTATCGACGGACTGAATCGATCCCGCAATGCCGTCGAATTGAGCCGCCACCGCCGAGATGGTCTCGGCTCGCACGGCGGCGGCGTTGCCTGACTGGACGTTCGCTCCGAGCATCTGCGCCGACTGTTCAAGAACCGTGCGCTGGGCGCCGGCCATCTGCGACTGGGTCATGCAGGAAACGCCGAAGGCGGGGAGCCCCGAGGCGAAGAGCACGAGAAGGACGGCCCAGGGTGAGCCTTCCAACCCGGCTTTAAACCAGACTTTTAGCCTGGTTTCGACCCCGTTGCCGTCTCGGGATTTGGGGCCATTGACCGAAAAGTGGCACTGCATCAGGAGACATCCCTTCAATTCGCCCTTGAGCGAATTCGAATCACTGCTAGTCTAGTACAGAGGAGCAGGGGCTTAACCGCAACGCGGCACCTCTGGCGGTCCTATGACTACGATGCGGTTTTCGCACCTCACACGACGCCTGCCCTCGGTTGCCTTTGCAGTTTTGGCGTTTTCGTGTTCCGCCCAGGTGATGCAGCCCTCCGGAACCATGCCCGACGGACACCAGATGCACTTTCCCCCTGGGATGGGACCGCGGCCGGGCGGTGTGAGACCGATGCCGCCAACTGCTCCGGGCTCTCCCGGGATGGCGGGGATAGCGCCGACGGGGATGCCGCAGCCGGGAGCGGGTTCAGCTGCACCGCCAGCGCCGGTTGCTCCGGTGGTAAGTACGGTGCCCATGGCGGCCCCTTCGCTGCAGGACAAGCCTGCGCAGGCGGCACGAATCACGCTGAGCGGCGGTTCGCTGTCGGTGGAGGCGAACAATTCGAGCCTGTCTCAGATTCTTGACCAACTGGCGTCATCCAGCGGCATGACGGTCGACGGTCTGGGCCAGAAGGACCAGCGTGTCTTTGGGATTTACGGGCCCGGCAATCCGCGCGACATTCTTTCTTCGCTCCTCGACGGGGCTGGCTATAACTTTTTGATGGTGGGCGCCACGGAAAAGGGGACCCCACGCCAGATCGTACTCACCGCGCGCAGCAATGCCCCTCTGACCACGGCCCAGAACAACACGCCCTCAGCGCCGGAACCGGAAGAAGAGGAGCCGCCGCCGCCGATGCCCATTAATACTCCGGCTGAAGAAGCGAACCCAGTGGCGCATCCGCCCAGCGGAATGCCCGGTGCGCAACCGAGGTCGCCTGCTGAAATGCTGCAGGAGATGCAGCGGATTCGCCAGCAACAGCAGCAGCAGCCGCCCCAGTAGCGGGCAGCTTCGCAGGTTCCAATTCTGATCTGCTCAGAGCCTGATTGCATAGCTCCCGGTGCAATCTCGCTCCTCCTTCATCACTCTCGTAATGCCTCTTTCGGGGCTCACCGCCCCCTTTCGTGGTCTGGTCTATCCGGGAACAGCCGTTTAACTTCTGGGTACCTCCTCCTGAGGTAAAGAGCCTCTGTCATGCGCACACGCAGTACTGCACGTTTCCTGGCCATCGCTTCTGGCCTTGTGGTTTCTCTTCTGTCTGGTTCTCTCGTCGTTGGGTGCGGTCTTGCGAACACTCCCCTGCAAGTGGGCACTTCGCTGTCGGGCAACTGGTCGTTTGCTCCCACCGCATCCGCTGAGACTTTGAATCTCGGTTTCACACAGGGCGCCTATGAAACAGTGAGCGCCGTCGCTCATCTCAACGGGGCGATTTGCATCAGTCCCACTACGAATATTTTGCTGACCGGCTCGGTCGGCGGCACCAATCAGATGTTGCTTATCTCCTCGCCTTTCAACGGCACCACCCTGACGCTCAAGGGGCAGGTCACTCCGGACGGCAAGGAAATCGCCAACGCCAGCTGGAGCTTCGCAGGCGGCAATTGCGCTTCCATGGGCACAGCCGATGTAACGGCGACGGACTACTCGGAAATCAGCGGCACCTACTCCGGGAATTTTGTCGACGCGGCCGGCAATCATCTCCCCGTATCCGCGTTTCTTGAGCAGACCACCCAGCCCGATTTGAATGGCCAGTTTTCTCTCTCCGGGACGGCTTCATTCCCCAACAACAGCTGTTTCTCGCAGCAGCCGACGCTCACTACGTCGCTGGTCACGGGCAGCAACCTGTCCATGACTTACACCGATCCCGGGAGCGGAGCCACTCTGACCGCGTCGGGCACGTTCAACAGCGCAGCCACGCAATTGACGATCGCGAACTGGTCGATTGCGGGCGGTTCCTGCGGTGGGGATTCGGGCACCGGCTTGCTGACCGAGCAGTAGCCGACTGATCGCCAGCGCCCGGCTGTTCATGCCGATTCTTGTGCTTTCGAATCGGGGAGCGGTCTGGGCCAGCGGGCTTCAATCGTTGTCGAAATTCCGCCGCGCGGGCGGAAATCGCCCTTGACCACAGCCCACAATGGGTGGCATGCACGGACGACGTCTTCGAGGATGCGGTTCACGGCGTTTTCCTGGAAGATGCCGAGGTTGCGATAGCAGAAGAGATATTCCTTCCAGGACTTGAGCTCGAGGCATTGATCGCGCGGCATGTAGCGCAGGGTGATTGTGCCGAAGTCCGGGAGGCCGGTTTTCGGACAGACCGATGTGAACTCAGGATCGTCAATGACAATTTCATAGCCGGGAAACTGGTTTTGCCAGGTCTCGATGGGCGGAAAGTCGAAGTCCAGCCCAGCCTGGGCGTGCTCATCGGTGTATCGGGTTTCGGTTGTCATCCTTTGATTTTATTGCAGGGTCGAATGGCGGCATGAGCCATCGCTGTCTTCTGAACGCGCGCCGAAGAGAAACCCTTCAACGAGCAATTTCCGAACCCAAAAGCCGCGACGTGTGTCTTATATACTGACTCACGGTTTTTATTGAATGGCAAACAGGCAGGCAAGTTCCCGAACGGCTCGGGTGTGGATCGTCACAGCCGTCGCCCTCATTCTTATTTTTTATGTGGTGCACCTCATGACGCGAGGGAGCTTGCCCATCCGAGTCGCGGCGGCAACCATCGGCGATCTGAAGAGCACTGTGGCAACCAACGGTAAAGTCGAACCGCAGCCCCAGGTGAATTATGAGGCGCACGCTCCTTTTGCGGGGATCATTCAAACGGTGGATGTGCATGAGGGCGACAAGGTCGCGGCCGGAAAGCTGCTTGTGGCCATGGACGACACCGAGGCGCGGGCGCGCGTAGCGACAGCTCTGTCTGCGCTGAAGGGAGCTCAGGCGGCGGAACAGGCGGCGCAACACGGTGGAACCCAGGAAGAGCGGTTTTCGCTGGGTGGCGAGTTGCAGAAGGCGCAGATCGATCGTGATCAGGCTCAGCGCGACCTTGAGGCTCTGCAGAATCTGCAGTCCTCAGGCGCGGCTTCTCTCAGCGAGGTCAGCGCGGCGCAGACACGGCTGGCAGCGGACAACAGCTCCATCCAGGTGCTCCAACAGAAGCAGACCGCGCGTTACGACTCCGCCGATCTGGCCCATTCCAGAGCCACCCTCGAGGACGCACAGGCCGGGTACGACGCGGCGCTCGATGCGCTGCGCCACGCCGTCGTCCACGCTCCGTTTGCCGGAACCGTCTATTCTCTGCCCGTTTCGCGAACCGAGTACGTCAATCAGGGTGACCGCCTTCTGTCGATGGCCGATCTCTCCAAGCTGCAGGTACACGCTTACTTCGATGAGCCAGAACTTGGCAAGCTGGCCGTCGGGCAGCCGACAACGATTGTCTGGGATGCCCGTCCGGACGAGGTTTGGCACGGTGTGATCAGCCGCATGCCCTCGACCATCATCACCGTGGGAACCCGCAACGTCGGTGACGTGCTCGTCTCCATCACCGACGCCGACGGCGCGCTGCTTCCGGAGACCAATGTTCGTGTGACTGCAATGGTGGCCAACGAATCTAACGTTTTGATTGTGCCGCGCGATGCGCTGCATATCGAGCAGGGGTCGACCCTCGTCTATCGAAAGCAGGGCGATTCCCTGCACCGCGTGAAGGTGACGGTCGGCAAGCTGAATCTGACGAGTGTGGAAGTTACCGGGGGCCTTCAACCCGGAGACATCGTGGCGCTCGGCACAACGAACGCTCAACCGTTAAGCGACGGCGTCCCCGTCAAAGTGGTTCAGTAGGGGGAAATCTTGCTGCGACGAATCCTGCGGCTCGCGAGCCTTTGCTTCCTTTGCGCGGGGGCATGGTCATTGCCGTCAGCCGCAGCCAGCCCTGTTCAGCAGGATCTCGACCAGGGCCGCGCCGACCAGGCTCTGGCGGCTATAGCCATCACCCTCGGCCATAATCCCAACGACGCCAAGGCTCATAATCTCCGCTGCCGCATTTACTACCAGGAAGAGCAGTGGGACCAGGCCATCGCCGATTGCGAAGCCGCGTCGAAGTTAACCCCAGGCGACAGCAGCTTCCATCTGTGGCTCGGCCGCGCTTACGGAAAGAAAGCCGAGCACGCATCGCTCGTCTCCGGCTATCCGCTCGCCCGCAGGTTGCGCGCTGAATTCGAACTCGCGGTTCAGCTTGATCCCCGCAACGCCGAAGCCCTGGCCGATCTCGGCGAGTTTGACGTCTTGGCGCCCGCCGTAGTCGGCGGTGGGATGATCCGCGCAGAGGCTGTCGCGCAGCAGCTTCGCGGCGTCGACCCGTCCAGAGCCCTCACCCTTCAAGCGCGCATCGCTGAATCAAAGAAAGACTACCCATCCGCGGAAGCGGATTTCAGGAGCGCAATCCAGCAGTCGTCCTATCCGCCGGACGCGTGGATGGACCTCGCGGCGTTTTATCGCCGCCGCGGGCGGATCGACGAAATGCTCACGGCCGCGCACACCGGCGCATCGCTCGATCTGAATCACGGCCCAGCCCTGGTCGATGGGGCCAGCAACCTGGCATTGGCCGGCCGCGAACCGCAAGTCGCCATCCAGTGGCTCGAGCAGTATCTGAGCTCAAGGGCGCAGCGGGAGGCCGCACCCGCCTTTGTCGTCCGCGCCCAGTTGGCCGATCTGCTGCAAATCCAGGGCGACCTCAAGGCCGCCCAGCTGCAGCTGGCGGAGGTTCACGCCCTGGCTTCCGCTTATCGCGTCCCCCCTTGCGCCGATGCATTCGCCAGAAGCGGCCTGTAAACTCGAAGCGATGCGAAAGCCAGTCCGAATCAGGACGAACGTTACAATCCCGGTAAGAGTTGCGGCGGCTGTGATGCTGCTGGCGCCCCTGGCTGCCGGTGCGCAGATTTCTCTGTCGACGGCGGTCGATCTTGCGGAGAAGGATAGCCCGTCGGTGCGCGCGGCCGCGGCGAATGTGCAGAAGGCGACCGCGGCATGGCAGGAAGCCAAAGATGCCTACATTCCCAATCTCGTGATGGGCGGCAACCCCGGATACGTCTACGGCTATCCGCTTGGCTATCCTTCGCTGTTCACGGCAACTGCGCAGTCCATTCTCGTTTCGGGTTCGCAGCGTGACTACATTCGGGCCGCGCACGAGGGCGTCGAAAGCGCGGCACTAAGCCTGAAGGACGCGCAGCAACAAGTGGCCCTCGACATCGCACTGGATTACGTTCAGCTGGATCATGATCTGAAAGAGATCGCGGCTCTCGAAGATGAGAACGGCTACGCGCAATCTCTGGTGCGGATCGAACAGGACCGCGTACAGGCGGGCGTCGACCCTCGCATCAGTGAGTTGCAGGCGGAGCTGACGGCAGCCCAGATCGATGAGAAAAGAATCCATCTCGAAAACGATGCCGATGCGATGCGCCAGAAGATCGCTCACCTCACCGGCCTGCCCGCGGCTGGATTCACGACGATCGGCTCCAGCATTCCCCCGGCCCCCTCGGTGAGTTTGTTAGAGAATAACGACCCTCAGACAGCCCCCACCAACCCGAGTGTTGCGGCCGCCTATGCGAACGCGCAGTCGAAGCTCTATACCGCCTTTGGCGACCAACGCCAGAATTACCGCCCGCTGGTTACCCTTGGAGCGCAGTACAGCCTCTTTGAGAAATTCGCCAATTACACGCAGTACTATCCGAATGGCCTCCAGTACAACAACGCTGCCGTTGGTGTCGTCGTCACATTTCCGTTCTTCGACTTTACCCGCCGGGCGAAAGCGCGCGAGTCCTCTGCGGATGCGGCTCACGCCCGCGCCGACGCCGATGCCTCGCTCAACATTCTCACCGAGCAGACCTCCGCAATGCGCGCCTCGGTTCGCGAACTGACTGCGCAGCAACGGGTGGCGCAGGTAAATGGCGAGCTGGCCCAGGAGCAATTGAAAACCGTCGAGACCGAGGTGACGAATGGAACGGGGACGCAGAATGGTCCTCCAGTGTCTCCGGCCCAGGCGCAGAGAGCGCACATTGAAGAACGCGAACGCTTCGAAGAGGTTCTCGACTCCGATTTTTCCCTCGTGAAAGTGGAACTGAACTTGCTCCGCGCAACGGGGCGGCTGGATGCGTGGGTGCAGTCGTCCCTCAAATAAACGGCGCCGCTCGATTGCCGACTAACTTACTGATTTGTTACGGGCTAAATGTATTGCTCCGCGGCCCTGCATAAGCCTGCTGGATGGTAAACTGAAGGGAGTGCCTATGCCCCTGAAAACGCTATTTCTGAACCCACCCTCCTTTGAGAATTTCGACGGCGGCGCCAGCTCGCGCTGGCCTGCCACACGCGAAATCGAGTCCTATTGGTATCCGGTCTGGCTCGCTTATCCCGCCGGTATGCTCGAAGGCGCGCGCCTGCTCGACGCCAACCCCCACCACATCACGTGGCCGCAGGTTGTCGAGATTCTGAAGGACTACGAATTCCTGGTCCTCTTCACAAGCACCATTGCATGGAGCGGCGATCAGCGCTGGGCCGAAAAGATTAAGGACACCTACCCCAACATCAAAATTTGTTTTGTCGGGCCGCCGGTCACAACCGATCCGGACAAGGCGCTGAACGAGTGCAAAGCGATCGACTTCGTGTGCCGTCGCGAGTTCGACTACTCCGTGGTCGAGTACGCCAACGGCAAACCGCTCGACGAAATCCTCGCCATCAGCTACCGCAAGAACGGCCAAGTGATGCACAATCCCGATCGGCCGCAGATTGAGAACCTCGACGCGCTGCCCTGGGTCACCGACGTCTACAAGCGCGACCTGGACGTCACGAAGTACAACGTGCCCTTCCTGCTCCATCCCTTCGTCGCGCTCTACTCCACGCGGGGCTGCCCCGCGCAGTGTACCTTCTGCCTCTGGCCGCAGACCACCAGCGGGCATGCCTGGCGGAAGCGCTCCACCGACGACGTGGCGGCCGAAATGGCCCACGCGAAGGAACTGTGGCCCAACGTGAAGGAGTTCTTCTTCGACGACGACACCTTCAACATCCAGAAGGCGCGCACCGTGGAGCTCTGCGCCAAGCTGAAGCCCCTCAAGCTCACGTGGTCTTCGACCTCGCGCGTCACCACCGACTACGACACGCTGAAGGCCATGCGCGACGCCGGTTGCCGCCTGCTGATCGTCGGCTTCGAATCCGGCGACCCGCAAATCCTCAAGAACATCAAGAAGGGCGCCACCGTCGAGCGCGCCCGCGACTTTGCCCGCGACTGCCACAAGCTCGGCCTCACCATCCACGGAGACTTCATCCTCGGCCTTCCCGGCGAGACGAAGGAGTCCATCCGCAACACCATCAACTTCGCCAAGCAGCTCGATGTCGAGACCATCCAGGTGTCGATGGCTCATGCGTTCCCGGGCACCGAGTTTTACGAATACGCCCGAACCAACGGCTTCATCACCAATGAAAACAAAATGACCGACGAAGGCGGACATCAGCTGGCTCACATCGAGTACCCTGGCTTGCCGGCCGACTACGTTCTCGAGATGGTGCACCGTTTCTACGACGAGTACTTCTTCCGCCCAAAAGCAGCGTGGCGGGTGGTGAGCAAGGCCATCGCGAATCGCGATCTGAAGCGGCTCTATATCGAATCCAGATCGTTCCTGAAACTGCGCTCGGAGCGCAACAAAATGGTAAAAGACACACGCACCCAAAAAGCCGGCGAAACCGCCAACGCGCAAGCGTGAACGGGCAAGAAGCAGAGAAAGCATGCGAAAAAGCGGTTAGCAAAAGGCTTTTAGCGAGAACCGATTGGCAAAAGGCGCTGAGCGAGAGACTGCTTTCACTCGAGGTTCGTTCGCATTTTGGCTCATCTTTCAGCTCCGAGTTCGCTCGTTTTTCGCTAAAAACATCTTGCTATCCGTTTCACCGCTAACCGCTTCTTAGCCAACCGGTTCTTAGCTAACCGTTTCACCGCTAAACGGGTTTCGCTAAACGTCTTTAGCTGCTCCTCGCATGACCCACTCCACGATGACATTCCGCCGTTACCTGGTGCTGGGCGTCATCACCGTCACCGCGTCCTGCGGTGATACCTTCCTCTCGCGCGGCATGAAATCCCTCGGCCCCGTCTCCCTCGCGCATCCCGCGGCTCTGATCCACGCCATCTTTTCTCCCTGGGTCGCGGCGGGCATCGTGCTGCTCATCGGCTTCTTCGCCTCTTACCTGACCGCGTTGTCCTGGGCCGATCTGACCTACGTCCTGCCGGCCAGCTCGCTGGGCTACGTCATCATGACGCTGCTCGCGAAATTCTGGCTCCACGAACACGTTTCGCACACGCGCTGGCTGGGCGTGATCTTCATCACCGCGGGCGTTGGGTTTGTGACGCGGGGCCCTTCCTACACGGACCACAGCACATCGGCGCCCGCGACGTCGAGCGTCGAGGTTGATGACTCCGAGGAGGTTCGGCAGTGACGAATCCTCATGAACTCCTGGCAACCGCAGCGATGATTGGGAGCATCGTGGTTTGGGCGACGGCGGGCGATATTCTCACCGCTTCAGCCATGCGCCAGCTTGGCGATCTCGATGTGATCCGCAAGCGCTCCGGGCTGTGGGGCGCTGCCGCCGCAGTCGTCAGCAACAGCCAATTCGGCCTCGGAGTCGCCTGCCTCGCCCTCAGCTTCTTCTCCCTGCTGTTCGCCTTCAGCCACCGCGACCTCAGCCTCATCGGCCCCGCCGCAACTTCCCTCACCTTCGTGACTAATGCCCTCGCCGCAAAGTTCTTTCTGCACGAAAACGTTGATCGCCGCCGGTGGACCGCCGCAATCTTCGTCTGCGTCGGCGTGGCTCTGCTGGCGTTCTGAGCGAAGCCAGCAATCCCGGCAATTTCACGGCAGGCAACTCTCCAGCGCAGATGCTTTAGGATCGCTTAGTGTTGACGCTTGAAACTCCCGTCCAGTTTGTAAAGGGCATCGGCCCTGCCATCGCGAAAATGCTGGGCGAAAAGGGGATTGCGACGGTCGAGGACCTGTTGCTGCATCTGCCTTTTCGGTATGAGGACCGGCTGAATCCACGAGGGCTGAATGAGCTGAAGCCGGGCGAGACGGCTAGCGTGATTGCCGAGGTGCGGGGCGCAGTGCTGCTGCGGACGAAGCGGATGCCCATCTTCGAGATGACGGTGGGGCAGGGCATCTCCTCAATGAAGTGCATGTGGTTTCACGGGACGTATCTTGAGGGGAAGTTCAAGCCCGGGCAGATGGTGGCGCTGTTTGGGAAGGTCGAGCCGTCCAGGTCGGGGCGGGGATTCAAGATGATCCAGCCGCAGTTTGAGGTGCTGCCGGATGGGCATGACGATGCGCTTGATCGTGTGCTCGAGGTGGGGCGGATCACGCCAGTGTATGAGTCGCTGGGGGGGAGCAAGCTGGCTTCGCGATGGATTCGGCGGACGGTGTGGAATGTGCTGGAGGAGCTGAAGGGGATTCCGGAGACGCTGCCGGTTGCGCTGGTGCAGCGGCTGAAACTGCCGCGCCGGGAAGAGGCGCTGCGGGAGGTACATTTTCCTCCGGCGGGAACGGCGATGGCGCAGTTGCAGGGGGCGGGGACGCCGGCGCACAAGCGGCTGATATTTGAGGAGATGTTTTATCTGGAACTCGGTCTTGAGGTGAAGCGGCGGCGATTCCAGGAGAAGACGGGGATCGCGTTTGAGACGAGCGACAAGGTGCGGGCGGCTCTGCGGGAGATTCTGCCGTTTCATCCGACGGCGGCGCAGAAGCGGGCGCTGGGGGAGATTGCCGGTGACATGCGGCGCGGCGCGCCGATGCGGCGTCTGCTGCAGGGCGATGTGGGTTCAGGGAAGACGATTGTGGCGCTGCAGGCAATGCTGATCGCGATTGAGAACGGGCATCAGGCGGCGCTGATGGCTCCGACGGAGATATTGGCGACGCAACATTATTTGTCGGCGAAGCGGGTGTTGGAGAAGGCGCAGCATAAATATCGGATCACGCTGCTGACGGGGTCGCTCGATGAGGATCGAAAGCGGGCGGCGCGGCGGCGGATTTTCGAAGGCGAGACGGACCTGGTGATTGGGACGCATGCGCTGATCGAAGAGAAGGTGGAGTTCGCGAAGCTGGGGCTGGTGGTGGTCGACGAGCAACATCGGTTTGGGGTGCTGCAGCGGTTTCGGCTGATGAAGAAGGACGGTGCGGAGCCGGATGTGCTGGTGATGACGGCGACGCCAATTCCGCGGACGCTGGCGTTGTCACTGTATGGAGATCTTGATCTGAGCGTGCTGGACGAGCTGCCGCCGGGGCGGACACCGATTGTGACGCGCCAGGTGGCGGATGAGCGGGCGGGTGAAGTTTGGGAGTTTGTGCGCAGGCAGGTGGCGAAGAAGCACCAGGCGTATGTGGTTTATCCCGTGATCGAGGGACCGAAGGACGATCAGCCGGAGCTGGATTTTGCTTTGCCGGATGAAGCGCCGGAGCCGGAGCCGGCGAAGACGGGCGCGAAGAAGGCGAAGCCGGAACCGCTGTTTCCGAAGCTGCCGCTCAAGTCTGCGACCGACATGTTCGAACGGTTGCGAACGCAGGAGCTGGCCGGATTGCGCGTGGGTTTGCTGCATGGGCGGCTCGATGCGGATGAGAAGGAAGTCGTGATGCGGCGATTCCAGCGCGGTGAAATTGACGTGCTCATCGCGACGACGGTGATTGAAGTGGGCGTGGATGTGCCGAATGCGACGGTGATGGTGATTGAGCATGCGGAGCGGTTTGGGCTGGCGCAGCTTCATCAATTGCGCGGCCGTGTGGGGCGTGGCGCGTCGAAGTCGTACTGCATTCTGATGACCGGGGGGAAGATTTCTACGAACGCCGAAGAACGGCTGGCGGCCATGGTTCGCACGCAGGATGGGTTTGAACTGGCGGAACTGGATCTGGAGCTGCGCGGGCCCGGTGAGTTTTTTGGGACGCGGCAGGCGGGTCTGCCGGATTTTCGGGTGGCGAATCTGCTCCGTGATTGCGCGCTGCTGGAGCTGGCGAAGGTGGAGTCGTCGCGCTTTGCGCAGAAGGCGAATGAAGAGGCGACGGCGGAGGAGAAAGCTCGGGTATGGGCTCGGCTGAAGGAGGCGTGGCAGCGACGATATGGGCTGGCGGAGGCTGGGTAGCCATGAGAACGATCGGCGTTCAGTCTGCAGATTTTCGCCCGTTACAGGGCAGCCCGATTCGGCGATCTGGTAACGCACAGACGGCTTGCAAACATCCGCCGTGTCGATTGACTGCGCGACGTGGCACCGGACAACGACCCGGAGGTTGAAATCCTTACGCTGGCACATCGATTCGGCGACCCCTGGCAGGGCACGATAGGATGCCAACATGGAAATCACCGCGGAGGAACTCAAGAGCTTGTTGAATCTCGAACCGCATCCCCGCGAGGGCGGATGGTTTCGACAGACCTGGAAAGCAGTCGAGACAATTCCGCAGAATGCGTTACGGGGACGCTACTGCGGCGCCCGATCAGCGGGGACGGCGATCTACTACCTGCTGGAGCCGGACACTTTCTCGGAGATGCACAAGCTCGCGTCCGACGAGGTCTTCCACTTCTACCTCGGCGACCCAGTCGAGATGCTCCAGCTCTGGCCCGATGGGACTGGCCGTCGGGTAGTGCTTGGCGCCGACCTTGCGGGCGGGCAGTTGTTGCAGACCGTCGTACAACAGGACATATGGCAGGGTTCTCGCTTGGTGCCCGGAGGAAAATTCGCGTTGCTGGGGTGTACTGTGAGTCCCGGGTTCGACTACGCGGACTACGCGTCGGGTATTCGCGATGAACTGGTAAGGCGCTGGCCCGACTGGGAACAGATGATCCAGGGGCTGACGAGACAAAAATTCTGACGAGATGCAGCCTCCTCGGCTTAACTGCCCGACGCCCAGGCCCCAACAATGCCCTGAGCCAGTTTCGCGATGAGAACCTCGGCTCCGTTGTCCGCTGTCCAGCTCGTGTCGGCGTTGTCGTGGGTAAACGCCGCAATGACGATGGTTCCCTGTTTTGTGAAAATCGCGCCCACGTCGTTGCGGGCATGGTCGACGGCCCCGGTCTTGTTGGCAATGGCTGAGTCGCCTTCCGTGCTGTCCAGTTTTTCCAGATAGCGCGGGATCATGTCACGGTCGGACTGCACCTTCAACATGTGTATGGCTGCGGCACACAGATCTTTGTCAGAGGGAATCGGCGTCGATCCGCCAATAGTTGCGGGCACTGGACCAAGGTTACAGGTGACGAAACGCTCCATGATCGCGGCCATTTCGCGCGCCGTCGTTTTGCCCAGTCCAAACTGCGGCTGATCCGCGGGGACCGTCCCTTCGGCGGGTCGATAGACCTTCTTGTAGAGCCAGGTGTTTTTGAGCGCGAGTCCCTCGGGTTCCAGTCCTGCCAGCTGGTCGTTGATCGTCTTGAGACCAAGGTCGTCGATCACCAGGTTGGTGGCAGTGTTGTCGCTGACGGCGATCATGAGCGTGAGCGCGTCCTTCAGCGTGAGGGCATGCGGCGTGTCAAGAAAGAGAAGCACACCGGAGCCAGGGACCTGATCCTCTTTCCGCAGCATCAGGCGGTCGTCGAAGTGGACGCGGCCGGCGCGAATCTGCTCGAGCGCTGTGTAGAGGATGCCCAGCTTGATAACCGAAGCGGTCGGGACTGGCTCGTCGGCATTGATCGCAACCGTTTTCCCGGTGGCAAGATCGTGCGCGTACAGAGCGACCTTGCCGTGGAAGCCGGCCGTCAGCGTCCGCAGCGTCGCATTAAGAGCGGGGTCGTCCTGGCCGGAGGCGAAGAGGCAGGAAGAGAGGATGAACAGAGCAAGGGCAACGCGTGTCGTTCGCATGGTTGGCAATTTAGCATTCGCGAGGTTCACTGCGGAGCGGGAATCGCGGAGTACCAGCGGGCGAGGAGCATGTGGACCTGAGCACCGTTTTTGCCCGGAATCTCGAATCGCCACCGGCGTCCGCTGGACTCCACGATAGCGTCGCCCTGAATGGCGCTGATCTGGTCGCGGGTGAGGCTGAAGGAGTGTGCGTCCGAGGTGTAATTGATGGTCTCAGGGGTCAACTGCAGGGTGCCGGAGCAGAATCCGCCAAAGTGATGGATGTGGTGAGCGGTAAAGCTGGGCGCGGCTGCGAAGGCTCTGCGGAACGGAATCCTCGGCTGCACATTTCCGTTGGCTGGGCCGGTGATGTCCGTCGGCGAAGCCGGAACACCGGCAGCGTCATCGAAAGGGGACGTTGAAGGCATGCCCGGTGTGGGCGCCGGAGAAGCGACAGGCGGAACGTCGACAGCGGCTACGGGCATACCGGCGGCTGGTTTGCCTTCTGGCTTGCTTTCGGGCTCAGTCACGGGATTCGTGACTGCCTTCGAGGCCGGAATCGGTACAGGCTTCGCAACCGCAATGGACCTTGTGGATGAAGCAGGTGACACGGCTGCCGCATTAGTCGCAGCGCCTGTTACAGGTGACCTGGACGCAGCCACATCTGTAACAACGGCTGCCCTCTTTCGCCCGAAGTACTGGGTCGCAGCAAGAGCTGCAGCTACAATCACCAGCGCGACAAGGCCGGCGACCAACCAGCCAGGATGGACAGAGCGGGAACGCCTCTGCGCAGAGGGCGCCGCTTGCACCGGTACGGCTTCGTTGGCGGCGCTGGCGGCGGGAAGAACATCAGGCGCGGGCGAAGTGGAGGCGCCCACTCGGACCATCCCGGGGTAAAAAGATCCTGGATAAGAAGCAGCAGGATTAGAAGCCGCAGCCGGCATGCCAGTCGCGCCGCCGTAAAGACCGGAAGAGTGACGCTGCAGGCGCTTGAGATCGGCGCGGAGATCAGAAGCGGACTGATAGCGCAGATCGCGATCCTTCTCGAGCGCCTTATTGAGGATGTTTTCGAATTCAACCGGGAGCTGGCGATTCAGCGAGCTGGGCGAAGGCGGATTGTAATTGAGCAGCTTATCAAAGACGACGGCGCTGGTAGTTCCCTTGAACGGATGGTTGCCAGTCGCCATTTCATACATCACAACGCCGAGCGAGAAAAGATCGCTGCGCGCGTCCAGAGGCTCGCCGCGCGCCTGCTCCGGAGACATGTAAGCGACGGTCCCCAAAGTAGCCCCGGAGCGAGTGAGCTTGTCCCGTTCGGCGATGCCAGCGTCGGTGGAATCGTTCGGGCCGGGGCTTTCAAATCGGGCGAGGCCGAAATCGAGGATCTTCGCCTGGCCGGAGCCAGTAATGAAGATGTTCGCGGGCTTAATGTCGCGGTGCAGGATGCCTTTGCGGTGGGCGGCGTCGAGCGCATCGGCCAGTTGTGCGCCAATCTCGATGAGACGAGGTGCTGGAACCGCCTGGCCACCGTACAGGCGATCGAGGGTCTGTCCCTCCAGCAGTTCCATGACCAGGAAAGGCTGGCCTTCGGTCTCGCTGATCTCGTGGATGGTGCATATGCCAGGATGATTGAGCGCTGAGGCGATCCGGGCCTCGCGCCAGAAACGTTCAAGGGCTGCGGGATCGGAGGCGTCCGCGCCTGCAATGAGCTTAAGGGCAACGTGGCGTCCGAGCCGCAGGTCTTCAGCTTCGTAGACCACGCCCATGCCTCCTGCTCCGATATGGCGCAGGATTTTGTAGTGGCCAAGAGTCGAGCCTGGCTGGAGTTGATCCACGTGAACACTATGCAGCGGCAAACTGGCGTGTGCAAGGGAAAAGGAAGATGCCGGCATTCCATCGCACCTCAACCTGGCCATGGTGCTCGGGCGTTTGCCCATTCATGCGCGGTACAATGACGAAAGCGCCAGCGCCGAACGATGCTTGCGGGGAATGCCGTAAATTCCGGCGATCTCACCAGCGGATCGGGGCGGCCAGATGAGACGCTGATTCCTATGATGCTTCGAGTTCCGCGGTATTCTGCCATGCTGGTCGCCGGTGTGGCCCTTAATGTTGTGCCCGCTGTTGTTCCCTCCTTCGCGCAGGCCTTCGCACAGAGCCGCAACGCGAGCGCTACCGATGTCACCACGCAGCGAACCACGCAGTCTCCATACCAGGGCACGGTCGTCGAAGACATTGTGGCGATGGTGAACGACCAGGTCATCAGCAAGTCGGACTATGATCGCGCGCAACAGGACCTGGATGGGGAGGCGAGGCAGCAGGGCTGGTCGCAGCAGCAACTGATGGAACAACGGCGGGATCTGCTCCGTTCCCTGATCGACAAGCAGCTTCTGCTGTCGAAGGGTAAGGAACTCGGCATCAACGGCGAGACCCAGGTTGTGAAGCGCCTTGACGAGATGCGCAAGCAGTACCACATGGATACCATGGAGGACCTGCAGAAGGCGGCTGAGGCCCAGGGGGTTTCCTTTGAGGACCTCAAGCAGAACATCCGCGACAGCGTGATTACGTCGGAAGTGATAAGCCAGGAAGTAGGCCAGCATATTCAGGTCGCGCCATCCGAGATTCAGGCCTATTACGCCGCGCACCAGCAGGAATTCCAAAGGCCCGAACAGGAGAAGCTGAGCGAAATTCTGGTTGCGACGCCAAATGCGGACGATGCTACGCAGGTGGCGGACGCCGAGAAGAAGGCGGATGCGATCGAGGGGCGGCTGAAATCCGGAGCGGATTTCGCCACGGTGGCGAAGGCCGACTCCAGCGGACCCACGGCACAGGAAGGTGGCCGTCTCGGCGATTACAAGCGTGGCGACCTTCCCAAGGTGATGGAAGACGCGACGTTCGACTTGCAGCCAGGGCAATTCACAGCCCCCATCCGTACCAAACAAGGCTGGCTGATTCTTGAAGTGACGGGGCACACAAAGGGCGGTCTCGCGCCGCTGGCCGATGTGCAGAACGAAATTCAGGAGAAGATCGGCTATTCAAAGATGGAGCCGGCACTGCGCGATTATCTGGCGAAGCTGCGCGATCAGGCGGCGATTGAGGTACGAGCACCTTATTCGGATTCCGGCGCCACCGCCAACGAGATCAAATTCATCCATGGCGCCTACACCCCACCGCAACCAAAGAAAAAGAAGAAGGTGGAGCGTACGCGCTTCCGCCAGAAGCCGGAACGCAAACAAAAGCAGACGGAAACGGCGAGCGCGGCTCCTCCCGCGGGAGTGCCGACGCTGGACAAGGTGAACTCCCAAACGGGTGCGCCCAAAACCGTAGCCAGCAGCGCCGGAACCCAAAAGCCAGGCAAGAAAGAGAAGATTCGCTTCGGCCAGGCGCCACGGGAGACCTTGCCGACCGGCGACACAAGGCAGGTCGATGCGGGAGCCGCTGCCCCTGAAGCCGCGCCCGCTCCATCAACCCAGGTAGCGTCGAATACTCTCCCCGGCAACGGCGCGGCTCTCCCCAACGCCGACGCCAATGGAAGCACCAGCAGTGACGACGAGAAGAAGCCGAAGACACGCTTCTCCGACCGCATGAAGGAGCCAAAGCAGAAGCAGGCAGAAGCAAAGGCCTCCAAAAAGAAGCAGAAGTTCGTCCCTCCAACCGAAACACCGGAGCAGCTGGCACAGGATCAACGCGAACAGGCGGCGCTTGGACTAAACGGAGATACGACGAAGGCGAAGAAGAAGCCGAGCGCAGCCAAAGAAGGCCCAAAGCGGCGGCTCTCAGATCAGGACAAGACCGAAGACAAGAATGCGCAGCCCGCCCAGAGCCCGCTGCCGTCGACTCCGGCCGCAACGCCTCCCGCGCAAACCCCGCCGCCCGCGACACAGAACACAACACCACCGGCACAGGGAACACCGCCGCAGATCTGACTCCGATGAAAGAACCAATGGTTGCCGATCTGGCCAGCCGTGAGAACCGCGAAATTACCGGCTTTTTCGCGGCGTCATTGAAGCAGCTGCGCACCGGCAGAGATGGCGGTCAGTATTTCGCAATCACACTGGGTGATCGCACAGGGCAGATCGAAGCCCGCATGTGGGAGATTGACGGAGCAGGCGACTTCGGCGCGGGAGACGTGGTCAAGGTGCTCGGCGAAGTCTGCCGGTTCAACGAAAAACTCCAGCTTAAGGTAAAAAAAATCCGCCGCGCCGCGCCTGCGGAGTACGATCTCAGCGACTTCGTTCCCCAGTCGGATCGAAACATCGATGAAATGTGGGTGGAACTCGAAGGCTGGGTAGCCAGCTTGCGCGATCCGCACCTGAAGGCCCTGTTGCAGGCATTTCTAAATGATGCGGATCTCTCCGCCGCGCTGCGTCACGCTCCGGCTGCCAAAGGCATACACCACGCCTGGATCGGCGGATTGCTGGAGCACATCCTGTCGCTGATGGGCCTCTGCGAAATGGCGGCCCAGCATTATCCGAATGTCGATCGCGATCTGCTGCTGACCGGTGTTGTGCTGCACGATATTGGAAAGCTGCGCGAACTGAAATGGGGAACCAGCTTCGACTACACCATGGAAGGACAGCTGCTCGGGCACATCACCATCGGGATCGGGATGATCGAAGAGAAACTCGCCACGATTCCAGGCTTCCCCCCAGCGAAGCGGCTGCTGGTCGAGCATCTGGTGCTGAGCCACCATGGCGAATACGAGTTTGGATCGCCCAAGCTGCCCATGACGCCGGAGGCAATCCTTCTCCACTATCTCGACAACCTCGACGCGAAGATGCAGACCGTTCGTAGTGAGTTTGCCCGCTCCCAGGCCAACGGCCGATCCGGCGCGGAGATGACGGAATGGGTAAGGTCGATGGAGCGCCCGCTGCTCAACACCCAGGCTTATTTGAAATCGGAAGAGATCCGCGAAGTTGGCGAGTCCGCGACGGAGCCGACTCACCACGAACGGGAAGAAGAGAGAAACCATGCCTTACCTTTTGAAGACTGAACCCGGCACCTATTCGGTCGCCGATCTCGCGCGGGAAGGCGAGACCCTGTGGGACGGCGTCTCGAATCCCGCGGCTGTAAAAAATCTCGCAGCGATGCAGCGCGGCGAGATGCTGGTGATCTACCACACCGGGGATGAGAAGCGGACGGTTGGGCTGGCGAAGGTGGTGTCGGTCGATGCAGCCGATCCGAAGGATCCCAAAGTCAGGATCAAATTCGTCAGCAAGACGAAGACCCCCAGGACGCTGGCCGAGACAAAATCGCAGGCGATGTTTACCGATTCTCCGCTCGTGCGCCAGGGGCGGCTGTCCGTGGTCCCGCTCACTGAAAAGCAATACGCCTGGCTGGCCAGCGAATAGCGGCCCCTGCGACCGGATTCAACCTCCTTTCATCTACAATCGAAGCGGGTTTGTGAGGGAGATGCTGCGTTTTTCCACTGCCGGCGAATCGCACGGGGAGAGCCTTGTTGCCCTTCTCTCGGGGATGCCTGCGGGCGTTCCGATTGATGAATCGTTTGTGAATCGCGAGCTGTGGCGCCGCCAACAAGGCTATGGCCGCGGCGGCCGGATGCGCATTGAAACCGATATCGCGCATTTTCTCAGCGGCGTGCGTCACGGCAACACCATCGGCTCGCCCATCGCAATCGCCATCGAAAATCGCGACTGGAAGAACTGGACTGAAGCGCTTCCGGTGGCGGCCGGCGATCCGGCGAAACATAAAGCCGTCGCATCGCCCAGACCAGGACACGCGGATCTCGCCGGGGCCCTGAAATTCGATTTTCCCGATGCGCGTTATGTGCTCGAGCGTGCATCGGCGCGCGAATCTACGGCGCGCGTCGCCGCTGGAGGCGTTGCGAAGCAGTTGCTTCTCGCGCTGGGCATCGATGTTGCCAGTCACGTGATTCGCGTTGGTGCGGCCGAGCTCGAACGCGATGCGACCTGGCAAGAAATCGCAGCGCTGCGGACGAAGGACGAAGTACTCCTGAACTGCGTGGACGCCGAGGTTGAAGCGCGGATGAAATCCGAGGTAGATGCCGTCCTGCGCACCGGTGATACAGTCGGCGGCGTCTTTGAGGTTGTCGTCCACGGCGCGCCTCCGGGCCTGGGAACCTGCGCCAACTGGGACGAGCGGCTCGATGGTCTGCTCGCCCAGGCGGTAATGTCGCTGCAGGCGGTTAAGGCTGTGGAAATTGGGCGTGGCGTGACGGCCGCCGAGTCCCTGGGGTCCCAAGTGCATGATGCCATCGGCTATGCGCGCGAGGCCGGAAATGGACGCCATACGCGATTCACGCGAGAACATAACAACGCGGGCGGTGTCGAAGGCGGCATCTCCAACGGCGAAGACATCGTCGTTCGCGGATATTTGAAGCCGATTTCGACGCTCCGCAGGCCCTTGCAATCCGTACGCTTCGACACGCGCGAGGAAACCAAGGCTGCCTATGAACGCAGCGATGTGTGCGTGGTTCCTGCAGCGGGCGTGGCAGCCGAAGCCATGGTCGCGCTAACCATCGCAAAGCTGGCCCTCGAAAAATTCGGCGGCGATTCGCTCCGCGAGCTGAAACGTAACTATGACGGTTACCTGGACCAGGTAAAGCAGTATTAGGGAAAAAATCAGGAATTAGCACAGGATGATTCGGGAAATAGTCACATATCCGGACCCCATTTTGCAGCGGCCCACAGAGAAGATCACGGTGTTCGACGACGATCTCCGCACGCTGGCCGCCGACATGTTCGAGTCCATGTACAAGGCAATCGGGATCGGCCTCGCCGCGCCGCAGATCGGCGTCTCGAAGCGGATCACCGTGATCGATCTCAGCAACCAGAAAAACCCAAAGGACAAGATTGTCCTCGTGAATCCGGAGATCGTTCACAAAGAGGGCAAACAACTGGAGGAAGAAGGCTGCCTGAGCCTCCCGGATATCCGCGACAAAGTTTCGCGATCAGCGAAGGTGAAGGTTCGCGCCCAGAATCTCGACGGAAAAATCATCGAGCTGGAAGGCGCCGAATTGCTTGCCCGCGCCTTCCAGCACGAGATCGATCACCTCGACGGCATTCTGTTTCCCTGGCGTCTCAGTGCGCTCAAACGGGACCTCATTCTGCGCAGGATTCGCAAGTTGCAGAAGTCGGGCGAGTGGAAATGAAGCTGGTTTTCTGCGGGACCCCGGCGTTCGCGGTTCCCACGCTGAAGCTGGCGCTTCGCGCCGGATACGACGTGCCCCTGGTTGTGACTCAGCCGGACCGCCCCGTGGGACGCGGCCAGCACTTAACCGCGCCTCCCATCAAAACGACCGCCATCGAGGCCGGCATACCCGTTCTGCAGCCGGAAAAAATCAAAAACAATACGGAGCTCAGGACAGAACTCGAGTCGATCCGGCCCGACGCCATTCTGGTAGTCGCCTACGGAAAAATTATTCCGAAATGGATGCTCGATCTGCCGCGGCTTGGCAATCTCAACCTGCATGCGTCGCTATTGCCGAAGTATCGCGGGGCAGCCCCAGTCCAGTGGGCCATCGCAAACGGCGAACCCGCGACCGGCGCCACCACGATGCGTCTTGACGAAGGCCTCGATACGGGCGACATTCTGCTGCAGCGGGAAATGGCTATCGCACCGAGCATGACCTCCACCGATGTCTTTCCCCTGCTTGCCGAAATGGGCGCGGACCTCATGATGGAGACGCTCCGCGAGCTCGACGCCGGATCGATTACTCCGTGCAAGCAGGATCAGTCGCGCGCCACCCTCGGGCCCATCCTCACCCGCGAAGACGGGCGAATGGATTTCCAACTCCCGGCCATGACGCTCTACAACCGTTGGCGCGGGTTTCAGCCATGGCCTGGAGCGTGGACCACGCTTGGCGGAAAAAAACTTGCGGTACAGCGAATGCTCCCAACAGAAGTCCGCGGCGGCCACAAAGCAATCCCCGGCGAGCTGCTGATCGAAGAAGGGACGATGTTCGCAGCGTGCGGCGAAGGGAGCTGGCTCGAACTGGTCGAAGTGCAGCCGGAAGGCAGACGCCGGATGACTGCGGGCGAGTTCCTGCGGGGAAACGCGGTCGAGAGCGGCACGCGCCTGGCGTAGGCATGACAGCGAGCGTCGGGATGACGATGATTGCTCCGGCGAGGCTGGTTTCGTATCGAATTCTGTTACAAATCGTGGCTTCGGATGCGCACAGCGACGAGCTGTTGCGCTCTCCACAGGTCGATTCGCTCTCGGCCCAGGACCGCAACCTCGCCACCACCCTCGTGCTGGGAACCCTGCGCTGGCAGCTGGCGCTTGATGCGCGCATTCGGCCGCTGCTGGCACGTCCCGATGCAAAGCTGAGCCTTGAAGCGGCGACCGCCTTGCGCATGGGCGCGTATCAGCTGCTGCATCTGGATCGCGTGCCGCCTCATGCAGTGATTCACGACAGCGTCGAGTTGGTGAAATTGTCTCCGGAAAGAGCTGCCGCAGGCATGGTGAATGCCGTGCTGCGGAAGATCCAGCGTTCGGCCTCCAGCGTTCATCCTCCAGAACACATCGGCAAGACCACCGCGCCCGTTGCAGCCTCGACGGCACATCCTGCGTGGATGGTCGAGCGATGGGCCCGACAGTATGGACGCCGAACCACGGAGATGATTTGCCAGTGGAACCAGGAGCCGGCCGGAATCACGATCCGATTGACCGAGCCGGCGGCCGAGTTGTCCGGAATTGAGACACAGCCGGGAGCGTTTCTTCGCGCTGCGCGCCGCTTGATTCGCGGAGACGTAGTGCGGAGGGGTCTCTTTCGTGCCGGTCAGGTCCGCATTCAGGACGAAGCCTCGCAGCTCGTCGCCGAGATTGCCGCCGCCGCATCTCGGCAGGCCAGGCGAGTCCTGGACACCTGCGCGGCTCCCGGTGGCAAGACGGCGATCCTGGCGGAACGGCTGCCGGAGGCGGAAATTACAGCGATCGACGTGAGCCGGAAACGGCTCGACGCTATGCGCGCGACGATGCCTGCTTCCATCGCGGAGCGGCTGGAGTTCAAAGTCGCCGATGCGGCAAACCTGCAGCTCAAGCCGGAGTGGGACCTGATTTTATGCGACGTCCCCTGCAGCGGCACCGGAACCATCGCGCGAAATCCCGAGATCAGGCTCCGCGTCAATGAGTCCGGCCTGAAGCGGCAGCATGCGCGTCAGCTGGCGATCGTTCGGGCTGCCCTGGCCGGGCTCAAGCCAGGCGGCCGCCTCGTTTATTCGACATGCTCGCTGGAGCCGGAGGAAAACGAGGACGTCGCCACAGAAGTTCTGCAGACTGTCGCAGGATTCGCGACCGTCTCAGTGGATGCCATCCTCGATCACCTCGCGGTAAGCGCGGTTCTCACCACTGAAGGACGAGAACGGCTGCGGACAGCGACCGCCCATGGCTTTCTGCGGACGCTGCCAGGGATGCATCCGTGCGATGGCTTCTTTGCAGCGCTGATCGAACGCCCGATCAGCACACAAGCTGGCTGCGATTGAGGTGCAGTCCGTCCAGACGACCGAGCAGGGTGACGGCGACGCGCTCGGGCTGGAAGAGGCTCGATGCCATCCCCATCACGTCCTCTTCGGTGACGGCTTCGACGCGCTCGATGATCTCATCGAGGCCAAAGAAACGCTCGAAGTACATCTGCTGCCGCGCCAGGTTCGACATCCGCGACATTGAGCTCTCCAGAGAGAGCAGAAGGTTGCCCTTCAGCTGATCCTGCGCGCGCCGAAGCTCGCCAGGCTGCAGAGGCTCGGTCTTGAGACGACGGAACTCTTCCATAACCAGATCGATAACCTGCAGCGCGCGGTCCGAAGAAGTTCCCGCATAGACGCAAAGAGAGCCCGTATCGCGATAGGGAGCCAGATCGGAGTAAATCGCGTAGACCAGCCCTCGTTCTTCGCGAACCGTCTGGAAGAGCCGTGAGCTCATTCCGCCGCCCAGGATGGTGTTCAGCAGCAGGGTTGTATAGCGCGACTCGTCGGCGATAGGCGGAGCAGGCACGCCGAGACAAAGCTGCACCTGTTCCAGTGACTTTTTATTGCGCAGATGAATGCGCGGCGTCACTGTGGGCGCGGCGCTGTCGCTCAGTGCGCTCCCGGGCGCGAGCGAGCTGAACGAGCGGGCGACCTGCTCTACAAAACTGTCGTGCTCGATGTTTCCGGCTGCGGAAAAGACCATATTGCCTGCCTGGAACCGCTGCTCAAAGAAGCCGACCAGAGTGTTCTGCTCGAAGCTGCGAACCGTCTCGCGGGTGCCGAGGATGGGCTTGCCCAGAGGATGGCCCTTCCAGAAATTCTGGGTAAAGATCTCGTGAACCAGGGTATCGGGGCTGTCTTCGTCCATCTTGATCTCTTCAAGGATGACGCCGCGCTCGCGGGCGATCTCTTCGGCTGCGAAGACGGGATTGAGGACCAGATCAGAGAGGACGTCGAGGGCTGTGGGGACGTGCTCGTCGAGAACCTTGATGTTGAAGCAAATGGTTTCCTTCCCCGTGAACGCATCGAGATTGCCCCCGATCGCGTCCACCTCCCGAGCAATGCGCTGGGCCGAACGGGACTTGGTTCCCTTGAATACCATGTGTTCTACGAAATGGGAGATGCCATTCAGCTCTGGCACTTCGTGACGCGAACCGGCGCGCATCCAGACCCCCATCGCTACGGAGCGGACGTGTTCCATGCGCTCGGTGAGAACGATGAGACCACTGGGAAGGACGGTTCGGCGGATATTTCTTTCGGTATTCATTCCAATATGAGGTGTTCGGGGCCGTCTCTACGGCAAAGTTTAGATGCGCTATCCTCGGATTTATAGATGACTATTGGCGGGGAACTACTAAGCACCATTTTAGACGCTCAAGGCTTGGGCGGGGGTGGGGTACTTTTTGGCCTTTCGAATGAGTCGCTTACAGAGATTCTTAGTGAATTTAGGTTACCGAAGTACCGCCTCCGCCAGCTCGAAACCGCCCTCTACCGGCAGAAAGTGGCGGCTCTGGACGAGGTCACGACCTGGCCCAAAGAACTGCGGGAGAGGGTCGCCGCAGCCGGGTTCCGCGTTGGGTTGCCGGAGATCATCGAGACGTTCCGGTCCGTGGACGGAACCGAACGATATCTGATCGCCGGAGGGGATGGCCAGACAGTCGAAACGGTCTGGATGCCCGAGGGCGATGGTGGGGAGGACGGCGATCATTCGTCTGCCGATGAAGATTTGCAGAAGAAAGCCTGGTCGCGGGCGACGATTTGCGTTTCAAGCCAGATTGGCTGCGCGGTCAACTGCCAGTTCTGCCTGACGGCGAAGCTCGGAATCATTCGCAACCTGACGGCGGGCGAGATCGCGGGACAGGTCGCCGCAGTCCTTAAGCGGCAGGAGGCTGAACCGGGCCGCGATCGAATCAACCTTGTCTTCATGGGGATGGGTGAGCCTTTCCTGAACTACGACGCTTTTATGGCGGCGGTACGCCTGCTGGTGGAGCAGATGGAGATTCCCGAGTCGCGGATGACAGTATCGACGTCGGGAATTGTGCCCAGTATTCTGCGGTTCGCCGCAGAGCCGGTGCGACCGAAACTCGCAATCTCCCTGAATGCGCCGAACGATGGGGTGCGCGAAGGAATCATGCCCGTGACGCGGAAATGGAGCATCGCGGAGGTGATCGAAGCGGTGCGACAGGTGCCGCTGCGCCCCAGAGAGCGAGTGACCTTTGAATATGTGCTGCTGGGCGGCGTGAATGATCAGCCCCAGCATGCGGATGAAGTCGTCAAGCTGGTCCGCCGTGCGCAGTTCCCTGCAAAGGTGAATCTGATCGCCTGGAATCCCGGTCCTGACGTGCCGTTTTCGACGCCGGCCGCCGAAGACGTTGCGCGTTTTCAGGATCGTTTGCGGGAGCAGGGTGTTCCGGCATTTGTGCGCCGGCCGCGAGGGCGCGATATCTACGCCGCTTGTGGCCAGTTGAAAAAGACAACTGCGAGCAGGTAGCCAGGATCTGGCAGGTAAGAGCGGAAAACTGCTCACCAAAAAACGATGATCGAGCCGGCTCGTCGGCAAACAAAATACGTGGTAAGCTGGAGCATCTTTTGACGAGAGGAAGCGCCCATGAAGATTCAAACTTCGCCCCGCGACCCCAAAACGCAGCGGCCTGGTGCTTTTCCCGTCAGCTTCCTCCATTAGGTAATTCGGCCATCCGAATCTGACGCGCTGGCCGCAGGGTGTGCTCCTTCAGCGAGGGGTTCGTCCCTAGAGTCGCGGTCGTTTCTCTTTCACAGATTTTCTGAGCTGAGGACGCCGGGAGACGTTTTCTCCGGCGGACCCGTTGAGGAATTTTATGAGCGACATTGTTGAGCAAAATTCTTTGGGCCGGAATTCCGACAATCGCAATGCTGTGCGCGAGGTGCTGGTGTTTCTGTTTCGCCACTGGCAGCGCGAGGCATGGTGCGCGACGGGAGTGGCTGCGGGCATGGCGGTGGCAACGGCTGCCGACTTGCTGCTGCCGGTCTACTCGGGCCATCTGGTCGACGCCGTGGCGCGTGGCGGTGCGGGAAGGGTGGAGGCTCTGCATGCGGCTGTCAGTGCGATCGCCGCAATGCTCGCGTTGGGCACCGTACTGGCACTTGGACGGTATCTTGCCTTCCTCGGCATCGTGCGCCTGACGGTGCGGCTGATGATGAAGATGGCGAGCGATGCATTCTGGCGGGTGCAGCGTTTTTCGACCGACTGGCATGCGAACAACTTTGCGGGGTCGATCGTGCGGCGCATCACGCGGGGCATCTGGGCCGTGGACATGCTGGATGACACATTGCTGCTGGCGTTGCTGCCGGCGCTGCTGGTGCTGGCCGGTTGTCCGCTGATTCTGGGTCTGCGTTGGCCGGCGATGGGTCTGCTGGTCGGCGTGGGGGCTCTGGTGTATGTGGCGATTTCCGTGGCGCTGTCGCTGGGCTGGATCGCTCCGGCGGCGCGCTTGTCGAACGCCCAGGACACACGCATGGGCGGCGCGCTGGCAGACGCCATCACCTGCAACACGGCGGTGAAGTCCTTCGGGGCCGAGGGACGGGAAGATGCACGGCTGGCGAAGGTTCTGCGGAAGTGGGGTTGGCGGACCCGAAGGACCTGGCTGTTCGCTACCTACAGCGGGGCGGCGCAGATGATCTCGCTGCTGGTTCTGCGGACGCTGGTGGTGGGCTGCGCCGTTTGGCTGTGGTGGCGCGGCAAAGCGTCGCCGGGCGATGTGACGTTTGTGCTGACCAGCTACTTCATCGTGCACGGTTATCTGCGCGACACAGGGCAGCACATCGCGAACCTGCAGCGCGGCGTCAACGAGATGGAGGATATGGTTGGGTTCGAAGCGCTGCCGCTCGGAGTCGCGGATCGCGCCGGGGCGAAACCGATTCGGGTGACGGCGGGAGAGATTGTCTTCGACCGGGTGACGTTTCGCTACGGGATGCAGACCGAGCCGCTGTTCCGGGACTTCTCGATTCGTATCGAGCCGGGGGAACGTGTGGGGCTGGTTGGCCATTCGGGCTCGGGCAAGACGACGTTTGTGAAGCTGCTGCACAGGCTCTACGACGTTGCCGAGGGAAGGATCGTGGTCGATGGGCAGGACATTGCGCAGGTCACGCAGGACTCGCTGCGGGCGCAACTGGCGCTGGTGCCACAGGAGCCGCTTCTGTTTCACCGGTCTCTGGCGGAGAACATTTCCTATGGAAAGCCGGGGGCGACGCAGCGGGAGATCGAGGATGCTGCTCGGCTGGCCAACGCGCACCACTTTATCGAGCGGCAGGCGAAGGGCTACGCGACGCTGGTGGGCGAACGCGGCGTGAAGCTCTCCGGCGGCGAGCGGCAGAGGGTTGCGCTGGCGCGCGCCTTTTTGGCGAATACGCCGGTGCTGGTGCTGGACGAGGCCACTTCGAGCCTCGACTCGGAGTCCGAGGCGCTTATCCAGGAGGCGATGGCGCGGCTGATCGCGGGCCGGACGGCGATTATAATCGCGCACCGGTTGTCGACGGTGCGGATGCTGGACCGGATTCTCGTCTTCGACAACGGCGAGGTGGTGGAAGAAGGACGGCACGACGAGCTGGTGCGCAGGACGGGCGGCATTTATCGGCGGCTGTTCGAGCGGCAGGCGCTGGGATTGCTGTCGCCAGAGGAGGACCTCGAGCGCGAGCTGGATGAGATGGGTGACTTCAGCGAAGAGGCGGTAGGTTGAGCACCCACCCCTGGGGGGTGGGTGGGTGGCAGGTTGTTGCATTGGCGTGGGTTCCGGAGGGGCTGTTTCTGTGTGTGGCAAGTTGCTGGGAAGGCAAGAGATAAGGGGCGGGTTTTGGTCAGGCGCGCCGGATGGCGTGGCTGGGTCGTGGTTGGTTGTCGGTTGCTATCCATAACTTTGGCCCCAATGGAAAAGGCCGCCTGACTGTTTTGCAACAGCCAGCCAGGCGGCCTTTTTTTCTTACCCTCTATTCTTAGAATACCAAACTCAGCCGGAAAAACTGCCAACTTTCTTTGGGCTGGTTGGCGTGGAAGTGGTTTGTTTTGTTGGGTTATTACTTTGGATGGTAAATATCCCTTGACAACAAGTAGAACAAATGGCAAAGTGTACTTGCCATGAAGAAGACGGTAAAAGAGAGCCGCAAGCAGCGCCAGAGCATACCCGGATACCAGCGCTACACGTTTCAGGATTTCAATACGGAGTTCCCTGATGACGAAGCCTGCCTCCGCTTCGTCGCGGAGCAGCGCTGGCCGGACTGTCGGACGATGTGCGAGAAGTGCAAGAAAGAGCGCAAGCACTATCCCGTCACAGGCCGCAAGGCGTTCGCGTGCGACCACTGCGGGAACCACATTTACCCGATGGCCGGAACGATATTCGAGAAGTCCACAACGCGGTTGCGCACATGGTTCCACGCGATGTACTTGATGGGGTCCACTCGCTGCGGCATCTCCGCAAAGCAGATTCAGCGCGATACTGGCGTGACGTATAAGACCGCATGGCGCATGTTCAAACAGATTCGCACCCTGATGTCGGAGGACATCAGACTGGAGGGATCGTCAGTGGAGATGGACGAATCTGTATTCGGCGGACGCCAGAAAGGCCAGCATGGCCGGAAGAGCACGGGAAACAAGAGTATCGTGGTCGGAATCGCAGAGCGCAAGAGTGGTAAGGGCCGCGTGCTGGCGATGGTTGCGAACGATGCGACCCGCGCCACGCTTCATGGAATCGCACAGGAAAGGATTCTCCCCGCGTCCACGGTCTACACGGATGACTACAACGCATACCACGGGTTGGCCGCGAAGGGCTACAATCACCGCCGCATCAACCACAGCGCAGGAATCTACGTCATGGGCAATATTCACACCCAAACGATTGAAGGATTCTGGAGTCTGGTAAAGCGCGGGATCGGCGGAGTCTACCACTCGGTCAGCAAGAAGTATCTTCAGTCTTACCTGGACGAGTACGCTTTCCGCTATAACCGGCGGGAGGCTGGTCAGCCGATGTTCGTTTCTCTTTTGGAGCAGGTTGCCGATAAGGCGAATTAACGCCCTTGCGGATCAGGGAATGGAAGTCCGACCGAGTGAACGGTACCTGCTTTGATTCCGCCATTGGGTTATTGTACTCGGCTCTAGCCCCGTTATACTATGCACAGACACAGCGAAGCGCCATGACGGCGCACCGTTCTTTACGGACACGGTGGCCGTCAAGGCGACGGGAACAAGGGAGCTACCCCTTAAACCCGTGACGATGGAGTGCAGGACGTGAATCATCCTGTCCCCCTTTATCCGCCCTAAGATTCAGCCGATGTTCTGGACTGAGGGCGGAAGCTGTTAGCCCGGAATGAGGGAGGGAGCCTAGGATGGTTTCCCTTCCTCACCCCTTAGCGAGCTCGGCGCGCTTGGAGGTGCGCTGCTCGCATCATTTAATTCCCCTCCGCAATGTACTGATAGGTGCTCGCTCGTCCTCCACGCCCCGCCTCTACTACGCGGAACCGTGGTTCATCTGCACGAGTGGCCCAGTACAGTGCGTCGCGCACGGTGTTGATAGAATCGCGCGCAAATATGTATCCGCCTGCGGTGAGTGCTTCTGCTGCTTCACGAATCGTGAATGGATCAGGCAACGCAGGACCGATTGCGGTCAGGGCGGCTGTGATTCCTGGAGGCAGAGCGGAATGATTCCCATTGCCATTACTGCTGGGCTCCGCTATTGGCCGCCGCGCAATCGGCGGCGTTATGCTCTGCTGCCTCTCCTGCAATAAGTCTGCGACATCATCCGCGAGTTCTGGGTCTTGCAGGAGCGCAACGAGGTCCGCCAGTTTTCTAGCTTTACGTTCGCGACGGGCGACGAATTCTTCGAGGCGACTCGGCATGGGAACCCTCCACAGCCAGAATACTTCTGGAAGGTCTGGGAGGTCAACCCTTCATTCGTGGTGGACCACTAAAATCAGTGCAGCGTCCTGGGGGTCAGGGTGGCACACCCAGCATTCCCGTATAATTGCGCCAATTATGGCGATGCACCTCTACTTGGTAGCGAATTGCAAGAACCCCGCCTGTCGCCAAATTTGCGCGTTCAAGTACATGGGCCCGGACATCGGACAAGTGGAGATTGCCGAGTTGACGCCTACCGGATTCCAATATGAGTGCGGGGGCTGTCGCCAGCAGCATCGCTATGAACTGGAGGACTTGCGGATGGAGAGGTTGCCGTCTCCTCCTCCGCCGGGATGGGAAAACGGGTTTTGACAACCTGCTGATCTTTAGAAACCAGTCTGCCGAACATCTGCCCTGTCACGGTGCCTCCTATGGTACTACTTGTTCTGCGGGGATATTTACCCTTTGGATTTTTGGGTGGGGGGTTGACAAAAAAGGGCGGTGCGGCTGCTTACAGAAAAGCTGCCGACTCCGGTTCTCGCGTTTCGCTTCAATATCGGGCGCGATGAGGAATTGAACGCATACTCGTCACAACTTTTGTGTAATGCTACGCCAATGGGATTACCGTCTTCGACGGTAATCGCGGCTGAGTTGAGAGGGATTCTCAAGTATTTGACAACGATACACAATTGTCGGAGATTCGACTTTAGGACTATTGAATCCCCCGTTTGGCTGATGCATCATATTGACAGCTATGCGCTCGCTGAGACGCGAGCTATTCCCTGGTCCCAGGGTAATGGGCATTGAGGGCCGCCGAAGGGCGGCCTTCTCTATTTTCTGTATCTTGCGGGATGTCCTATGCACCGCGCGTGGTACTCCTCTTCACTCCAGAACGTTGTGAAGATCGCTCTGTCTCCGACTTTGTCCGTTTCGACAAGTACGAGTTTCAACGATGAGCCGCCGCCCGTCCGTAAATAGCGTTTGGCATACACTTCACCGTTCCTGTTCCGCTTGTTTGGATGAATGTCATCCGGCGTGGTAATTATCTCCGGCGACCAAAATAGCGAGCGGGGGCGCGATCTGTCTCCGATACGATACCGGGATTCGTCGAGAGTGCCTGAGCGCAGTTGCTCCATTGCGTGCCGGGCGACTGCATCGACCCTACGGCTCTGTTTGCGGTCAAAATACTCAAGCTTGATCAGGTGCGGAAAGCTCCGCTCGCGAAAAAAGTTGTCGCGTCCAAGGGGATCCAGGAAAGTCTTATCCTGTAGTTCGCGTCTAAACTTATCGTACAGTTCCGAAATCGAAGTGTATTGATAGTTCCGGGGGCAATGAGGGCGCAGCGGGAACAAGTTGGCGAGCTTTGACCTCTGATCATTCATCCTTGACACCGAAGCAGCGGGCTTTAATCGATGACACGTTGGGCGATGAACTCGAACCCATATGCGTCCATGTATCGCGTTTATAAAACCGCCCTTTCACAGCTAGTCGCCCACCATCTAAGCTTCCGGATACTCCAACAGCACGACGTTCTGGAGCGTTTGTAACCACCGCTCTCGCTCTTCTCTCGCCCATGCAGTTCCAGGCTTCGGCAATCGCTGAAACAGACCAGACAAAAGCAAGCTGGCCTGGGCGGGCAGCGGTGGCCCGATGGAGATGTGCGAAGCCGGCGCTTCATTACCTTTTTCATCCTTTCGCTGTGCGCTGGCCTTCTTGCGCGAACCGGACGTGCGAACCTTCTTCTGAAGAATGTAAGGGGAGACGTGGAATCCCGCGTCCAATGCCGCATCTTTGATAAACGCCATGCAGCGCCCCAGCGTCTCCCCAGTCGCCGTGGTGTTGGCCTCCAAGGTCTTCCTCAGCTGCTGAGAGGTCTCAGAGTCGATGTGGAAATCGTCCGTCGCAAAAAGGAATGGATAGGCAGTCTTGAGCATCTCCATCAGCGCGCTCTTGCTTTCCGCTTCGTCTCCAGTCACGTATTGACGCATTAATTGGGTGGGGAGCCCGTTGTCTGAAATCATCCCGAGGTAGCGCATGGCATTACGAATCCTGTCAGCGTAAGTTTGGCTGTTGGCGCTTCTCTCTTGAGGCGTATTGCTGCGCGAAGTCGGGGTTGGAGGGCCCGGCGATCAGCGGCCGCCAAGCGCTGCAACGCGGACTGGCCCCTCGTATTGGGGCTTTTGGGGTTCTGCGGACTGGGTGGTGCCCTAAAAGCGCCTTTGGTATTCGTTGCTGATGCGGATGAGCGCGGCTCCGTACTCGAGGACGCTCTCCCTCTGGTTCACCCACGCGAACGGATACGGAGGCTCGTTGGTCGCACTGTATTTCAAAATGAGGAATTCGTCGTATTCGGGGGCGACGCTGGCCAGGCGGCCACGGGCTGGCTCGGCTTCCTGGACCGGGTGTTTGTAAAGTCCACCGTCAGTCCGGTAGCTCCGATCACCTTCATAGCTTGTAGTGACCTGGGCGTAGTTGATTCCAACAATCCCCACGCAGATAGGGTTCGACGATCCCGACCTGCGTCTGAAGTTGCGCACCTGATTGACCAGGTCGCTTTTTACCCTGTCGATCTGCTTGATCATTGCCTTTGCAAGGATCTTGACTTCGACACCGATTTCGACGGTGGCCACCGGTCCACGAGCGACTCTGTATCCCGGGTCTACTCGCGGAGTTTCGCCGACAATCAATTCGCCGCCGACGCCGACCGCATCGTGATCACGGCAACCGATCTCGACCAGAGCATCCGGACGTCGTGTGCGGCGAAGGTGAAGAAATCCGGCTCCTGCACGATACCGGCGCGCAAGCTTTACGACTAC
>Ga0182016_10000510_pt1 | contig 48359 bp, 37 predicted proteins | sample 712S2MmetaG_FD_120491 | JGI IMG/M metagenome (GOLD analysis project Ga0182016, IMG submission 120491) | Permafrost microbial communities from Stordalen Mire, Sweden - 712S2M metaG | ecosystem: Environmental > Terrestrial > Soil > Wetlands > Permafrost | place: Sweden: Stordalen | collected...
ATTGGCCCAGAGGCGCGTCATCCTGGGTTACTCCGCAATACTGCGGATATTTCAGAAGAGTGTCAGCCAACGGGATCGTCGCTGAGTCGAGGCTGTAGCCGGAGCAGCTGCTCGCTGCGACTTTTCCATTGGTGGAACTGGTGAGGTTTGTCAAAGCCGCACCCAGCGGATTGGGCGCCAGGGCGCCAAGTTGGTTAGAAGAATAGGTATTGAGATACGCCGGATTCAACTGGTTGTAATTCCAGCCGGCAGCAACCATACGAACACCGCGGTTGCCGATGTAGTCTACGTCCAGTTGATCATTCGGGGTGATGGCATACTGCACGCCCAGCATCCATTGTTGAACGTAAGGGGATGGGTTGTCCCGGAAGACGCCGCCCGTACTATTGCCGTCTTGCTGATACGAGCCGTTGGCATTGCCGGTAATCTGTGCGTATTGGCCGCCCCAGGGATTGCTGGTGCTGATATTCGGATTAGGAGTAATTCCGCCGTTAAGGCTCAGGCTGGCATTGGTTGTCGCGGTGTAACCATCCGTATCCATTGAGCCGGAGCTGCTAATTGCTTCAGGATAGAAGATCCCGTATCCGCCGTGAATAACCGCCCTCGGGATTGCCTGATACGAGAAGCCCAGGCGAGGCGCAATGTTTTTGTAGTTCGGGTTGTAAATATAGCGGTTGCCAGCCCCCAGGAACTGGAGCGCGCCCTGAACGGGATAGCCGACCGCGTAGCTGAGCGGGTTGACCGCATCCGGGTTGAAGATGGAACCCTCGTTGTGGCGCGAAGTGAACGGAGTTTGAATCTCATACCGGACGCCCAGATTGAGCGTCAGGTTGTGAGTCGGTTTCCAATCGTCCTGCACATACTCGCCGAAAAGATGGTTCGATACATACGGCGTGGTGGGTGTTCCAACGCTGGCGCCGTCCATAACGCCGAGCAGCGCCTCAGCCACTCCGTTACCGGTGAAGCTGACCCCCGTTGTTCCTGCCAGTGGATTCGGTCCGCCCGTGTAGTTGCCGTCGAAGGTAAGGGAATCAGAGTAATAGTTGTACTGGTCGAAGACTTCCTCTACACCCATAAACCCGAAATTGACGGTGTTCTTCCCGAGCGACTTGACGAGATCGACAGCCACTGTGCCGACGGGGCCGTGGTTGTTAACCCCCTCAGTGTTCCCGCTGAATGGGCCCAGCTGCGAAATGCCGTTTCCAAAGTTGACAGTTGGAAACAGGGGGGCCTCCTGGTTGACATAACCCGGAAGTCCAAGAGTCGTTGACGGGTTGAAACCGATCGACTGATTGGTAGAGGTTTCATGCCAGATCTGGACGCCCGAGGTGATGTTCATGGTAAAGGTGGGGCTGAAAATATGGGTGAGTCCCGCCCACATGCCCCAGCGATTGTTGGGCCGCTGATTGCCCTGGCCTGCCGGATCTGATCCCCAGTTATCGGCATCGCCGGTCTTCGCCTCTTCCTTGTAGGAGTACCGGAAATAGGCGTTGGTATTGGTGTTGAAGTTGTGGTCGACCCTGATCCCGTACTCATTCCAATACGTGGGCGCCTCACCGGCAAGAATCAGGTTGTCGGGCACATTGCCCGGCGTCTTCGCGGTCGGAAAATAACTGAGCAGCTTGGAGCCGACAGAATCCGGAGTGTAACCGGCAATGTTGGACAGAATGTTGCCCGGGACTGGGTTCCGGATGAAACCAGTCTGCGTCGCCAGGAGCCCTGTGCCATAGGGATTCGAGGCGCTCTGGGCATCGACCTGGCCTGCGGTTATAGCGTGGCCGCTGCGAGGATCGTAGACCTGACCGTTATAGATGGGCCGGCCGAGAGCATCGGTGGCCGAAGACGTGGTCGCCAGCTGCTCAGAGAAGTTGCCGGCCAGGAAGTTGGTGTCTGGCACCGTGTAGCTGGAAGGCGACGGGGTGTTGGCATGAAAGTGCTCGTAGAGGCCGAAGATGAAAGTCTTGTCCCGCTGCTTGTACACACCGGGAATGTACAACGGGCCTCCGGCAGTTCCGCCAACCTGGTTGCGGCTGAAGGTGCAGGTGTTGGTGTTGAGAGGGCCTGAGCAGCTGCCTGGTCCCTGGAAGTAATTGAGGGCGTTGGCACTGTTGCTGGAATAAAACTCGTAGGCCGAGCCGTGGAAATTACTCGTCCCCGACTTGGTGACGACGTTAACCACATTGCCCGTGCTCCAACCGTACTGCGCTGTGAACGAGTTGTTCTGGACCTTGAATTCCTGAACGGCGTCCACGCCGGGGACAAAGATGACTGCGCCCCACTCAGTGTCGGTATCCCATGAGCCATCCACCAGGAAGGCCGTGGATCCAAAGAAGCCGCCAGCGAAGTTCATGAACGAGATGTCCTGATCCGCGGTGTCGGTTGTGTTGCTGCCGCCGCCCAGCAGCAGCTGCCCTTCCGAAGTATTTTGCACGGAAGAGTTGAGCGTGGCCAGGCCGTAAACGTTCCGCACGTTCAGCGGTAGCTCCTCGATCTGCTTTGCATTGAGGCTGGAGGCAACATTGGAGTTGTCTGTGTTGAGTTGCGAAACGTCGGCAATCACGGTGACCGACTGGCTTTCAGATCCGACCACCAGCGGGATATTCTGAGTAGCGGTGTCGGCCGGATTCAAGACGATTCCAGTCTGGTTGTACGTCTCAAAGCCTTTGGCCTTGACAGAAAAAATGTAGGTGCCGGGTGGCAGTTGAGTAAAGGAATATCGGCCGTCGGCTGCGGTAATGAACTGGCGCGAGATACCTTTATCGGGACTGGTTAACATCACCGTTGCTGCGGGCACCACGGCGCCCGACGGGTCAGCGACGACGCCGGAGAGGGTTGCTGTGGTGGTTGCGATTTGCGCGTTGCCCCAGGGAGCGGCGCTTGCCAGGATGGCAAATAAAACTACCAGCCCGCTCCAAAACCAGAGAGACCTTGTTGGCCATTTAAATAGCCGATTTGCTTTCATATTCAATGTGAAGCCTCCCGTCATATGTTCCCCTCTCGATTCAGGACTCTGATAGAACTTATGTTGCGCAAGCGCCGAGAATCCTTCCTGATCGGGTATTACGCCAGCTCTCAATTCTGCCTGAAGCTCTCGGAACAGTTCCGTGATCCAGAGCAGAAAATATAGCTTGGGTAAATCGGGGATGATTCTAGCCTCCTCAATCAAAAGGTTGATAAGGTCCTTACGGAAGAGCCGCGCATTCTTTACGGCAAAGAGAGGTAAATTCTTGCTGCTTGCGGATGGATTGCCATTGATTCCCAAGCATTTACATCGATGGGAAAGTTAACTGGAAACAACGCATGCGGAACGAGGATATAATCGCTACTTCCAGCAGAGGACCTAAATGGGCGCAGCGCTCGAAGGCAACAACAAAGTTACATTGAGCCCGGCAGCGAAACTTGCCATCCACGAACAGTTGGATCGGCTGCTGGCAAGTTCGTATTTCAGCCACAGCAAGAGGTTCCCGAATTTCCTGCGTTTTGTGGTGGAACAAACCCTGGCTGGGGATGCGGATGACATCAAGGAACGCACGCTGGGGATAGAAATCTTTGGCAAGGACGCCGACTACGATACGGCAGCCGACCCCATTGTCAGGGTCACGGCAGCCGAGATCAGAAAACGGGTTGCCCAGTACTATCAGGAACCGGCGCATAATGGGGAACTTCGCATTACCCTGCCGTCGGGCTCCTACGTACCCCAGTTCCACAGCCCGAAGGGCGGCAACGTCGCAGGACTGCCTGAGAGCGACCCGGTGACGGCGCAAGTCGCCGTGCCGGCAGTGCAAGCCGCCGCGCCGGCAGCGCCGCCTCGCAGGAGATGGTCCATTGCGCCCGCGTTAATTCTGGTATTGGCGGCTCTGATTGCCGGGGGCGCCTACTACGGATGGAAGTACGCCACTCGTTCGGCATTTGAATTCTTCTGGCAGCCCATACTGACAACCGGCGACCCGGTTTTGATTTGCGTGGCGGATCAGACAGAGACCTCCGGGCAAATTCTGCGGGACTCCACCGATCCCACCCGGGAAATTCTGCTGAAACCGATGAGCAAACCGACAGACAACCTCACCACAGTGGCCATCGACGATTTAAGCGCTATCGTGAGAATCGCGGGCTTGCTGCAGTCCCACGGAAAAAAGTACAGCCTGCGCGGAGAAGGAGCGACCAGTCTGGCCGATCTTCGTTCAGGCCCGGCTGTTTTTATCGGGGCGTTCGATAACGCATGGACGCTCAGATTGACCAACCCGCTGCGCTATCACTTCTCAAACAATACGGAGATGACCGAGGTGAGGATTGTCGATGGCGCGTCTCCCCGGCAGCAGCCCAACTGGGTGGTCTCGCGCGCTGTGCAAGACACCACCAACAACTACCGCGACTATGCCATTGTGGCCCGCTTCACCGATACCAACACCGGTAAGTTGACCGTTATCGTCGCAGGCCTGGCCCGGGGAGGCACGATCGCGGCCGGAGAGTTCCTCACCGATGCGGGAGATATGGCCCAGTTGATGCGCGCTGCGAAGGCCGCCGGCGACAAGAAGAATATGGAAGTCGTGCTGAGCACGCAGATCATCGACGGCGAACCCGGAACGCCGAAGATGGAGGCTACTTACTTCTGGTAGTCCTGCCTGAATCGCGGAAAAGCTGACAGCCCCGCAGCGTCTTTCAAAAACCAACAGGGCGTGATTCAGCTGGCCGGGACTATCAATTCCGGGTTGTTGTTCCTGACATTGCCTACCGCAGCACTTACCTTCCAGGCTTTCATCTCCGCAGCCGCATATGGTTTCAGCAGGTCGATTGGCAAATGCGAAGGTTCAGCCGGCGCCAACCATCTCTCAAAATCCCGTTTGTGCAGAATCACCGGCATTCGGTTATGCAGCGATTCCATAAGCTCGTTCGGATCAGTCGTGATAACGGTGTAAGTGTCTAACGCCTTCCCTGTGGCTTTGTCTTTCCACGTATCCCACAGGCCTGCGAACGCGAACATTGAATCGTCCTCGAGCGCGATGGCGTAAGGCTGCTTTGTCTTCGCGTCGATTTTCTTCCACTCATAGAACCAATCGGCCGGGACCAGGCAGCGGCGGCGTTTGACGGCCTCTCGGTACACCGGGCTGGTGGTGATGGTTTCAGCCTTGGCATTGATCGTAGAGTAGGCGATCTTCAAATCCTTTGACCAGGACGGGACCAGGCCCCATCGCATGATGGTGAGCTCACGTTCTCCGGTCTCGCCGTCGAGCCTGACCACCGGCTGCAAGCTCTGCGGCGCGACGTTGTACGAGGGCGCGAAGTACGAATCGTCGAACACACTCGTGTTGTGCGTCTGCATCCACTCCGCGATGCGCTGTTTGTCTGCCCGCCTGCCGTATCGTCCGCACATAGGTTTACAGATTAAAACCGCTGGCGCAATCACGCCAGTGCAGTGCCCGGTGCATACAAATCATTCCGGCTCTCCCGACATTGTCGAGGAGCACTTTCGTGCCATTAACCGCCGACCGCAACCGCCCGCGAATAGCGGATCACCTCAACATTGGACACTGCCACCAGGCCTTCTTCGACCATTGCATCCAGGTGGGGAATCAACTTGGCGATCTGTCCCTCGGTGTCGATGATGCTCAGCATGATGGGCGCGTCTTTTGAGAATTTCCAATGGCTGGCATGGTGAATTCTGGTGCTTGCTCCATATCCCTCGATGCCCCGGTACACGGTTGCGCCGGCGATTCCCAGCTCCATGCATTTGGCCACAATCGCCTCATGCAAAGGCTTGCCCTGCCATTTGTCGTTTTCTCCAAAATGAATCCGCAACATGCGCGCTTGATAGTGGTCTTTCATGCGTGAACCTCCGTTCATGCCCTGGTACTGCTCATGCCTTGGCACTGCCCGGCTGCGATTCAGACTGATCGGTGTCGAGCGCGCGGTAGGAATACTTGATGATGTCTACATCGGACAAAACAACCAGTCCCTCTTCCACCATCTGGTCCACGAGGGCAAGAAACGATCGCAGCTTCTCCTCAGTGTCGACAACCGAAAGCATGATCGAGCAATCGTGCGACAGGCTCAGGGCCTTGTCTTTGTGCACGCGGCGATGGGCGCCATAACCGAGAATGCCGCGATAGACAGTAACGCCGGCAATGTCGTTCGCGCGCATGGCTTCAACGAGCGCACTGTAAAGAGGCTTGTCTTTCCAGCGGTCCGATTCGCCAATGTAGATGCGCATCATCTTTGCTTTGCCTTCCATCTTTACGTGCGCGGGAGGCGTGGCCTTCTTCGGCTTCGAGACCTGGGCGGGCTTGGCCACCGATGTTTCCTGAATCTCGATCATGCCGGTTCCGGCAAGCTCATCGAGCTTCCCGAGCAGTTCGTCGACCTTCTCGCGAGATTCAATGAATTCAATCTTCAGCGGAAGATGGTCAGAGATCTCGACGATGTTGGCGGAATGCATATGATGATCCGCGCCAAACCCGGCGATGCCCTTGGTCACAGTCGCGCCCGACACGCCCCGATAAAAGAGAAAATCGAGGATACTTGAGTAAGTCGCCGCCCCATGATGGGTGGCGCCTTCGCTGACGTAGATGCAAACCTTGAGAGCCTTGCCGGCATTCAGCATTTTTCCTCCCTATGTTCTGTGCACCACGTCCGCACCCAAAAACTCTTGAGCGCGCATACTGGCCGTTGGTGCGCCATGGAACCATTTTCGTCGATCAGGCCCAGTAAGGCCTCGGCTGCGGTCTGCGCGTCTTGCCGATTCGCTCTCACCAGATCAACCTCTCACTGCAATCCAGAGGTGTTTTTGCAGAATTTCGTCGCATTCAAAAGGCTGCCCACTTATCGTCCTGGCTCGCGGTTCGGGCCGGTTGGCCGGGAACTACGCTAAACTGACACTTCTCCCCGCTCATAACATCGGGCAGACTAACTTGCGGCAACCCCTGGAGAAATTTACGATGTTCATCCGGTCCCTGAATGTTCCAGCAATTCGTCTCTTGTTGCTTTTCTTCGTGCTTGGCGCCGCCGTCGCGGCTGCGGCGCAAACCGTTACGGTAGACGCGAATCCGGAAAAAGCAATCGCGTTCGACCCGGACAAAGCGCTCGGAACGTCGCTCGACATTCTGGTGACAAAGGAATTCGATGCCGTGTTCTCCGCTCCGGTCATCAAGGCGAGTTTGTCCGCGGGCTGGGGACCGATTACCTACCGGCAGAACACCGAGCTAACCTACGATGCCTGGCACTGGAACCCGGATGGGAAATGGAGCGACGAGGCGCACAAGAGCGGATATTTTGACGGGAATGCGGAACCGACGGGATTTCTGCGCGAGTCATTTGGCTATCGCCTGCCGCACCGCGGAACCACGCGCACCGACTCCGAACAAAACGAGTATTCGCGCATGACCGATGGCGATGCCGCCACTTATTGGAAGAGCAATCCTTACTTGACGCAAAAATACACGGGAGATCCGGATTCGGAACATCCACAGTGGGTGGTTATCGAGTTCGGGCAGCCGCAGCAGATCGATGCCATTCAAATCGACTGGGGCAGCCCCTATGCGACCCGATATGAAGTGGAGTATTGGACGGGAAGAGAGAGCCCGATCGACAAGCCGGTTGACGGAATCTGGACGCAATTCCCCTACGGCTCGGTAACTGGCGGAACAGGCGAGAGCAAGGTGCAAAGGCTCGCGGATCGCCCCATTGCAGCGAAATTTCTGCGCATCTTAATGACTGAGTCTTCAAACACCTGCGACAGTCATGGGAGTGCCGACCCCCGAAACTGCGTGGGATACGCTATTCGCGAAATCAGCGCCGGAAATTTCAATTCGCTTGGCCAGTTTGTTGACCTGGTGCAGCACGCGCCTGATCAGACACAAACCATCACGCAGGCTTCGTCTGTCGATCCCTGGCACACGTCGGAAGGCATCGTACCGTTTCGCATCCAGACCGGCTTTGACCTGTTCTTTACCAGCGGCTACACCAATCACCTGCCGGCGATGATTCCGATCGCCATGATCTATACCACTCCCGAAGATAGCGCCGCGGAACTTGCATACATCGAGAAGCGGGGCTATGCGGTTTCGTACGTCGAGATGAGCGAGGAGCCGGATGGCGCCTCCATGACGCCCGAAGATTACGGCGCGTTTTATGTGCAGTGGGCGAAGGCCTTGCACAAGGTTGACCCGAAGCTGAAGCTGGGCGGCCCTGTGTTTACCGGCGAGAATGACGATATCAAGACATGGCCTGATGCCGAGGGGCGCACCTCGTGGATGGGACGGTTCATTGATTATCTGAAGGCGCACGGGAGCATCGGCGATCTGTCGTTTGCATCGTTCGAGCACTATCCGCTCGATCCGTGCACGGTGAATTGGTCCGATCTATTCCGCGAACCGCAATTTGAGAAAACAATTCTGAATGCGTGGCGCGAAGATGGGGTTCCTGCCGGAGTTCCACTTATCAACTCTGAAAGCAACGTGTCGTGGTCGTTGACCGATCCGATGCAGGGCATTTTTTCGGGACTGTGGCTGGCCGATAGTGTCGGCGCGTTCCTCACCAATGCCGGACCCGGCGCGGCTTACTACCACTCACCCATTCAGCCGGAGCCGTTACAGCCGGGATGCCATGCGTGGAGCACGTATGGCAATTTTGTGGCCGGACCAGACCTCGAAATCAAGCAATACACAGCGCAGTATTTTGCCGGCCAGATATTGAACTTCGACTGGGTGAAGCACGGCGGCGGGATTGATGAGCTATACACCGCATCGGTAAATCTGCGCGACGAGACAAATCTGGATCTGATTACCGCATATCCGGTGAGGCGGCCCGACGGAGACTGGTCGCTGTTACTCATCAATAAAGACCCCAGCAACGATCATTCGGTGAAGATCAGATTCGAGAATGACGGCGCGGACACGGGAGCGCAATTTGAAGGCACGGTTAAGTATGTGACCTTTGGCGCGGCGGAGTATGTTTGGCATTCGTTGGATGCTACAAGTCACGCCGATCCCGATGGGCCCCCAACGCGAGGCGAGATGCAGTGGAAAGACGGACAAAGCTTTCTGCTGCCGAAGGCATCGTTGACGGTACTGTCGGGGAAGGTGAAAGGGCTGTAACTCAGCGAAGCCCGCTCATGGGAGATGAAACCGTGCCCCATCCATCGAGCGTCTTTTGCTCGATGGGTGGGAGACCACAAAGACCAGCCATCGGCAAATCCATTCTGGTTTCTTGTCAGAGTTGCAGTCGCACCCGCCAGCGAGTCAGGAGATTGGCAACGGCGAGGATGAACGCTGTAAACACGAAGCATCGCACAACTCCCTGCCAGCCGTAATTAAAGTGCGTGTCAAGATAGGTGATGCCTGCCGCTCCGAGAATATAGTCCCAAAAGTCCGGAAGCAGATAGGTGGTTAGCGTATTGGCGCCGGCAGGACGGGCAAAGAAAGCCCATCCGGTTTTCTTCTTGATGTCGCAGATCCAATAGAGCGCGGTGAACAACAGAACCGCGGCGCCAATGCTATAGAGGCTCCAGGTGGGTGTCGCCCTGATCTTGGAGATGCCGAGCGGGGTGAGAAACCAAGCTGCGATCAGCGACAAAACACCAAACGACAGTCCTAGTAGTGTCTTTTGCCCGAGCGACTGCCAGCGATGCGCCCCAAGAAAGATGACCGAAGTGACGATGCCGGCGAAGACGATTCCGGCCATGGCGCCGTTTGAGAATGGAAAGAGATAGTAGGGAAGATGCCGGTCGAAGGTGATCCATCGTGCGGTGGTCAACGCATTGAACGCCATCAACGCAACGAACCACGCAAGGGGCGCCCAGAGCCAGCGACGCGTGGGGATGTACAGGATGGCAACGGCGAAGTATGTGTAGCCGATGAGGCCGAGAATCTCAGGGTAGCCAATTTGAATCCATGTAGCTTGTCCGTCAATCGGTGTGTGGCGGAAGATGGCAAACATCGCAACCACCAGTACAAGGCCGAAGATGCGGAGCCCGGTAAACAGCCGTGCATAGCGATTCGCGGAGTCGCGACTCGACTTTCCGTAATCGTTCAGGAACAGAGCCGCGCCAAGCAGAGCGAGGATTGCCCAGACAGCCGGGCGGATAATCATTTGCGACGCGTCGCCATCGTCGGCGTTCGCCAGGATAAGCCCCAGCACCATCAGGCTCGCGGTTCGAAGCGCGACGTGCCCCCACAATGCAGGCAGGGACGGGTTCCGCCTGAGCCGGCTTGCGATTGCGATCGGCAACGACAGGCCCACGATGAACAGGAAGAACGGGAAGACCATATCGACATAGGTCATGGCGTCGATGTTGGCCTTCATGTGGTAGTTCCACCACGGCAACCCGCTCACGCCGGACTGTTCATTGACGTAGATCATCAATGTCATGGTGAGGCCACGGAAGATATCGATGGATGCCAGCCGCGTGGCAGACTGTCTTTCAACGCCTGCAGAGGTCATAGTCGTCGTCATTTCGTTCCGCCTTGCGATCTCACAGTCTGCGGACCGGCGGTCTTGTTGAGCCCGTCATTGACTGCGTCGAGCAGCGCTCCGGTGGGGTCGCTCTCATAGCTCCAGAACATGATGCCGCTAAGCTGATGGGTCAGCACGTATCGGCATTTCAGCGCCAGCGACTCCGGGTCGTCGTAGGAAACCCAGACTTGCTTTTCCGCATTGTAAAGATAGGGAACATCGGCAACGGAGTCCCAGTAGCGGATGAACCCATTTCTCCGCATGGCTTCCGGCCCGCTGCTATAGTCAACGTCGCTATGCGGAATCTCTTTGCCGGGTTGAAACAGCCCGTGATTCAACGCGGGCACCTGGCCCCACACATGCCCATAAAAGGGAACGCCAAGCACAATCTTCGCCGCGGGAACGCCGGCTTCTTCATACTCCTTGACCGATTCATCTGCAGAGTCCTTCTTAGGGTCGGCGGGATCTGTGAAGAGCGGCGCATGGTTGCCGGTGATCGGGTCGGCGTCCGGCTCATAGTAGTCGTAGGCCATCAGGTTGACCGTATCGACGTACTTCACGACCTTATTCATCTCGGTATGCGCAAGCCAGTCAGACCCGGCGCCAGTCGCCACGGTGATGGTTAGCCGGCGGTCGAGTTCACCCTCAAGCTTGTTGAAGCGCACACGCAGTTCTTTCAGCAGATGCGTGTAATTCTGCTTGTCCTGGGGTCGGAAATGATTGGTTGCGCCCGCCATTCCCGGAAATTCCCAATCGATATCCAGGCCATCGAGCTGATGGAGGCGCACATAATCGGCCACGCTCGCGATAAAAATCTCCCGGCTCTGGCTGGTGAGAGCCATGTCAGAAAACCCGCCCGACCAAAGCCACCCACCGACACTGACCAGCACCGTCAGCGATGGGTTCTGCTGTTTCAATGCGACCAGCGACGCCAGGTTCTGGTCGTCATGGGCGTAGCCGTTCACAATGCGGCCATTCTCGATATTGGCAAATGCGTAGTTGATGCGCGTCAGTTTCTGCGCCGCTATTTCTCCCGGAAGAATTTGAGCATCGCGCGGAAAGACATAGGCGACGATCATTGGCGTGGGATCGGGACCTGGACTTGCTTTAGGAGCAGAGCCGGCCGCGCACAATACACCACTCGAGCAAATGAATGCGAAAGCAATCAGGCGCGAAGTCGGTAGAATGAATTTTTCCATTTCGATAAGTTGCCTCGCACGCACTTTCTCACCTGCCTTCGGCAAGCAATCGCCCGGCATCTGTTTGGTTTCAGCCCAGAGCCGGCCGAGACCCCTGCGCAAGCCTTGCGATTGCCAAGTGTATCAGTCGAGGTTCGATTTGTGCCCTCAATTTGCTCAAAAAAACGACCGGTTTTGCGCATTGCGCTCAAGAATCGACCACTTTGACCCCGTTTGGGGGTATATTGTCAGTTATCTTGATTTCGGTCGCAAATTGTATTCGGTTCTTGATCAAATAGCTCGAGTGCAAGCTGCAATTGCGTTCGATTCGAATTGGAGAAGGGCCCGTGAACCAGAAGAGCCCACCGCAGGAATTGCTCTGTGATTTGGAGGGGTCATGAAAAGAATCTTTGTTCCTGAGCGTGTTCAGAAGTGCCTGCCGCAAACTTGCTGGATACTAGTCATCGCGTTCGTGCTGGCAATGCACCTGGCAGTTTTTGGCCAAGGTTATCTCGGCACCATTACCGGTGTGCTGACCGACCAGACCGGGGCCGTGATTCCGGGAGCCCCGGTGACCCTGACCGATCAAAACAAGGGATACATGTTCCATGCCACGTCGGATGGAGAAGGCCGCTATCTCTTTCGCTCCATACCTCCGGGTGTCTATTCAGTAACCGCTGCAGCTCCGGGCTTCGAGAAGACTATACGCACCGGCATTCGGGTCGACGTGAACGAGAATTCTACGGCCAACCTGAGCCTCAAGGTGTCCAGTTCCACGCAGAGCGTAGAGGTAAACGCGCAATCCGGTGGGCTGGACGACCAGGATGCTACCACCGGCCTGGTGGTGAACAGGAAGTTCATTAATGATTTGCCGCTGGTCGATCGCTATGTGATGGACCTGGTTTCGCTGACCCCCGGTGTGACTGAGGCAGACGACCAATGCTCCACCGGCTGCACCGGAACGAACTTTATTTCCAACGGCAGCCGCAATTCCACCGCCGACGTCCTGATGGATGGCGCAACCATCACCAACTACGAGCCGAATGGCGGCATCACAAATGTCACTTACACTCCATCGTCGGAAGCGGTTGACGAGTTCCGCGTAGAGCAATCGAACTTCAGCGCCGAGTACGGATTCTCCGGCGCATCCGTGGTCAACATGATCACTCGCTCCGGATCAAACAGCATCCATGGCGAGGGATACGACTTCATCCGCAACACCATCACCGATGCCAACAACTGGTTCAACGACCAGAGTGGAGTCCCGATTCCGCCTGTGCATCGCAATAACTTCGGCGGCACCGTCTCCGGCCCCATCTTCAAGAACAGGACCTTCTTTTTCTTCGACTACGACGCCACGCTGCAATCCTCGGCCGGCACTTATCAGGCGGGTGTGCCCACCGACGCCGAGCGAAATAATGGCGACTTTGGCGCCGTATGCACCGCTCAAGGTGGATCGTTCGACAGCACCGGATTGTGCAGCGTAGCTTCAGGACAGATATGGGATCCATACTCGGGCGTGTATCAACCTGCCGCTCCCGATGGCTCAACGGCCGCGGGAGCCTATCGGAGCACGTTCATTCCCTACAACAACATTGGCGCCTACGCCAGCCCTGGAAACCCCAATCTGGCCGGCACGCCCTACCAGTTGTCGGGAGGGCCGGGCGACCTGATCGACCCTATCGCCCAGACGATGATGAAAATGTTCCCCGAGCCGTCGGCGAATATTCCCAATCCCACTATCTATGACAATTGGATCGGCTCCGGGGCAAGCAGCTATCCCAACAACCAGTTCGACGTCAAGATCGACAATCGATTCAGCGAAAAGAACTTGATGAGCGCCAAGTATTCGCAGCAGTGGTCCAGCTCGGCTCCTTATAACTGCTTTGGCAACTTTGCCGACCCCTGCGCCGGCGGCCCCAACAGAACAGGGGCTCACCTTTTCACCTTTAACGATGAGCATACGTTCACCAAGACGCTGTTGCTGACCACGACGCTCGGCTTCACGCGGGGAATGGAGGAGATCCTGGCTTATAACGGCGACGATGGAGTTACCAACCCAGTCAGCAAGCTTGGATTCCCGGCCTATCTCAACTCCAACGGATTCCAAGGCGTCCCTTCGATGTTTATCGATCAGGGCACATATTATTCCGCTGGTTATACCAGCATCGGGGGCGACCCATATGGAAATTACAGGCAGGGTCAGGATACTGGGCAGCTCACCTTCGCATTGGATAAAGTGAAGGGCCCGCATGAAATGAAATTTGGGTTCGAAGGCCGTCAGCACCAGATGAACTACATTCAAACCAATGCTCCGAACGGCATCTTCAACTACGACCATTTCGGAACATCGGAATGCCCCAACGATTTTGCCACTTGCGGCGGCGACGGCATGGCAGCTTTCATGATGGGTAATCCCGACGGGGGCGCATACTACGAAATCCAGGATCGCCCGGCCACCGAGGACCGTCAATATGCGTGGTATGCCCAGGAAAACTGGAAGGTGAACCGCACGCTGACTCTGAACATCGGTCTGCGCTACGACGTGTCGATGCCCCGCACCGATCGTTTCAACCGCCAGAACTGGCTTGACCTGAACGCACCGTTCCCGGTCTCCGTCCCTGGGCTGACTCTAACGGGAGGGGAAGTTTTCGCCAGTTCAAAAGAGCGCCGCATTGTGAACGACGACTGGAAAGATATTCAGCCGCGCTTCGGCTTCGCCTGGCAATTCGATCCCAAAATCGTTTTGCGCGCCGGATATGGCATCTACTACTCGCAGCCGCGGTCTGGCGCTACAGGCGTCGCGCCCTACGGCTCGCAGGGATTCAACCAGTACACGGGCGCAATCACAACCTACAACAACGACGGAGCCACTCCCTACCTGCATCTCAACAATCCTTTTCCGAATGGATTGATCCAACCTCCGGGAAGTTCGCTTGGTTTGTTGAACGACTACGGCTACGGCGCAAATGGTGATCTGCGCAACGCTACCAACACGCCCTATGAACAAAGCTGGAGCTTCGGGCTTGAGATGCAGCTTCCGTACAAAATTATTACCAACATGATGTATGTCGGGAAGAAAGGCACCCATCTTTACTATTCCGGCGACAATTACATCAATCACCTGGGACCTGAGGTGGAGAGTTACAACGCCAACCAGATCAACAACCTCACCACTAATGTGGCCAACCCGTTCTACGGAATCAATACGGACCCCAACAGCGTCCTGTCAGCACCGACCATACCTGAGTTCATGCTTCAGATTCCGTGGCCCCAGTTCCCCGGCGGCGTGACCATTGAGCCGCCCGCGATCGCGACATCGGAATATCACGGAATGCAACTGACCGCGGAAAAGAATTATTCCAACGGCCTGCAATTCCTGGCCAGCTTTGTCTGGTCAAAATCGATGGACGATGCCTCGGCTCCCGACGACAACACCACGTGGCTGGGCAGCTTTTCAAGCCTCGTTGACCCCAACAAGCCGTGGCTCGAGCGGAGTCTCTCCACTTTCGATATACCGTTCGTCTATCAATTTACCTACACCTACGATTTGCCGATTGGCCGTGGCAAGGCATTGCTGGGCAACATGCCGGCGGTGCTGGATACAATCATCGGCGGGTGGAAGACCAACGGTATATGGCGGATTTCGTACGGCCGGCCGCTTCCTTTCACCATGTACGACGGAACCTCGCTCCCAACCTATGGCACGCAGCGGCCCAACATTGTGGCCAAGCCTTTGCGCAGCGGGGGTAAAGACTCCTATTGGATCAATAACTATTTTGCCAATCCTGGAGTTTTCCAATTGCCGCCGCTCTACGCATTTGGAAACGCGCCCCGGGTTACCGGGGTGGTCCGTTCGCCGGTAGCCTTCAACACCGACATGTCCATAGACAAGGACTTTTCGCTGGCGAAACTGCGTGAAGGGATGGGTTTTGAGCTTCGCCTCGAAGCTCAGAATGCGCTCAATCATCCTGTCTTCGGCACGCCCGACACCGCGGTTGACGATCCCAATTTCGGAGTAGTCGGTTACACGTCAAACAGTCCCCGCCAGGTACAACTCGGAGGAAAGGTAACTTTCTAGTCCGCCGCCGGCGAGTGCGGCCCACGATGAATAAAACGCTGGGTGCCCCACCCTCGCGACGTCTTTGTTTTTGTCGCTAGGGTGGGAGACCTCAAATCTCAATGTGCCGGCAGTCGGGTTTGTTTCTCAGCAGCCTGTGGGGCCGGCGACGATACGGGCCGCGGAATATAGGTGGCTCTTTCTCAAGGAAAGAGCCACCTCGCGGGATCTCAAGACAGCTGCATTACGCGCGTCCCGTGGAGAAAGGAACAAGAACCCAATTCCACGGTTCACGCTGGTCAACAGCAGAGCGTCTGCATCATTCTTCGCACCCATTCGTGATCAGGCCCGTGGGAAGAGATACGTTGCACAGCCATTGCGGGTAAAACACGTCGTATGCCGGGGTTGAAGGTGACAGGTAGCCATTGCCGGATGTTCCTGTCCCAGACGCTTTGAAATCCGCAATGAGCGTTGCCATGCAGGCGACCGTGTTCGCGTATCCCGAGCAGGACGGAGCGCCAGGCGCAACAGCATCGTGAAATTCTGGATTATCCCCTATCGTATCGTCGGTTTGGTCGGAGAATGTGAACGTCCCGCCGTTTACAAAGGTATTGTTTCCGCTCACTCCATAAATGGAACTGTACTCAACAAGGTCGCTGGAATTCCCATCTCCCACAGCAGCCCCATAGATCGCGTCACCCGTACAGCCATCTGCTGTGGATGCAGCATAAATGCCGTTGAATGCTTGAACATTGTTAGCGGCATATATCAAATATTCCCCATTCCCCAGGCAGTATAACTGGTTCGGATCTCGCTCGTTGCCCCAGGAAGTGTTGTTCTTGAAGAATACGTACGCGTTGGAGCTACCGGCCGAATTGTTTGTTACTTCAAGGCCCCGCCCACCATTGTTCACGACGATATTGTCCTCAATGGCGACCTGCCCAACGTATGGAGTTCCGCCCCCCTGCGAATAGTCAAGCGTGTCAATGATGATCCCCTCGCCATCGGTTGGCTTTGTTCCATCACAAGGGTTAGCATCCCGGTTGCTGTAACTGAAGTTGCCTGCGATGTAAATGTGAGTACCGGTGACATAGTCTTCAACAATCGGCTGATAGATGCTGATCCCGCTGTCGCACTCAGTGCTGGTCTGCGCCGCGTTGTAAGCGATGTCTCCGATAAAATTTACATAATCAAAACTTTCTGTCGTGCTACCCCCGAGGTTATGAGCAATAAATCCGCCATTCTGGCACCCGTTTGCAATGTCGTTCGCAAAGATAATGTCGTGGATATTGGCGGGCGTGTTGGTGTTCGGGGACGCGAGAAAGCATGTCACGATGTTACTGCTGGCGACGGAGCCCTGCACCTCCCATCCATCCACCATCCAATGGCTTTGGTCCACCCAGAAAGCACCGGTCTTTCCGTTTTGCGAGGTATTCACGATACAGGTGTCGAACGTCGTGCAATGCAGTTCGGCTACACAGTGGCCGGTCCCAGTTACAGTGCCCCAATTGCCCTCCCAAAAGTTCCAGCCATCGTAGGAGCCTGCAGCAGCCTTGATCACATCGCCGCAGTTGATGTTGTGGTGGGGCGTTAACCAGGAAAGAGACGTGCTGAGCCCGCTGTTCGAATCACTCCCCGAAGTGCTGAGGTAGTAGGTGGTTGCGAACGATGGCAGCGTGCAGAAACATGCTGCGAAAAATATGCTGAGCGTGACGAGTATTTTCTTCATGGACCTGCCTCCATTGGTTGTTTGTCACATCAGGAAATAAAGCGGACTTCAGGTCCACTCTTAGTTGCTGAATTGTGACGTTGGTTATCAATCCGCAGATACAAAGGAGGTTTAATCCGTCAAGATAAAGCAATCGACTCGGGCTCTTGCTTTTGTCGCGTCAACCGCATGCGACCGTAACTGAGGCGCTGGACATGAATCAATCGCTTGGTCGGTTCTCGTACCCGGCGCGATCTATTGGTCCGGCCTTTCAGTATCGGAACGCTAGTGGAACTCTTCAATGCCTGTCAACAGGAAATCGCGTGACCTGTTCCCACTGGATTCGCCCACGGGACAGCCAAGAAAAAGGGCTTGAATCAGCGATTCGCCAGGGTATATGCGGACCGCATTTTTCACGCTGTATTCGCAGACGCTGCAATCACAATCGCGGGCGAACTGCGGGTGAGGGCATTTTTATGGTCTTGCTCTAAGATATTCAAAATAATGGTAGCCAGGGAGGGGATTGAACCGCCGACGCCGGCCTTTTCAGGGCGTTAATGGCTTGCACTCCCAACTCCTTAGAAGACTTCGTGGGCTCCCTAAATACGGCGAAATACGCGTAAAGCAGGCCAATCACGGGTGAACAAAAACGGGTGGGGGTTTTCGGGTTGCGCGGCGCCTTTGGAACTGAGAACGGAAATCGAGAAACCAAAGTGCAGGTAATGCCCGTCTGGATGCTCGCTCGGAATCCCTGTTTGTAGACACCATACCTTGAGCCCTTGCATCGGCGCTTTGGCGTGAATCAAGAATCACTCCCGACGACATCGTCGTTTATCGATCGCGATCCTAGCCGGTCAGCTGAAGATTGAGAGTGGAGCATTGGGACGCCAGTTCTCAGAGCATTAGTGCCCTCTGGCAGGGGCTTCAATCCTGGTTCCGCTCAAGTTAAATCGCCGCTCAAGCCGCTTCCTGCCGGCGACGTTGCCATAAGTGTCATGGCCGTTGAATCTTGCCTCGACACACGTGACTGTGACTGCCATCACATCTGGAAGTTGGTGAGCTACATCACACTCAATTCTTGTTCGGGATTACGGAGCGTGATGCACCACACCGAATCCCACATGTGAACGTGATAAGGCTCAATGCCTTTGTCGATGGTCGGTCCCAGGAGGTTTCATGAGGCGTTTCGTCTATATTTGCGCGGCAGCATTCGTCGCGGGAGTTTGGGGATTTGTTCCCAACGCACTGGGGCTTCCCAGTTACGCTCGCCAGACCGGACTGCCGTGCAGCGGTTGCCACACCACGCCGCCGGAACTGAACAGCGCCGGCAGGCTGTTCAAGCTGATGGCGTATATTGACCGCACTCAGAACAAGAGCATCACCGCCGATCCTGACAAGCGCCGCGCACCCCTGAACATGCTCGAGACGTTGCCGCTGAGCGCCTTCTTTGAGACATCGATGACCAGCACCAAGGTTCCCCAACCCGGCACTCAGAACTGGAACTACCAATTTCCGCAGGACATCTCGCTTTTCCTCGCCGGAGCCTGGACCGATCACGTGGGCAGCTTTCTGCAGGTGACCTACGAGACGCAAGATGACCACTTCACAATGGACAACACCGATATCCGCTATGCCAACAAGACGACAGCATCAGGCAAGGAACTGGACTATGGCCTGACTCTGAACAACAACCCCGGCCTGGAAGACTTGTGGAACAGCACGCCGGCGTGGGGCTATCCATTCATCGCTCCGAACGGTGCACCAAGCCCGGCCGCGGCACCGCTCATCAATGGGGCGCTGGCTCAGGACGTGGCGGGATTGGGCGCATATACCATGTGGGACCAACACGTGTACTTTGCCGGAACCCTGTATCGCTCCGATCACGTCGGCGATGCGCAGCCGACAACCGGAAGCTGCTGCACGCATAATATCCAGGGCACGTCGCCCTACTGGCGGCTGGCATTTCAGCAGAACGGGCGTACCGCAAGCCTTGAGGTTGGCGCATATGGCATCCATGTGAAATCGACGCCCGGGGCAGTAACAGGGCCCGAGGACAGCTACACCGACTTCGGCCCGGACATTCAATATGACCGGACATTTGGCAAGGATGTTCTTTCCCTGCGCGGCACTTTTGTCCGTGAGAACGCTGCCTTGGTTGGAAGCACTGCTAATGGCACGGCGGACCCTGGTCCGCATCATCTGAATGCGAGCAATGTGAACGCCGAGTATCACTATGGCAATCGTCTCTCGGGAACCCTTGGATGGTTCCTCACCGACGGCACCAACGATCCCCTCTTGTACTCGCAAGCCGCGGTATCAGGCAGCGCCAATGGAGGCGCCAGAAGTGAGGGTATCTCGGCGAACGTCTCTTACTGGCCCTTTCAAAACGTCGACCTTGCCGTTCAGTACACCGACTACACACGATTCAACGGCGGCAGCACCAACTATGACGGCGCTGGACGCGACGCAAGCGACAACAACACTGTTTATTTGCTGGCTCGCTTCGTTTTCTGACACGGGATGAAATACACTCCGGCGCGCCAATCCGCACTTTCAACGATGTATCACCAGGAGATCCTATGAAACCCATCACTCTCGCAGCACTCGCAGTATTGGCCGCGCTCAGCACGGCCGCCTATGCCGGCACCATCCACGGCAAAGTTTCCGGCGTCAAGGGCGAGTCGGTCGTCTACGTTGAAGCCGTTGCCGGCAAGACTTTCCCCGCGCCCTCGCAACACGTCACCATGGACCAGAAGGGCTTGATGTTTGTGCCCCACATTCTGGCGGTTCAACAGGGCACGACGGTTGAATTTCTCAACAGCGACAGCGTTGCACACAACGTTTTTTGGCCCTCCATCAGCGGCAACAAAAAGTTGGGTCACAACCTCGGCACCTGGCCCCAGGGTCAGCGGAAGTCATTCACATTCGACACGCCCGGCATTATTCCGATGTTCTGCAATGTGCATCCTGACATGTCTGGCTACCTGGTTGTCTCTCCCACGCCGTATTTTGCAACTACGGATAAGACCGGCGCTTACAAAATTGACAACGTACCGGACGGAACATACACCGTGACCGCGTGGAACGAAGGCGCCAAGAGCAAATCGAATCCGGTAAGTGTTGCCGGTGACGCAACGGCCGACTTCACGCTGAGCAAGTAGATCCACTGGCGGCAGAGTTCACACTTGCCGCCCGCAGTTTCTTTCTCCAACCGGGAGAGGTCCCCGCATGCTCGAACGCTTTGTCGACAAGAAAGTTGACAGGGATTGGCTGAATACCAACTTCCCCTGCATGATGGCCTGTCCCGCGCATACCAATGCCGGCCGTTACGTAGCGCTCATCGCCGAGGGAGAGTTCGAAGAGGCTTACCGCACAGCGCGCGAGCCAAATCCCATGGCCAGCATCTGCGGTCGCGTTTGCGCACACCCTTGCGAGACGGCTTGCCGCCGCGGAGCGATCGACAAGCCCATCGCAATCCGCGCACTCAAGCGCTTTCTCACCGAGCGTCACGGACCAGAGTCGCGACGGCCCATCGATGTCAACTCAGGCCGCACGCAGCCCCGTCTTCCGTATCGAATTGCCGTTGTAGGCGCGGGACCTGTCGGCCTGTCTGCCGCGCACGACCTGGCGCTGATGGGTTATCCGGTCACAATCTTTGAAGCGTCGCAGGTGCCCGGCGGGATGCTTTATCTTGGCCTGCCGGAGTATCGGCTGTCGCGCGATGTGGTGGAAGCGCAGGTGCGCGAGATTCTCTCCACCGGCGACATCACGCTGAAGCTGAATCATGCGGCAGGCAAGGACTTTACCATCGCCGATCTGCGTCGGGACTTCGACGCCGTGCTGATTGCCGTGGGTGCACATCGCAGCCGCGATCTCACTATTCCCGGTGTAAACCTTGACGGTGTCTACAAGGGCATCGACTTTCTGCTCAATGTCAATCTCGGCTACCGCTTCACCATCGGGAAAAAAGTCCTGGTCATTGGCGGGGGCAATGTGGCCATGGATGTGGCCCGCTCCGCTGCCCGCGAAGTGTTGAGGCAACATGCCGGCGGCGTGGAGAACTTTGAGCCTTCGCAGGGAAGCATGGATGCGGTTGCGGCGCGCGAGATGATGGATGTTTCGCTCTCCGCATTGCGGCTGGGCGCGCAGGAAGTACACCTGGTGTGCCTTGAGAATCGCGCGGAGATGCCGGCCGCGCTTGAAGAAATCGAAGAGGCCGAAGAAGAAGGAATCATCATCCATCCCGGCTTCGGTCCCAAGGCGATCATCGGTGAAAACGGACGCGCCGTAGCGCTTGAAGTGCTCAAGACGAAATCGGTCTTCGATGCTAACCGCCGCTTCAGTCCGACCTTCTACGAGAACAGCGAGACGCGGCTGGAGTGCGACACGATCATCATGGCCATCGGCCAGGCGCCCAATCTCCAGTTTCTTGGCCCCGACGATGGTGTCGATGTTTCGCCGCGCGGCCTGATCGCCGTAAATCCGCAAACTCTCATGACTTCAGCGTCTGGCGTTTTTGCCGGTGGCGACTGCGTCTTTGGTCCGCGACTCATCATCGACAGCGTGGCCGACGGCAAGCGTGCAGCGGTAGGCATCGACGAGTTCCTGCGCGGCTCACCGCATCCAGACCCGATCATTGAAGTCGAAGTGCTTGAGCGCCATCGCATGCCGCTGGATTTGCTCGACCTGATCCAGCCGGCGATCCCTATGCTGCCTCTCAATCGCCGCACCGGCGTTACTGAAGTTGAGATCGGCTTCGATGAAGAAGCAGCGATGGCTGAGGCGCAGCGTTGCCTGCACTGCTGGGTCAACACCGTATTTGAAGGCAACGAAGCTGACGCCACCTCCTGCATTCTCTGCGGCGGTTGCGTAGATGTCTGCCCGGAGAATTGCCTCGAGCTTGTCTCGCTCGACCGCATCTCTTTCGACGAAGCAACCACTCAGCAACTCGCCGAAGTTCGAGACCTTCTCGGCGTTGAACTGGACGACATCAAGGCGGAAGAGCTCGGCGTCATCACCGGCTCGGCAATGCTGAAAGACGAATCGCGGTGCATTCGCTGCGGGCTGTGCGCAATGCGGTGCCCCGCCGGCACCATCACCATGGAGTCGTACAACCTTGTCTCCGCGGACCCGACCGGCTTGATATCTGTGGAATCAATTAACCGCCCGTTGCGGCCGACACCGCCGCTGGCAGGCGCTCTGAAGAGGTAGAAGATGCCCGACGAAGCACATGCGATCACGAAGAAACTTCCCGCGGAGCTCGACCGCCGAGCCTTCTTTACCAAAATTGGCCTCGGGTCGCTGGGCGTCGCCGTTGCGGGCACCGTCGTCTTCTCCTACGAATATCTCTCGCCCAACGTGCTCTACGAGCCGTCGACAATTGTGAACGTGGGCAAGGTCGAAGGCTTCGCGTTGAATTCGGTCACCATGGATGTCAACACCGGAATCTACCTGGTTCGCGCCGATGAGGGTTACTTTGCGCTCAGCATGGTTTGCACGCACCTGGGCTGCTTGACCGCATGGAACCAGGACCTGGGCATCATTGCCTGCCCGTGCCACGGCAGCAAATTCAAGCGCACCGGCGAGAAGATCGAGGGCCCCGCGCCAAAGCCGTTGCCATGGCTCAAAATCTGGGTCAGCGACGAAGGCGACCTGATGGTCGATCGTTCCACTGAAATCCCCCCACTGCAGTTTTTGAGGATATGAGCATGCCCCTGAACACCGGCCAAATGATCGACAAAGTACGCGAGAGCAGGGTGTGGCGATCCGTCTTCCGCAGCGGCACGGGTTCCAGCACGCTCCATCGCGCGCTGGCCATCCAGCAGAATATATTCCTTCACCTGTTTGCCACCAAGGTGCGCAAACGTATGGTGCGCTTCAGCGCCACCTGGTTCCTGGGCACGTTGACTTTCGGGACATTCCTGATCCTGGTCGTGACCGGCATTCTGCTCATGCTGTATTACCACCCTTCGGTGCCGCAGGCGTACGCGGACATGAAGGACCTGCAGTTTGTCGTATCTTCGGGACTCTTTCTCAGGAATCTGCACCGCTGGTCGGCGCAGCTGATGGTGTTCCTGGTCTTTGCGCACATGTTCAAAGTCTTCTATCGCGGTGCGTACCGAACGCCGCGCGAGTTCAACTGGGTCATCGGCGTTGTGCTGCTTCTCATCACGCTGCTGCTCAGTTACACCGGCTACCTGTTGCCCTGGGATCAGCTCGCATTCTGGGCCATCACCGTCGGCTCCAACCTCTCCTCCGCCGTGCCGCTGATCGGGAGCAAAATCCACTTCCTGCTGCTGGGCGGCAACCAGGTCAACGCCAACGCGCTGCTGCGTTTCTATGTCCTGCATTGTGTTGTGTTGCCGCTGGCGGCCATTCTCTTCATCGCCATCCATTTCTGGCGAATTCGCAAAGATGGCGGCCTCTACGTGCAGCAGTCGGAGCCGAAACCAAAGCCGCAACCGGTGCCTGAAAGCGCGGCTGCCGTCAAGGAGGGGCTATGAGCGACCCAAAAGACTTTGTCGCCGGCATTGACTCTGACCAGCGCCGCTCGCCCACACGCGTGGTCTTTGTCACGCGTCGCACTTCGGCTCAGGTCCGCGCGACGCGGGAAGACCAGGTACAGACCTTTCCCGAGGTGCTGTTCCGCGCTGCGCTGGCTATCGAACTGCTGGCCATCTCGCTGGTTCTCTTTTCACTCTTCTTCAACGCGCCGCTCGAAGGCATTGCCGACCCCACGCACACTCCGAACCCCGCCAAGGCGCCGTGGTATTTTCTGGGCCTGCAAGAACTGCTTCATTACTTTCCGCCCGTGGTGGCCGGCGTGCTGGTGCCCACGCTGCTTATCATCGCCCTGATCGTAATTCCATATTTCAACATAAACATCGAAGCGAATGGCCTTTTTCTGAAGGACCATGCTAAGCGCGTGCGTCTGTTCTACCTCACCGCCCTTGGAATGCTGGCCTTTCTTCTCTTCTTCCATGTCTACGTGGCAGTCGGGCCCACGGTCATCGTTTCGCTTGCAATGATCGTGGCCGCCTACAGCACGCCGGATTCGCCATCAAGGCTGCGCCGATACCTGGCCCTGAAGCCGCTGGCTTACTGGATCATGACGTGGTTTCTTCTTGAATTGATTGTGCTCACTGCTGTCGGCACATGGTTCCGCGGCCCAGGCTGGTCCTGGGTGTTGCCCTGGAGGAGTTAAGTGAGATCGATCGGAAAATATCTATCCTCTGCGTGGCGGGTGCTGTTCGGCGATCCCGTGCGGGCATTCGGCGTTGTCAGTCTCATTCTGCTGCTGACCCTGGCCATTGCGCCGGCAAAGGATCACTTCAGCCAGTGGCACAGCTATCAGCGCAAATACCTCGCCTTGATCCGTGATCGCGGCGATGCGGTCAGCCTGCGGCGCCGCCTGCAGCCCGGCATTCACCAGATCTGGCTACCGGAGCTGGGCGTTGTGGATCGCTGTACCACCTGCCACCTGGGCTTGAAGGAAGCCAGCCTTTCCGACGTAACGCAGCAGCCGTTTCGCAAGCACCCTGTTATCCCGCACCCGGTGGATGGATTCGGGTGCGTCATCTGCCATGGCGGCCAGGGACCGGCCACCACGGTTGCCGAAGCGCACCACAGCGAACGCGCCGGCGAAGAGCCTATCTTGCCCATGCGCTACATCGAGTCCGGCTGCGGCCAGTGCCATCAGAATGCGCTAGCCGGTACGCCCCAACTCAACCTGGGCAGAACCATGCTTACGCGCTACGGCTGTGTTCATTGCCACGCCATCACGCGGCCCGACGGCTCGAAGATTGAAGCCACTGATCATCCGCCGTCGCTCGCGCACATCGCCGACAAGACGACACGCGAGTGGATCTTCAGCTGGCTCAAAGATCCGCAAGCCTACGCGGCATCCACCACGATGCCGAACTTCAAGCTCAGCGATGCGGACGCGAGCGACATCTCGGCCTACCTGGTGAGCAGCAGCACTCCTCATGCGGGCGATACCGTCGTGGCTGGCACCAAGCCTGCGTCCGCTGCGGATCCTGCTGCTGGACCAAGCCTCTACGGCGAGTCCTTCTGCGCCTCGTGCCACTCCGTCCAAAACGCGGCGGGCAACCTGGTGGGCGGCGATGTTGGGCCGGAACTCACACGCATCGGCAACAAGGCTAAGCCTGAGTGGCTTGCGGCTTGGCTTCAGAATCCCCGCGTCTACGACTCCACAACACCCATGCCGCACTACCGCTTTACGCCGCAGCAGATCGCCACGCTGGTTGATTTTCTTGAAGCAAAGTCGGATACCGATTACGGCTCGGGCGTCCATTTGAATGCGGTCACCCCGCAGCAGATCGCTCAGGGACGCAAACGCATCGTTGAGCTGGGCTGCGCGGCTTGCCACCAGATCAACGGCGTACAGAAGCCTGAGAACTTCGCGCCCGACCTCGGCACCATCGGCAGCAAGCCGCTGGCGCAGATCGTCTTCCTGCCGGGCATGGAACACTCGCTGCCCAGCTACATCGCGGCCAAAATCCGCCAGCCCCGCGCATTCGGCACCAGCGTAAAAATGCCGCAATTTACACTCACCGCGTCACAGACAGACGCATTGACCACCGCTCTGCTTGCACAAACTGCACGCAGCCGGTCGATGCCCGATAGCCTGCGCGTTGCGGTGATTCCGGAAACCAACTACCAGCCCGCCGGGCACGCGGGCAAGCTGATCACGGAGCTGGCCTGCTTCAGTTGCCACAGCTTCAACGGCAGGGGCGGCGACATGGCGCCCGATCTTTCCTGGGAGGGAAGCTCGGTGCAGCGCCAGTGGCTCACCGCCTTCTTGCACAATCCCAACACGCTGCGACCTTCGCTCATCCGGCGCATGCCGCGTTTCAACCTGAGCGACAGCGACAACACGGAGTTGACGGATTACATCTTGACCGTTTACCAGTCACCGGCCGTCGATGCGGATTCTGCGCCGACGACCACTACTCCCGATGCCGTGGAGCACGGACGCCAATTGTTCTATTCGAAATATGCCTGCCAAGCGTGCCACATCGTCGACACCAAAACCGACAAGGGCTACATAGGCCCAACGCTGACGCAAGTTGGCTCGCGTCTGACTCCGGCATGGATTTACGCGTGGCTTAAGAATCCGCAGGCCCTGCGCCCCGGCGTCGCAGAGCCGAACCAGAACATGAGCGACGAAGACGCCCACGCCCTGACAGCCTTCCTGATGTCGTTGCAAGCCCCAGGCGGGCGAGGAGCGAAGTGATGATGACGCGATTGACTGCAAACTTCAGAATTCGGGCCTTGGCAGCAGTGGCGCTTTTCTCGCTCGCCTCGCTGGCCGGTTGCAAGCACCAAGCCCCTGCAAGTGCCGCACTGAAGGCCACGGCCCAGGGAACTGCGCTCGTTGAGTCCAGTGGCGGCCACCAAGTGGGCGCTACCGGCACTGTGCTTAAAGACCCGCTGGTAGTGCAGGTAAACGACGATCAGGGAAACGCGGTTCCCGGAGCGCTGGTTGAGTTTCATGGCCCCGCGCGCGCCAGCTTCGACCCGTCGGAGGTGCTCACCGATTCAAGCGGACAGGCAACTACCGCGGTCACTTTGGGCAATGCCTCAGGACGATATCAGATCGACGCCGTGACACCCGGCAAGACCAAAACTGTATCGCTGGCCGTTGTTGAAACGGCGCTCGATTACCAGCAGCGCGTGGGGGCCATTCTTGTCGACAAGTATTGCAGCCGCTGTCACGATCCAGAGTCGTCGCCGCAGCGCGTTTCAAATTACGACAACCTTGAGGTCAAGCCGCATCAGTTCACTGACGGCAACACGTTGAACAAGATGAGCGACGCCGATCTGACCTCGATCATTCTGCATGGCGGCCCGGCCTTGAATCGTTCGGCGCTGATGCCGCCCTACGGAAATACGCTGAGTGCCTCAGATGTAAAAGCTCTCATCGCTTATACGCGCGTAGTGTCCGATCCTCAGTATCAGCCGCCGGGAACGGTATACGAGCGTAAGTAGATTTGAATCTCTAACAGTGAACCGTTGCGCGAGGATGACCGGCTGATCGGAAGTTATGCGCGCTTCGGAAGAATAAGTACCAGCAAACGCCGTTATTGCGGAGACGCGCCTCTTGCAGCAATCATCGACATCTCGATCGGCCCTCGCGGTTGCATTGTTGGCAGCGGGTTTCATTCTTGTAGCAACACAGGCTCAAGTTCCACAGGGCCCGCAGAGCGGCGCGCAAAATCCGCCGACCGCCTCGCCCCGCACTTATCCGGCACCCACCAACCTGCAGGTGCTGCCCAAAGAACTCTCCGGTCAACAGGTTCACGACATCATGGATCAGTGGGCATACTCGCTTGGTGTTCGATGCGATTCCTGCCACGCCGAAGATCACGATAATCCTGGCCCGGACGGGCGCCCGCGCCTTAACTTCGCCGATGATTCCAAGCGGATGAAGGTCACTGCGCGCCTTATGTACACGATGACCGAGGAAATCAACATCAACCACATCGCGAAGGTCGAAAACTCCGGCATGCCGGTCACCTGCGGGACCTGCCACCGCGGCCAGATCAGTCCGGAACCGTTTACCATGCCGCCTGCCGGCCGGCTACCGGCTGTGCAGGTCACTCCCATTGGAGAAAAAGGTCTGCAGCAGAAATGAAAGCCTGGCGTGACACTCCCGCTGCGATCGGCAGGACAATTCGGCAATTCAACACTCACTTGCTCATGAAAGCGCGTTGTTCCGTCTCAAGTGCTTCTCGCGTGCTGTTGCTGGGCGCGACGATGCTCTGCACAACTACATTGGCGGCCCAGCCCGGCGCAGCCGACCCCAATCGTCAATCGACGCAGCCTGCGCCGAGCATTTCTGTCGGCGCCGCTACATGCGCGAACTGCCACAAAGAAGTCGTGAAGGGTTTTGCCAACGATCCGCACAGCAGTTCACGGCTCGTCGCCCGTGGAAAAGACGTGACCTGCGAAAGCTGTCATGGACCGAGCAATGCACACGCTAAGAGCGGCGACGCTACATTGATCTTCAGCCCCTCCGCGGCCACGGCCAAAGAGGTGAATGAAAAATGCCAGGCATGCCATAGAAGCCAGCACGCAAACTTTGAGCATTCGGCCCATGGCCGGGGCAATGTGAGCTGCATCGGCTGCCACTCCATTCATGCGCCCGGCGCGGCGAAACATCTGCTTAAGTTGGAGCAGCCTCAGCTTTGCTTTCAGTGCCACAACGAAGTCAAGCCTGAGTTCTCCATGCCCTTTCACCACAGAGTTGAAGAGAGCGTAATTGATTGCACCGACTGCCACGATGCGCACGGTTCCGTAGAAGAAAACACGCTGCGCGCTTCCACCTGGCAATTCATCATGTGTACCAAATGCCACGCGCCGACAGCCGTCCCCTTTGTTTATGAACACCCGGCAATCAAAGCCGCGGGTTGCGCTTTCTGCCACTTCTCGCACGGTGGACCGAACCACAAGCTGCTGATTCAAGCCGACGTGAACAAGATTTGTCTGCAATGCCATTTGCCTTCGCCGAACCCCACAAACGGCCGGCCTGCCGTGCCGGAGCACGCCCAGTCGGAGCAAAGTCCGTCGTGCATCAGCTGCCACGCGAGTATTCATGGCTCCAACACCAGTGACGTATTCCTGAAACCCGCGCGTGGAAGTAGTGAGCATTGACTGGACAGTCGTTGGTTCTCTGAGCTGACGCTATTGCGTCTTATGCCTATGGCAACTACCACGGAGAGAAATAATCTGGCGACGTTCTCCGCGCCATCTACGCAGTTGAGAATTCGCAATCGCGGGTGAATTGCGGGTGGGCGTATTCCCCTGATTCCGCTCTAAGTTATTCAAAATAATGGTGGCCAGGGACGGGATTGAACCGCCGACGCCGGCCTTTTCAGGGCCGCGCTCTACCACTGAGCTACCTGGCCTCAGTGCAGACTGGAGTTGCAAATTCCTACGTGGAATTTCCGGGCGGGCCGGATAAGGTGGGTGTATCCACGAACAGTACGCTGCAACAACCTGAACAGTATACCAAGTGTGGATGTGCCGGGCCAACCCGCGGCGGGGTGCTTGAACGGTATCGGATCGGGTACGGAGTTCGGCCTCGCGGTACGCCCATATGCGCCCCGGTTGCACTACACTGGTTGGCAATCGTGCGCAGCAGGTTAGCTTCCTTCCTTTTTCGGACATTCGTTTGCATTGCGCTCATCGCCGTGAGCGGATGCGAACAGAAGCCCATCGGCGTGCAAGGCCGCATAACGCGGGCCGAGAAGCGCGCCAGCCTCATCTACGAAGCCAATTTGCACCAGGGGCCTGAGACGCTGCGGGCGTTCCTGGCCGATTTTCCCAAGGGGGCCGACCTGCACGTGCATCTCTCGGGCGCGGTCTATGCCGAGACGTTTATTGGCGACGCGGCTGAGGACGGGTTGTGCGTCGATACGGTTACGCTGAGCTTTGTAAAGCCGCCCTGCCGCGGCAAGCTGGTTCCGGCCAAAGAACTCTCAGGCAACATCAGCCCGGCGAATCAGGCACTGTACGATGCGCTGATCGACTCCTTCTCGCTGCGTAGTTATACGCCGCGCGAGGGCTGGAGCGGGCATGACCAGTTCTTTTCCACATTTGGCAAGTTTGGCGGGCTCAGCGAGAGCCACGCCGGCGAGTGGGTCGACGAGGTGGCGAGCCGGGCGGCAGCCGAGAACCAGCAGTATCTCGAACTGATGCAGACGCCAGTCTTCGGCCACGCGGCACAGCTTGCGCACCAGATCGGTTGGAACTCGCAGCTCGCGCAAGCCGACCCGCAGGCGTTTGCGAGCTTCCGCCAGGCGCTGCTCGACCATGGTCTGCGCGATGAGGTTGCGCCCGATCGCGATGACGCGCGCCAGGCCGAGGCCGGCCGCAAGAGGCTGGAACATTGCGGTACCGCAGAGGCATCGCCGGCATGCGCGGTCGAGATTCGCTACATCTACCAGGTGCTTCGCGCGTTTCCGCCGGAACAGGTGTTTGCGCAGACGCTGCTGGGATTTGAGACGGTGACCGCAAGCATGGATGCGGGCGACGACACCTGGGTCGGCATCAACTTTGTGCAACCCGAAGACGGCTTGATCAGCATGCGCGACTACACGCTGCACATGAAAATGGTGGCGTATCTGCACTCCGTTTATCCAAAGGTGCACATCTCGCTGCACGCGGGCGAGCTAACAATGGGACTGGTTCCGCCCGAGGGGCTGCGCTTCCACATTCGGCAGGCAGTGGAGATTGCGGGCGCAGAGCGCATCGGCCACGGCGTCGACGTGATGTACGAGGACAACGCGCGCCAGTTGCTTCAGGAGATGGCCAACAAGCACATCATGGTCGAGATTAACCTGAGCTCGAACGAGGGGATTCTCGGCGTTGAGGGCGACAAGCATCCGTTCCCGGTATACCTCTCGGCGCATGTGCCGGTGGCGCTCTCCACCGACGACGAAGGCGTGAGCCGCATTGACCTGACCCACGAATATGTGCGCGCGGCCATCGACTATGGCCTGACGTACCGCGACCTGAAGCAACTGGCGCGAACCGGGATCGAGCATAGTTTTTTGCCGGGCGCGAGTCTATGGATCAGGCCGGACGATTACCGGTTGATGGTGGGCGCATGCCGCGCGGATTTCACAGGCCATGTTCCAGCTTCGTGCGCCGACTTTCTGCGCGGCAACCAGAAGGCCGCCGCACAGTGGGAACTGGAGCAAAGATTCGGGGCATTCGAGGCAAAGTTCCAGGGCCCGGAATACGACAGGCTGCTGCATGGACAATGAGCGCATTCGCGAAATCTGCATGGCCATGCCCCACGTTGCAGAGACGGTGAACTGGGGCCATCACCTGGTGTATTGGGCTGGCGACCGCGATATCGGCGGCAGAATGTTTGCGTCTACCGACTTGGATGGCAGCGGCGAGGGCGTGCTGTCGTTCCACTGCGGCGCGGAGCGGTTCCACGAACTGCTGGAGGTTGAAGGTATCAGGCCGACGCCATACTCAGCCAAACAGTTCTGGGTGACGCTGGAGCGCTGGGACGCGTTGCGGCCGCGCCAGATACAGGACGAGCTCAGACGTGCTTATGAGCTGATCTACGCCAAACTGCCGCCGCGGACCAGGAAGCTGCTGGCCCTTCCGGAAAAGGAGCTTGCGCAAGCAGTCCGCGAGCGGAAGAAGGCGCTCAAGGCGAAGGGAAAAGCGCGGTAAAGGAACGCCTCGGGCCGTTAAGGGGGCCTGAATGGCGGTTGCGGTCCCCCATCCTGAACGCAAATATCGCATTCACGATGGGGCACTCCTGTTCGTGGTAAAGACAATTCACATTGAAACGACCGTCAGATACTGGGCTCTAACGGCGTCCGCCGTGGCCGCCGCCTCCCCGATAGCCGGGAAGCGCGTGTTCGCCGCCGCCATCGTGTCCGGCATTGCCGACATGGCCGCGCCCATCCCTCGCCTCATTGGCCTGGAAATGGTTGAACCTCTGCGCTCCGTGTTGCGGAAGCGGCCCATGGTATCCGTTGCGAGGATCAAAGCGATTGTCGACGTGGCCATAAAAGCCGCGCGGTCCGTGGAACCAGGGGCCGGCTCCGAGAAACACGCCGCCAACAAACCAGTCGGGGCCATAGTAGCCGTAGGGGGCGCAATCGTAAGGGGCGTAATCGAAATACCCGTAGGGGCAAATCGGGGCCGGTCCAATGTTGACGCCGATGGCGACCTGGGCTGGCGCTGCGGGCGCAAAGCTTAAGAGGGCAATTGCGAGAACCGAGAGGGCAAGGAACTTGATTTTGGGCATGTCTTCTCCTTGACTCATTGGAGCCGGAAAGAGAGGCACAAGTTGCCTTTAAGGTGCACAATTTGTTCATTGAGCCGGTGAAAAACCAAGCTGGCCTCCCGCCCGAAGCGCAGGCGATGGAAACACTGGTCAGGGAACCTGCTGGGGCGACGCTCCGTATTGTCTATTAATTGGCCGCGTGCACGAGCCCGCGGCCATGAGGGGTTGGAAGCGATGGTCAAGTTTCTTCTTTTCTGCATTTTGCTGGTGTTGTGCTGGCCGGTAGCACTGGTGGCCTTGATCCTGTATCCAATTGTGTGGCTGGTGCTGCTTCCGTTCCGGGTCATGGGCATTGCCGTGGGCGGGGTGCTGGCGCTGATTGCGGCGATCTTCCTGTTCCCGGCGCGGGTGCTGCGGGGGATCTAGGGGCAGCCAGTAGAGAGTAGCCAATAGCCCGTAGCGTGGTGCTCTTAGCTCTGGCTGGGATGGAAGTCGACGCGGAGAGGTCTGCCGCCCCTACGGGGCTTGAGAATCTTAAATTGCAGCTTTCCCAGGGTTCCGCTACGCCACCCCCGGAGCTATTGTCGTGGCGTCCCTCCGGGACGCGGCATGCGTCGATCTCGCAGCGTCTCGTTTCTATCGGTTGCGCAGGCGGTATTCGAACCCTCCCGATCTTTTTGCGCTTACGGCCCCATCTGCATTAGCGTGGCCCTATGCCCGTTTCGCTTTCATTGGATGGCAAGACCGCGCTGATTACCGGCGGCTCGCGTGGGATTGGCGCGGAGACCGTGCGTCTGTTTGTCGAGGCTGGGGCGCGGGTTGCATTCAACTATCGGGCTGCGCGGGAACAGGCCGAGGCGCTGGTGAACGAATGCGGCGGGCCGGACCGGTGCGTGGCCATTGAGCAGGAGTTGAACACGCCGGAGGATGGGCGGGCGCTGGTGCGGAAGGCCGTGGCCGCGCTGGGGCGGCTCGACATACTGGTGGCGAATCACGGAGTATGGGAGCCGGATGATGCGCCGATTGAGCAGATGAGTGAGGCGCAGTGGCGGCGGACTCTGGGCGTGAATCTCGATGCTGTTTTTGGGTTGGTGCAGGGGGCGGTGGGGGAGATGCTTGGGCAGGCCGAGGTGGCTGACAAAGCAGGTCCGGCCATGAGAGGCAGCCCCAAGACACATCCAGCAGGGGCTAAAGCCCATGAACCTTCTGCCCAATCTATCGGCACGGCTGAAGCCGTGCCCTTTCAAAACAGCGGCCTCAATCCAGTTTCAGCGAAGCCCGGAGGCATTGGATGCAGCAGCTCTTTGGACAAGAGGGCAGTAAAGGGCCACATCGTACTCATCAGTTCTACCGCCGGGCAGCGGGGCGAGGCTTATCACGCCGACTACGCTGTGACCAAGGGTGCGCTGATCAGTCTCACCAAGAGCCTGTCAACGGAGCTGGCGCCCAAGGGGATCATGGTGAACTGCGTTGCTCCGGGATGGGTGCGCACCGACATGTCGGCCGCAACGCTGGCCGATCCGGTGCTGGGGCCGAAGATTGGCGCGGGAATCCCGGTGGGGCGCGTGGCTACTCCGCGCGAGATTGCCGGGCCGGTGTTGTTTTTGTGCACGCCGCTGGCCGGGTTTATCAGCGGCGAGATATTGAATGTGAACGGCGGGGCGGTGCTGGTGGGTTGAGCATCCGGCAAACGCCGGCGTTTGCCGGATGCTCAACCCACCCAGGGAATAGGGAGCAGGGAATAGAGTTTGCGTCTAATGCAATGAGGTATTGATGCGCGTGAGTGGCACGAAGGCGATTTTTGCGATAGCGGCAGTTGTGGCGATGGCGGCGTGGCCGGCAGCAGGGCGGGCGCAGGCGCCGGATGCAACCCAGCAGGCCAACAGCGAGGCGGCGAAGAACGCAGCCCAGGCGCGATCGGCCCTCAATGCCATGGTGCAGGCGATGGGCGGGCAGGCCTGGCTCGATATGAAGAACAGGGAGATCGATGGCCACGTGGCCGCCTTCTTCCAGGGCAACCCCGACATGGGCACCACGCTCACCTACGAGTTTCACCAGTGGCCCGATCACGACCGCATCGAGGTGACCAAGCACCGCGACGTGGTGGAGTTTTATATCGGCCGTCAGGGCTGGGAAGTGACCTACCGCGGCACCAAATCGATGGATAGCGATGTCACCTCGAAGGAGTCGCTGGACGACTACCTGCGCCGGCGCGACCACTCCATTGAGATGGTGGTGAAGGAATGGCTGAAGGACCCGAACACCATATTGATTTACGAGGGCCCGCACATGGTGGAACGTCGCGACGCGGTGCAGGTGACGGTGATTTCACCCCAGAACGAGGCGGTGACCATCCTGATGGACGTCGCGACGCACCTGCCGCTGAGGCGTGAGTTCCAGTGGCGCGATCCGCTCTATCACGACAAGAACACCGACGCCGAGGAGTACGACGACTACCACACCATCCAGGGCTTCCCCACGGCGTTTACCATTACGCGTTTCAAGAACGGCGACATGGTGCGCCAGTACTTTGTAGTCGGAGCAAAATACAACCAGGCGCTGCCAGCCGACTTCTGGAGCGTAGACGCCGCCAACGCGAAGATCAAGAAGGTTAAGTAGGGGGGAACCAGGGATCAGGGAACAGGGATCAGAGACGAGCCAGTAGCCAATAGCCAGTAGTCAAGGATCAAGCGTCGCTAAACGGCTTTCGTCCACCATTCACCGTCCACTGACCACTGACCACTGTCCACTTATTTATAATCCTGATGAGCGTCGAACGGCTCCGTTTGCGCGCTTGTCTGGAGCTGAAGCATGACCTTTTCCATCCAGGAGATCCTGGATTTCCTGCCCCACCGCTATCCGTTTTTGCTGATTGACAGGGTGGTGGAGTTTGAGCCAAAGAAGCGGCTGGTTGCGATCAAAAACGTGACCATCAACGAGCCGTTCTTTCAGGGACATTTCCCGGGGTTCCCAATTATGCCTGGCGTGCTGGTGATTGAGGCAATGGCCCAGGCCGGCGGCATGATCATGATGGCCGATATGCCCGACCGCCATACCAAGCTGGTGGTTTTCACGGGCATCGAGCGGGCCAAGTTCCGCAAGCCGGTGACGCCGGGCGACCAGTTGCGCATCGAGGTTGAAGTGCTGGCATTCCGTTCGCGTGCAGGGCGCATTGCCGGCCGCGCTACGGTTGACGGAAAAGTGGCATGCGAAGCCACGCTCACCTGCGCCGTGGTAACCCGCGAGCGCGAGCAGCGGGCGCACGGCGACCAGCCGGCCGAGGCGGGCGACGCATCGGCAAATGGGACGGGCGCGCAGTGAGTATTCATCCCAGCGCGATTGTTGCCGCGGGCGCCCAGGTTCCCGCGTCGTGCACGGTGGGGCCGTTTTGCACCATCGGACCTGAGGTGGTGCTGGGCGAAGAGTGCAACCTCATCTCGCACGTTGTAGTTGACGGGCGCACCACGATTGGCGCGCGGAATGTGGTGTATCCGTTCACGTCGATCGGGGTTGCGCCGCAGGATCTGAAGTACAAAGACGAGCCGACCGAGACCGTGGTCGGCGATGGAAACACGATTCGCGAGTGCGTCACCATAAGCCGTGGAACCGTAGGCGGCGGCGGCATAACCCGCGTGGGCTCTCACAACCTGCTCATGTGTTACGCGCACATCGGGCACGACAGCCAGGTGGGCAGCCACTGCATTCTGGCCAACAACGCAACGCTGGCTGGCCACGTCACCATTGAGGACCACGTAACCCTCGGTGCCTTTTGCCCGGTGCATCAACATTGCATTGTGGGCGCGTACTCATTTGTGGGCGGCGGAACGATTGTGACCCAGGACGTACTGCCATTCTCGAAGACGAGCGCCCGGCGCGAAAACAAGGCATTCGGCATTAACACCATGGGGTTGGAGCGGCGCGGTTTTTCGCCGGAGCGGATCGAGTTGCTCAAGAAAGCCTTCCGGCTGCTGCTGGTTTCAAAGTTGAATACCACGCAGGCGCTCGAAAAGATGCGCCAGCTCGAAGGCGACGACGTTGCAACGGTGGTGAAATTCATTGAGCAGAGCGAGCGCGGAGTCATCAAGTAGGGCGCGGCGCCCCTCCGGGGCGAAATACACCGGGGTTCGAAAGATGAAGTGGTGCATGGCATGAAACTCGGCCTGATTGCCGGCAACGGGCGCTTTCCTTTTCTGCTGCTGGATGCGGCGCGGGCGCAAGGTTTCTCAGTCGTCGTCGCGGCCATTCGCGAGGAGACCGACCTCGAGATCGATCGTCGCGCTGCCGCCGACACGCAGATCACAGTCCACTGGCTCTCGCTGGGTGAGCTGTCGAAGTTGATTGAGACCTTCAAGAACGAAGATGTGAAGATTGCCGTGATGGCCGGCCAGGTAAAGCACAAGCAAATATTCAGCAGCATCCGGCCCGACTGGCGGCTGGCCAAGCTGCTCTTGAACCTGCGCACTCGATCGACTGACGCGCTGCTGGGCGCGGTGGCCAAAGTGCTGGGCGATGAGGGAATCGAGCTGATGAGTTCCACCGCGTTTCTTGAGCCGCTGCTAGCCGCCGAAGGCGTATTGACTCACCGCGCGCCCAACGACGATGAGCGGAAGAACATCGAATACGGACTAGGCGTGGCCAGGGCCGTGGCCGCCTTCGACATTGGGCAAACAGGTGTAGTTGCGGCGCAGGCCTGCGTGGCCGTTGAGGCCATGGAGGGCACGGACGCAACAATCGAGCGCGCCGGCCGTCTCATGGAATCGCTGGAGGGCGACGCCTCCACACTTGAACGGCAACTGACCGTAGTAAAGGTAGCCAAGCCCAATCAGGACATGCGCTTCGATGTGCCGGTAATCGGAGTGGCGACGATTGAGGCAATGATCAAGGCCGGGGCGAGCTGCCTTTCAATCGAGGCCGGCCGCACGCTCCTATTCGATCGCGACGAGATTGTGAGGCAAGCCAACCAGGCCGGCATTGCAATTGTTGCCACGCCGCGCTGATACTGGGTTTCGTGGTTCGTGATCCGTAATCGTAGGTCGATAGTCGCGGAATGTTTCCCAGCGTTCCGCATCCCCAACTCCCCAATACCGGAGGTTCACCGTGAGTAAGAAGTCTTTGTTCATCAGTCTGGCAGCGATCATATTAGCCGCCTTCGCCGCCTCGTTTGCTGTTGTGTCGTTGCATGCGGCTGACGATGCCCCTATGCCCGCAGCCGGGCAGGCCGCGCCCGCATTCACCCTCCCCTCGCAGGATGGCTCGCCCATCTCGCTCAGCCAGTACAAGGGCAAGTGGGTAGTCCTCTACTTTTATCCGAGAGACATGACGCCCGGCTGCACCATCGAGGCGCACAAATTCCAGGACTCGCTGAGCCAGTTCGAGGCCAAGAACGCAGTGATCCTGGGCGTGAGCGTGGACTCGAGCGACAGCCACAAGCAGTTCTGCGCCAAAGATGGGCTCACCTTCCATTTGTTGAGCGACACCAGCCACAACGTGGTCAACGAATACGGTTCGCTGGGCAGCTTTGGCAGCAACGTGATCGCCAATCGCAACACGTTTCTCATCGATCCCGACGGGAAAATCAAGCAGGTGTGGGTCAAGGTCAACCCGGCAGAGTCGGCAAGCGAGGTACTTGCGGCGATTCCGTAGGACCAGGGCGAGCAGAGTCGGCGGGGCTAGGTACGGTTTCGTTCTCACCCATTTTCATGCTGAGGCATGAGACTAAGCGTGTGCCTGTGCGCCCGTTTGACGTTCCCACCCCCGTCGCACCTATAATTCGTCTAGTTCCTGGCGATGTATCCGTGTGCCTTGTCACCGCGCGTCGCGAAGCTTTTTGCGAGCCTAAAGGAAATATGCACGCGGCCTGCTCCGCGCTTGTGCGCTGAAACGCTCAAACGCAATCGGGCGGCGTCACTGCGGTGGAACCCCCGATCGGCATTGAGGGGCAAGAGCCGCCATCAGATTTTGAAGGAGTCGTTCAATCCGCATGAAGTGTCTGCCATTTTCTGTTGTTGCTTCCATCCTCCTGGGAACTGCCTTCGCTGCCGCACAAGCTCCCGCCACCCACACACCCGCTGCCTCATCTTCGGCAGCAGCTCCGAGCCAGGCCAAGGTCGCGGTTATCGTCTTCCGCGCCGCGGTAAGCCAAACCAACGAGTTCCAGCGCGACTTTGCCGACCTGCAGAAGAAATACGACCCCAAGCGCCAGCAGTTGCAGGCTCTCAACGAGCAGATCGACACCATGACCAAGCAGCTGCAGACGCAGGGCACCGCCCTCAGCGACGATGAGCGCGCAGCTCGCGCCCGCACCATCGATGAAAAGAAGAAGGAGCTCGACCGCGATTCGCAGGACGCGCAAACCGACTTCCAGGGCGACATGCAGGAACTGGTGAACCGCATTGCCTCAAAGGTGGGCGAGGTAATGACCGATTACGCTACCAAGCACGGCTACACGCTGGTGCTCGATGCGAGCCAGTCGCAGGATAGCCCGACCGTGCTCTACGCCGTGCCTTCGATCGACATCACCAAAGAAGTGATCGATGCGTACAACGTGAAGTCGGGTGTACCGGCGCCGGCGCAAGCCGCCGAGCCAGCGGCTCCTGAAGCGCCCAAGCCCGCCGCACCCCAGAAGTAGTCCAATCGTCTCGAATCGCCACACAAGGGCTCCGCTCAGGCGGGGCCTTTGCTTTGCCCATGGCGTGGCCTCCGTCTGCCCTCGTTTGAGGGGGTTTTAATGGTCCATGCCGTATAATCCTCCTTAGTTCCTGCTGATGTCTCCGTCCGTATCTTTTTTCCGCTTCTGGCCCGTCCGGGCTCGAGAGCTTCCGCAAAAAAAAGATCGTGAGGTTTGTCAGGAGGCACGGGCTCGCGCTTGCGTCTAATGAGTGAGCCACTCAGGAATTTCGAAGGAGTTTCAGATTCAAATGAAGCGTTCGCTTGCAATCATCGTTATGCTGGCCTCGGGCATGGTCCTGGGCGCAGCCGCCCAAACACCGGCAACCACACCGGCCGCCGCCGCGCAACCCAGCAAGATCGCAGTTATCGCCTTCCAGATTGCGGTCGCCCAAACCAACGAGGGTCAGCGCGACTTTGCCGACCTGGAGAAGAAGTTCCAGCCCCGCCAAGACCACCTGAAATCGTTGAGCGATGAACTGGACACCCTGACCAAGCAGTTGCAGGCGCAGGGAGCCACGCTCTCCGACGTCCAGCGCAACGAGAAGGCAGCCGCTATCGACACCAAAAAGAAGCAGCTTAGCCGCGACGCCGACGATGCGCGTACCGACTTCCAGCAGCAGATGAACGATATTTATCAGTCGCTGGCGTCGAAGGTTTACGACTCGATGCAGGCCATTGCCGAGCAGCAGGGTTACACGGTGGTTCTTGACATTTCGCAGCAGCAGTCGCCGGTGCTCTACGCCACCCAGGCCACAAATATCACCAAGGAAGTGATCGACGCCTACAACGTGAAGTCGGGCGTACCGGCGCCTCCGCCACAGGCAGCGGGAGCCGGCGCAGCCGCCCCTTCAGCCCCCAAGCCCGCCCCCAAGCCGGCAGCAAGCCACTAAAGCCGGTTTAAGCGCTACGGCAAAAGCCTCGCTTGGCGAGGCTTTTGCATTTGGTGGGGTGTTTCACGAGGGGTTGAGATTGGTTGGATTGGGGTGAGACGGCGTGGATTCGTGCTATCCCAGGCCCGAAAATACCGATCTGCGGCACCCAATTTCCCTCCGCGCTGGCGTCGGCTGGCCGGTTTGCCCGCCACCGGCCCAAAGCAATTGGATTTCCAACCCGCAGCCTGTGGAAAAATATGTGGAAGACTCTCTGGATCGCCCCAGAAAATATTCAAAATCTTCTCTTGCCAACTGTTCATCGGTTTTGATACGCAGGACAAACCCTTATTTTTCAATCACAAGTGCGCCGCCAAGTGTGGGTCCCATGGCCGACCTCCGGGTGAGCCTCATCACCCGTCACCCCGAAAGGTTTCCACAATCTGTCGTGAACGTGAAGTAACAAAAGAGCTTTTCGCCCTTCCGCGGGGCCGGTTATTTCTGTTGATCTTCGCCTACGCGCAGCACCGCCAGGAAGGCTTCCTGCGGAATGTCAACTTTCCCGATCCGCTTCATGCGCTTCTTGCCCTCTTTTTGCTTCTCAAGCAGCTTCCGCTTCCGGCTGATATCGCCACCATAGCACTTGGCAATCACGTTCTTGCGCAGGGCGGTAACGGTTTCGCGGGCGACGACCTTTGCGCCGATTGCCGCCTGGATTGCCACCTCGAATTGCTGGCGAGGAATCAGCTCGCGCATCTTCGATACCAGCGCACGGCCGCGCTCGTAGGCGTGATCGCGGTGCACGATGATTGAGAGCGCATCGACCGGCTCACCCGACACCAGCACATCGAGCTTCACCATGGGCGACACCCACTCGCCGGCAAGCTGGTAGTCGAGCGATGCGTAGCCGCGCGAGATGGACTTGAGCCGGTCGTAGAAGTCGAGCACGATTTCGTTGAGCGGCAGCTCGTAGGTAATCATCACGCGCGTCGCGGTCACGTATTCAAAGTTCACCTGGCGCCCACGCTTCTCTTCCACCAGCTTCAGAATCCCGCCCACATACTCCTCGTTGGTAAGAATCTTTGCAGTGATCACCGGCTCGCTGATGGACTCAATGTTGGTGACTTCAGGCCAGCGCGAAGGGTTGTCCACTTCGAGCACTGAGCCGTCAGTGAGCTTGATGTGGTAACGCACGCCGGGAGCGGTGGTGATAAGTTCGAGCTGGTACTCGCGCTCCAGACGCTCCTGAATAATCTCCATGTGCAGCAGGCCCAGAAATCCGCAGCGGAAACCGAAGCCGAGGGCGACGGAGCTTTCCGGCTCGAAGAAGAACGATGAGTCGTTGAGGCGGAGTTTCTCGAGCGCGTCGCGCAGCAGCGTGTGCTCGTGCGAGTCGACCGTGTAGAGGCCGGCGAAGACCATGGGCTTGATGTCTTCAAAGCCGGGCAGAGCCGCAGCGGCGGGGCGTCCATCGTGGGTAACGGTGTCGCCGATTTTGGTGTCGGCCACATTCTTGATGGTGGCCGCAAAAAAACCCACTTCGCCGGCCGATAGCTGGCCAATCTCTACAGGCTTGGGGCAAAGCACGCCCATGGACTCGATATCGTAAGACGTGCCGTTCGCCATGAACCGGATGCGCTGGCCCTTGCGCATGGTGCCCTGCATCACGCGAACGAGCACGATAACGCCGCGATAAGGGTCGAACCACGAATCGAAAATGAGCGCCTGCAGCGGCGCGTCCGGATCGCCGGTTGGGGCCGGCAGACGGTGCACCACCGCCTCGAGGATTTCTTCAACGCCCTGGCCGGTTTTGGCGGAGACGGGGATGGCGTCGGTAGCGTCTAGACCGACCGCTTGCTCAATCGCCTCCTGGGTGCGGAGAATGTCGGCCGAGGGCAGATCGATCTTGTTGATCACCGGGATGGTTTCGAGGCCGTGATTGATGGCCAGATAAGCGTTGGCCAGGGTCTGCGCCTCAACGCCCTGGCTGGCGTCAACCACCAGCAGCGCGCCCTCGCAGCTGGCCAGCGAGCGCGAGACCTCATAGCTGAAGTCCACGTGGCCCGGTGTATCGATCAGGTTGAGCTGGTAGGTGATGCCGTCCCGAGCTGTATAAGCCATGCGGACGGCATGTGCCTTGATCGTGATGCCCCGTTCGCGCTCCAGGTCCATCGCGTCCAGAACCTGGGCCTGCATCTCGCGGGCGGTCACTGAGCCGGTCAGTTCAAGCAGACGGTCGCTTAACGTCGACTTGCCGTGGTCGATGTGGGCAATAATGGCGAAGTTGCGTATGAAACGTGCATCCATAATCGTTTAAAAAACAAGGGCTTGAACCGCGCCGCGCACTTCGCCTCCATGGCATAGCTTATCATCGTAAGAGTGCCCTCCGAGCGGTGACGCGCGCCTCAGAGCCGCGTCTTTACTTGCATTCGCGTCTTTATCTGCATATGAGTTGGAATCCTCCGTTGCCCACAGGTCGTGCGTTGTTTATTCTGCCCCTGCTGGCAATTGCAATGGCGGGATGCGGACCTGGGGATCCAGTCAGCTCGTCCGCCCCTCAACTTCCGCAAGCCACGGCGCCGGCGATTCTCGCTCCAGTTCCAGCCCCTCAGCAGACGCAGCAGCAGCCTGTTGCGCCGCAGCCATCTTCCGGAGAGCAGCAGCGCGTCCACGCCCTTATTCAGCAGGTTGAGGCCGCCTACGCCCGCGGCGATGCGGACTACCGCAAAGGCATGCTCGCCGAGGCCAAGGTGGAGTTCGACCGCGCCGTCGACCTCATGCTTTCAAGCGGCATCGACATCCGCGGCAATCAGCAGCTCAGCGACGAATTCGACCACATTGTGGACCAGGTGAACGGCCTCGAGATGGAGGCCCTGAAGCAAGGCAACGGATTTGTGCCCAAAGAAGAAATCACCCCGGCCGAGGCTGCGAGCGATGTGACTTTCGCCGTGGACCCCAACCTGGTGGCCAAGGCGCGGGCCGAGCTGGCGACTACCAAGTCTGACTTGCCGCTGGTGATGAACGATTACGTGGCCGCGTACATCAATTTCTTTGCCTATACGCAAAAGGGCCACAACACGCTGCTGCACTCGTTCCAGCGCGGCGGCCGCTACCGCGCCATGATTCAGCGCGTACTGGCCGAAGAAGGCGTACCGCAGGATCTTATCTATCTCGCCGTGGCCGAGTCTGGATTCAACCCGCGGGCCATGAACCCGCGTTCGCGCGCTGGCGGCATGTGGCAGTTTATGCCCACGGGCCAGTACGGCCTCGAACGGAATCCGTATGTCGATGAACGCTTCGATCCTGAGAAATCCACGCGCGCATACGCCCGGTACATGAAGTACATTTACGACCAGCTGGGCGACTGGTACCTGGCCATGGCCGCTTACGACCATGGCACCGGCAACATTCAGCGCGAGGTGCAGAGGACCGGCTACGCCGATTTCTGGGAGCTGTATAAGCGCCACGAACTGCCCGGCGAGACCGCCAACTACGTGCCTGAAATTTTGGCAGCCATCATCATCGCCAACCACCCCACGCAATACGGGTTTGACGAGGTCACACTCGATCCCCCTGTGCTCACCGATACGGTGACGGTGAACTATTCCATCGATCTGCGGCTGGTATCGGACCTTGTGGGCGCGCCGGTGGATGAGCTCGAGGCGCTCAATCCAAGCCTGCTGCGGATGATGACGCCGCCCGAGGCGTCCTATGACCTGCACCTGCCGGCCGGAACCGCCGATCTCTTCAGCCAGCGCGTGGAGCTCATCCCCGAGGCGCATCGCAATTCGTGGCGATACCACGCCGTCGTGGCCGGCGATACGGTGGCCTCGGTGGCGAGTGAGTATCGCGTGAGGCCGGCAGAGCTGGCCGACGCAAACCAGCTGGCCGAGACAGCCAGCCTTGAGGGCAAAGACGGCCTGATAGTGCCGCTGGCTCCGGAACTGGCGCCCTCGACGCGCATGGCCTGGTACACCACGCGGCGCGGCGATACTCTCGTCACCATTGCCGACCGTTTCGGTGTCTCGCTCGCGCAGCTGCGGCGCTGGAATAACATGACCGGCACAAAGGTCGAGCCTGGACGCAGGCTGCATGTGGCCGAGCCCGTAGTGCAGGCGCATGGAACTTCGCGGCGTCACCATAGCGGCGCATCCGGCGTCAGGGCGGGCGCATCCGGGACACAGAAGAGCGCGGCAGGCGGCGAGAAAAAGCCAGGCGAAAAAACCGCGGGCAAAAAGACAACAGGCACGCCGGCCGCGAAGAGCGCACATCGAAAAACCCCCGCAGGCGCCGCGCACAAGCGCTCCAGGTCCACATCGAACTCATCGCAAAAATAGAAAAATCGCAACTCAACTGAAGTACTCTCTTGTCTTTTGCATTTGTAAAGTGCAAGATTGTTCATACTTCCGCACGCGGAATTTTTTATTCAGCAACGCGGACAAATAATCGAATACGGCAGCGGCACGCCGCTGGAGGCAATCGGATGGATGACGTGTACAGGATGTACGCAATGAGTGCAGGCGAACCAACCGGGGAGCCGGCTGAAGTTGACCCCTCGCGGGGTGAAATTGACGAGGATGACGAAGTCGAGGTCGTTGCAGTAGTCACTTCGTCTGACGACGATGAGCCCGTAGCGGCGGCACCACCCGCGCCGCCCAAGCCCGCCGCCAAAAAGGCAGCAAAGAAAGCGCCGGCCAAAAAGGCGGCAGCGAAAAAGGCTCCTGCCAAGAAAGCTGCTAAGAAAGCGCCCGCCAAGAAAGCTGCAAAGAAGGCTCCGGCCAAAAAGGCAGCCAAGAAAGCAGTCAAGAAGGCTGCAAAGAAGGCAGCCAAGAAGGCTCCTGCAAAGAAAGCTGCGAAGAAGGCAGCCAAGGTTACCAAGAAAGCCGTAAAGAAGGCTGGAAAGAAGGCCGAAAAAAAGGCCGGAAAGAAAGCCAAAAAGGGCGGCAAGAAGGGCAAGAAGAAGTAGTACGAAACCGCGCCGCTGAAGCTTTCGCCGCGAGGCGATTACGCAAAAGCGGAGGATTCAGCAAACGGCGTTCCGGCCATCGGAGCGCCGTTTTTGCGTGCACCCTCGCGCGATCGCCGCAACGCCGCTTCAATTCACGCGCCGTTTGCGCCCCTCGAACATCCAATTGCCATGAGCGTTCCGCTTTTTTCTCCCTTCAAACTTCGCTCGGTGGAGTTTGCCAATCGCATCGGCGTTTCGCCCATGTGCCAGTACTCGAGCGTTGATGGCTTCGCCAGCGACTGGCATCTGGTGCACCTGGGCAGCCGTGCGCAGGGCGGCGCGGCGCTGGTAGAGCTCGAGGCCGCGGCCGTCACCGCTGAAGGCCGCATCTCGCCTGACGACCTGGGCATTTGGAAAGACGAGCACATCGCCAACCTGCGCCGCATCGCCGAATTCGTGCACTCGCAGGGCGCTCGCGCCGGCATGCAATTGGCCCACGCGGGCCGCAAGGCAAGCACGTCATCGGGATTCAAACCAGGCCCGGCGCTGGTGACGCCTGAAAACGGCGGCTGGCAGCCGGCAGGCCCCAGCGCCATCGCCTTTTCGCCCGATTACGCCGTGCCCACCGCGCTCGACCAAAGCGGCATCGAGGCCGTAGTCGCAGCCTTCGGCCAAGCCGCGCGCCGCGCCCGCGAAGCCGGCTTTGATTTTGTCGAGATCCACGCGGCTCACGGCTACCTGCTGCACCAGTTTCTTTCTCCGCTTTCAAATCAGCGCGCCGACGACTATGGCGGCAGCTTCAAAAATCGCACCCGCCTAACGCTTCAGGTTGTGGATGAAGTACGCCGCGAATGGCCCGAACATTTGCCCCTGTTCGTGCGCATCTCCGCTACCGACTGGGCTCAGGGTGGATGGAATCCGGATGATTCCGTGGAGTTGTCCAAGCTGATGCGCGAGCACGGGGTCGACCTGGTTGACGTCTCTTCGGGCGGTCTTGTGCCGGGCGTGAAGATTCCCCAGGAGCCGGGCTATCAGGTGAGCTTTGCCGGCAGAATCCGCCGAGAGGCAGGAGTGGCAACAGCCGCGGTAGGTCTCATCACCGAACCGGAGCAGGCCAACGTGATTATTGCGGAAGGCGAGGCCGACCTGGTGCTGCTGGCGCGGGCCGAGTTGCGCGATCCGTATTGGCCCATGCATGCCGCCGCCGCTCTCGGTCAAACGGCGAGCTGGCCCGTGCAGTATCTGCGCGCAGCTCCGCAAGGTTCGTCAAGACGAGCTGCAGTGAACCGGCCCTTGCAGTGAGCCAGCCATAGATTGCAGATATCGGGCGGAAATATCGGGATGGGTTCGTTGCCATCTCAGGTCCCGCGATCAGAACCTGGAGCACCCAATTTAATGCGTAGTTGAAATCCCCTGAAAGCGTATCAGTCCCCAACCGGCGAAGCCGACTCACAACAGATGAACCCGTGCCCCATCCATCGAGCGTGTTTTGCTCGATGGGTGGGAGACCACGAATCCCAATATCCGCAGTCGGTTTTGTTTCTATCTAGTGATGAGCTCCACCGCCGCCGCTGGACACACTACCTCCGCCACCACCCCCGCTGGATACGCTGCCACCGCTGTAGCTACCGCCTCCGCTGTACCCGCCTCCACCGCCGCTGCGTGAGCCGACCCCGCTCGATCCGCCGCCGCTCGAACCACCCCCGCCACGAGAGCCGCCGCCCCCGCTGCCACCGGAGCTGCCTCCGCGCGCGCTACCAACTCCGCCGCCGGGGTAGGAGCGAGTGCTGTAGTTGCCGTGCGCGTCCACGCCTGCCACCCGAGCCTGCAGAGTGCCTCGCATTCCGTCGAATGGCGCCTTCACCGTGGTTGTCTTACTTCCCTGCGTCACCTGGTGCTGGAACACGAAGCTCTGCGATTTGCGGTCGAAGATGAGTGCCGGCTCCGGCCCTTTGCCGGCCACTAGCTTCTCATTTGTTTTGTGCGATTCCACCGGGCTGTGAAATTCCACGCTGCTGTGCACTTCCACGCGCGGAGCGTCCGCCTTCGCCAAAGGCTGAAAATATGGTTTCTCGAACTCCTTCGGCGCATGGTCAAGCACTTTCGTCTCGCGATTTGGATCGAGCGCCGCAAGCTCCACTGATTTTCCCCCGTCCTTCACTTCGAATGCGCGGCCTCGCAGGTTCAGCGGAGGCTTGCCCTTTACGTCGCGCGGATGAATCGGCACAAACGCGACGTTTCCGCCCTGCTGGATCCAGCGGAAGGGACCGTGGTGGTGCCGCTTGTGGCCCACCACCCAAACGTAGCCGCGCCCGCGAGCGATCCAGGAACCCGCATGACACACGGCCCAGCCGTTTCTGGGCTCGGGCATAAAGATCCCATTCGGATGCACTGTCCGGGTCCAGATCACGCGCTCTGTGCCCGTGACATTGTCACGCTCAACGAGGGTCTCAACGTAGTCCGGTGTGCACCATAATCGCCCGGTCAGAATAAATCTCTCCTTGAACCGGTCTGCCATCTTTGGCGCACCTGGCGACTGGGCAGCCGCCTCGGCGAACTGCGAATCATGCGCCCCGTAATCCTGATGGTCCTGATCGTCGGCCGCCGTCGGCTCCCAGCAGGTACCGTAAGGCGTGCACGCAAAAAACCTGCCCTGGCCCTGCATATCCGCCAGACCCGGGATCGGCTCCGTCAGCCCTGACTCTTTCATCATCGCGGCTTCAGCCCGCGCCCGCGCCGTCACTCGTTGATCCACCCACGCATCCCATGCAGCCGTCGTTTCGGGGTTCTGGGCGGCCACCGTCACCCACTCCCCGCTCCGAGCCAGCATTGTCCCGCCCTTTGCGTAGCTCACCATGTGCGGCGGCGAGCCCGACTCGCGAATGCTCGTGGCCGTCAAAAAAGTCGTCTCGGTTCCGTCGGTGAAGCTGGTCACGCGGTCATACGTCAGCGTGGGAAAACGCGGTGTGATTAAGGCATTGGGAGTGACCAGGGTGAAGTTCTCGCCGGCCGACAAGGGTTGCACGTGCAGAGTGGCCGTGCCCGACAAGAGCGCGATATTCGTGTACGGAACTTCACCGTTGGTGTGAATGTCGTTGAAGGTCAGCGCGGAGTTCTCCGCAAGATAGACCGTCGACGCATCCTCAAACTCGATCTCCGCGCGGCCATCGCCCGTCACCAGGCTGTATCCCGTTGCCAGCGACAGTCCGGCAACAGCCGTTTCCCATGTTGAGCCGCTGCCCTTCCCCCTAGCCACGCGAACGTCGCCCTCCAGATAACGGATGCGCACGATCTGTGGGTAGACCGCGGGCGGCGAGTAAGTTGTGACGAGTGGGAGGCTGAGAGAAGCTGTGGTCAACTGCTGTGCGGCCACGCAACCAGGCAAGACTTGAATCAAACAGCCCGAAAGAAAAGGAACAACCAGAAGCCTGCAGCGATTCATGCTCGCACCCCGCTGGGGCCGTACTGCGACTGATCGTGCGATGCCGCACTTCAAAACATGGTTGCCCGCGAAGCTCAAAAATCCACCCCGTCCGGAAGTGACCAGGCCCTCGCGATCGGGATCGGGGGAGCAGTCACCTGCTCTCCCCTCCCACACCACCCGGCCTGCGGGTCCGCACCGGGCGGTTCGAGAAGTTGAGGTTTACCCCGTGCTTCTTGTGTGAGGGCGCGGGCGTCGGTCTTCATCACTGCCCGGAACAG